>Ga0210141_1000001_pt1 | contig 33046 bp, 28 predicted proteins | sample China_Galinas_Co_2_FD_184862 | JGI IMG/M metagenome (GOLD analysis project Ga0210141, IMG submission 184862) | Wetland microbial communities from San Francisco Bay, California, USA, that impact long-term carbon sequestration -... | ecosystem: Environmental > Aquatic > Marine > Wetlands ...
GGCAGATCGGCGGCTTTCGAGCCAAAGGGCGGGTCATGGGCCACGAGAATCAATTTGGACAGGTGCTGTATTTGCGCATATCCCTGGTTGAGCCACTCGGCCAGTTTTGAATCAGGAACTTCGGAAGGGGTCATAAAGGGCGTGGGGGTGGAGTATCCCACCCCCATAATACCGATATCCTCGGCCAGCTTTTTTCCCGTTGCGTGAATGTTCCAGCCTTTTTCATCCAGATAAGTGGTGATTTCAGCGCGATCCATATTTCCGATCTGGGCATAGATAACCGGATTTATCTTGTAAATTGCTTCCAGAAGTTGACTTGCCCTGGGTACTCCGCCCCTGTTGGTAATGTCTCCGGTGATGATGACGCCCGCTGCAGCCGAGAGATCGGGAATTTCCTTGACCAGTGAAATGTCCTCGTGAATATCGCCAAATCCTATCCAGAATTTTTCATCTTTACCCATTTTATGGTTCCTATACCCGGTTAATCATCGACGCCATGTATCCGGCCCCGAATCCGTTGTCGATGTTTACCACCGCCACATTGGAACTGCAGCTGTTGAGCATGGCAAAAAGGGCGGTGAGACCGCCGAAGCTGACACCGTAGCCGATGCTGGTGGGAACGGCGATCACCGGCCGGCTGACCATCCCGGCCACCACGCTGGGGAGCGCGCCTTCCATGCCGGCCACCACAACGAGAACCGATGCGTCATCGATCAGGCTTTTGTGGTCGAACAAGCGGTGAAGGCCGGCCACCCCCACATCGAAAACCGATTCAACGCGGTTGCCCATGAGCTCTGCCGTCAGGGAAGCTTCCTTGGCAATGGGTATGTCTGAAGTGCCTGCTGAAATTACGACGATGGTCCCTTTACCCTGTATGGAGATCTCATCTTTCTTCAATACCAGCATTTTTGCATCTTTGTGATACACTGCTTCGGGAAATCGTGAAACAACGCGATCTGCCTGAAGTTCGTCGATGCGGGTCACCAGAACAATATTTTCTTGGATCATCATTCTTTCCATGATACCGATAATCTGGTCGGAAGTCTTTTCCTGTCCGAAAATGACCTCGGGAAAGCCCTTGCGAAGGGCGCGATGATGATCTATATGTGCATAGTCCACATCCTCGAATGGCAGATGTTTCAGCTTTTGTGCCGCATCTTCAACGGAAAGTTTGCCCGTGACAACCGTGTCGAGGAGGTGTTTTAATGATTTCATATCCATGATATAATTTCCTTATCCGGAAAGATTGAAAGTAAAAGTTGTTTGCCAAAAAGGCATGAAGACCCGCCCACCTCGCTTAAGGCGAAGCCGATTGCGGGCAGGCACAAAGGATATATATTGTTTTTTTATTAGTGCCTTTGTGCCTTGGTGGCGATAAGAAATAGATAACCCAAACGTTATTAACTGGTCAATAAAATCTTAAAATGGAGAAGAACATGAAGACGGTGGTTATTATCCCTTCCAGATACGGATCCTCCCGGTTTCCGGGCAAACCCCTGGCCCAGATTACCGGAAAGCCGATGATCAAATGGGTTTGTGAGAAGGCGGGACACGCAAAAAATGTTACGGATGTCTACGTCGCCACAGATGATCGGCGAATCTATGACACCGTCCGAGGGTTTGGCGGCAATGCCGTCATGACCTCCGAGGAGAACAGGTCCGGTACGGACAGGGTAGGGGAGGCGGCAGAGAAGCTGGGTCTCGGACCGGATGATATCGTTATCAACGTGCAAGGTGATCAGCCGTTTTTCAATCCACACTGCCTCGATCAGCTGGTGGCGCCTATTTTAGAGGATCCGGACCTTTCCATGAGCACGTTGGCATTCAAGATCATCGATAAAAACGAAATAACCAATCCAAAAGATTGTAAAGTGACATTCGACCAACAGGGATATGCCCTTTATTTTTCCCGGTCTCCCATCCCCTTCGGCCGTGATCTCCAGTTACGCTTCGACAGTTACAAACACCTTGGGTTTTATGCCTATACCCGACGCTTTTTGGACATATTCAGATCCCTTCCTGAAGGACCCCTTGAAAAGATCGAAAAACTCGAACAGCTGCGGGCCATTGAATACGGACATCGAATAAAGGTGGTCATTACCGAGTACGATTCCCCGGAAGTCGATTTGCCGGAGGATATTGCCAGGATGGAAAAAATTCTTGAAAGTTGAAAGGAGCCTTACGGCGCCGATAAGGTCTTTAGAAAACAAACGCTTGTCGGAGTGAAACGAAGATTCCGTCATCGGGGAATCCTCGAACTCTCTTTTCCAACCATCATCCCGGTGTCTTTGGGGGTAGGTCTTCTTCGATAATGGCTCCGGAATCGGGCGCGGCCGTCTTTTTGGGCGGCATCGGCGGCGGCGTTTTTTCGGGCTCGACCTTGGTCGATGACACGGCCTTTTCAGGCTGGGCCTGGGTTGTATTTTGAGACGACGGCCCAACCTTTTCGAGGGCTTTTAATTTTTTCTCAAGATATGATATTTTATCTTCGAGATTGGACGCTAATTTACGCAAAGCTAACTGGTAAGTTTCCCGTTGATCTTTCAGGGCGGAATCCACAACTTTTTTATCGACCATGGCCGTCTTCAACGCGGCCATGTCCGACCGTATTTTTACCGCGTCATTTTTTCCGGTCTCGGAAAAACTCATCAATTTTTTGGTCAGTTCTTGATCGAGGCTCTTCAAGTCCGATGAGATTTTTTCGAGATTTTTAGACATGGACGCCAATGTTTTTTCCATTTTTTCCATGGAATCTGCGGTCTGCTCGTTGTCCGATTTCCGGGCAGACCGTATGTATCGAATGGCGGTCGAAGCTTCTTCGGCACCTTTCTGAAGGGCAGCGGTTGTCTTTTCAAGGGATCCAACCTTGTTTACCATGGATTCTTCCAGGGCCGCCTCCCGAACCGAAAGGGAGGAGAACTTCGATTCAAGTTCCTTGGAGAGGGTTTGAACCCCAACGGTTCCCGTGGTGTTCACCTGGGAAAGATGGGTTTTTATATTAAAATACGCCGCAACAAGGATCGCACCCATCAAACAGGGGATGAGGATCGAAAGGCGAGTCATACGTTTGTTCAGTTTTTCCAATTGGGACGTGTCGGCTTCATCCCGAAGCTGGAGGTCCGGGCTCTCATCATCCGTACGCATCTCGAATTTGGTGGATTTTTTCTCGGTCATTTTATTTGTTCCGTATTGTTTTCAAAGGACCCAAGTATTGGGCTATTCCCATTCGATGGTGCTGGGCGGTTTTGAACTAATATCGTAGACCACCCGGTTGACGCCGGTGACTTCATTGATGATCCGATTGGATATTTTTCCAAGAAGTTTGTGGGGCAGCTTGGCCCAATCGGCGGTCATTGCGTCTATGCTGGTCACTGCGCGGACGGCAACAATATTTTCATAGGTTCGCTTGTCTCCCATGACCCCCACACTTTTTAGGGGTAACAGGACGGCAAAAGACTGCCATAATTTTCTATAATAGCCGCTGCTTTTTATTTCATCAAGGAGAATATCATCGACTTCTCTTAATATTGAAAGACGTTTATGGGTGATTTCTCCGATGATTCTGATGGCCAGTCCCGGCCCTGGAAAAGGCTGGCGCCAAATCAGATCTTCCTGGAGGCCCAACGCCTTTCCAAGAAGCCGCACTTCGTCTTTAAACAGATATTTTAAGGGTTCAACCAATTTTAGTTTCATGTTTTTGGGAAGCCCGCCGACATTGTGATGGGATTTGATCACCGACGTCGGTCCGCCAAATGCTGATTGTGATTCGATGACATCCGGATACAGGGTCCCCTGGGCCAAAAAATCAGCCCCCTTGATCTTCTTGGCTTCCGCTTCAAAAACATCCATGAAGATTTTGCCGATGATTTTCCTCTTTTTTTCCGGGTCGGTCACCGTGGAGAGGGCGTTTAAAAATTTTGTTTTGGCACTGACAAACCGGATGTTTATCCGAAGGTTTTGTTTCAATGTCTTCTTGAGCTTTGCACCTTCATCCTTTCTTAAGAGACCGTTGTCCACAAATATACAGGTGAGGTTATTCCCCACGGCCTTGTGAATCAGCAGTGCCGTGACCGACGAGTCGACCCCTCCGCTCAGACCGAGAATGACTTTTTTGTCTTTGACGGAAGCTTTGATCTGAGCGATTGAATCTCTGGCAAAGGACTTCATGGTCCATGTTCGTTTGCATCCGCAAACGTCGAAAACAAAGTTGCGAAGCATTGCTTTGCCCCGGGCGGTATGATGAACTTCCGGGTGGAACTGGAGGCCGTAAAGATTTTTTTTGGGATGGACCGTCGCAGCCACTTTTGTATTTTCAGTGGACGCTGTTGTGATAAAACCGCTGGGCAGTTTTTCGATGGAATCGCCGTGGCTCATCCAGGTGTTTGTCTTTTCTCCAACACCTTTAAACAGGGCTTCGTCTTTTTTTACGTTGAGAGCGGCAAATCCATACTCACGCTTTTGGGACCTTTTAACGGTACCCCCAAGGGCCTTGACCATAAATTGCATGCCATAACAGATTCCAAGCACAGGAATTCGCAGATCAAAGATCCCTTCATCACACTTGGGACTGTTTTTTTCATAAATGCTGGAGGGTCCGCCGGAAAGTATAATTCCTTCGGGGTTCAGATCTTTTATATGCTCGATATCGATGCTCGGCGGGTCGATTTGACAGTATACATGAAATTCTCTGACACGGCGGGCAATGAGCTGATTGTATTGTGAACCAAAATCGATAATAAGTATCATAGGTTTCCTCCAAAATATCTATGCAAACGATTTGCGAAAACAGAATGAATATGTTAGAAGCAGCTCAAAATGTCAACTCCAATATTAATACAGATTTACGAGGTGCAGAAACCTTCCGAGGCCGAAAAACTGATCGCGCTGGGCGTGCATCATATCGGCAGTGTTGTCGTTTCCGAAAAATCGTGGAAAATTCCGGAAATCAGAGATACCGTCAAGAGGATTCACGGTGCAGGCGGCAGAAGCAGCTTGATACCCCTTTTTAGCGATCTCGATGCCATATCCTTTGTGCTCGACTATTATCGGCCGGATGTGGTCCATTTCTGTGAGGTCTTGCCCTGGCAAAATGAGCACGGCGAAACCTGGGAAAAACTGGTATTGCTGCAGGAGAACCTTAAAAAAAAATTCCCTGAAATCGAAATCATGCGATCGATTCCCATACGTCAACCCGGAACTTCCGACGGTTTTCCGACCTTGGATTTGGCACGGATGTTCGAGCCGTTCAGTGACTATTTTTTAACGGACACGCTCATTACAAAGGGTTCCGGATCGTTGTCTGACCAACAGCCGGTCAAAGGCTTCGTGGGCATCACCGGCAAGAACTGTGATTGGGATGTGGCCGCTGAACTGGTCGAACAATGCCGCATCCCTGTGATATTGGCCGGGGGAATTACCCCCGACAATGTGTTTGACGGAATCGTGCACGTTCAACCCGCAGGGGTCGACAGCTGCACAGGGACCAATGCCGTGGACGTCCGAGGACGGTCCGTACGATTCAAGAAAGACTTTACCAAGGTCCAACGCCTCATCGATGGGGTGCACAGGGCTGAGAAATTTCTCGATTCCGGGTTGCATAAATAACATGGCAAAATGAGTTTAATGGCTTTAATGGTCAGCATTTCCAAATTTTTTCTCTGCTTGGATGGGATTAACCCCAAATGATATCATGAACATATTGGAAACAGCCATGTTATTTTCCCAATGGGAAAGCCGATGGCACCGCAACTCTTTTGTTGTAAAGGGTTTGCGGTAAATTACTACTGCTTCACCCTTTACGCTACGGATTTGCAGCACCCTCGACTTTTGCAACGACAGGGTGAACACAGAGCGTGAAAAACGGACTTTTTGCGAAACCATAAACGGTTATAAAAAATAAGGAGCGATAACGTATGTATACCAGCAGTGACCTGAGAAAAGGTCTTAAAATTGAGATCGATGGAGACCCCTATGTGGTGGTGCAATTTGAATTTTCAAAACCCGGCAAAGGAAAATCCTATTACAAGTGCAAGCTTAAAAATATGGTGACTGGGGCTCAATTTGATCGTACGTTTAGAGCGAGCGATAAATTCAACGAAGCGAATCTCGAAGAGCATGAAATGGAATATCTGTATTCAGACGGTGAGGAATACTGTTTCATGAACACGACCACCTATGTTCAGGATTTTTTGAAAAAAGATCAGGTGGCTGAAGCCATCGATTTTTTAAAGGAAAACACGGTGTGCAATATCCTTTACTTTGAAGGGAGACCCATCGGCATATCCCTGCCCATTTTTGTAAATTTAAAGATTGTCCACTCCGATCCCTGGGCCAAAGGGGATACGGCGTCCGGAGACACAAAGCCTGCGACACTTGAAACCGGCTATATCCTTCAAGTTCCCCCCTTTGTGGACGAGGGAGAGCTGGTTCGTATCGACACCCGGACCGGGGAATATGTAGAGCGTGTGAAGACGTGAGAGGAGAAGAGGGTCCAAGGATTCAAGGATTCAAGGGGTCAAGGGTGATGAATCAAGGTGGCAAGGGTTGTTTTCTAAGGACTTTATCAGAGATTTTAACATTCTTTCGATTTCTGCCGGATCGGTTGTCCCCATTTTTCGGAGAAAACGATCTTCTCCAACGGTTTTCTTTTTCTTTTCCTGGAAGATTCATCTTTGGAATACCCCACTGCCAACAACGCCGACACCTTGATTTTATTGGGGATATTTAGGATTTTTTTGAGGGTGCTTTCATCGAACCATCCGATCCAGCAGGTTCCAAGCCCGAGTTCGGTGGCTTTTAATACCATGTGCTCCATGGCAATCCCGAGATCGATCTGATAATATTCAATGCCGGTTACGCCGGCGCCGATACGGTTGGCGATGACATCCAGTTGGGAACATCCCACAAAAACGAGGGGCGCCTGTTCCAGCCAACGGTTCGGAATAACAGGGCGCATGGCGTCATGACATATTTTTCGAATAATTTCAGGTCGGGTTACGGTTATAAAACGCCAGGTCTGGCTGTTGCAGGCAGACGGGGCAAGTCGCGCGGCTTCCAGAATAGACAGGACATCGTCGTCCTTCAACGGTCTTGAATCAAAGGATCTTGTGGATCTGCGCATTCTAAGTATTTCATCGAATTTCATACCTGCTCTTTGATCCTGTATTTATTGATTCTGTTTCCATCCATCTCTTCCACGGTGATGACATACGTGTCGATGGTTATTTTTTCCTTTTCCGTGGGGATTCGCCCAATGGTATTCAAGACATATCCGGAAAAGGTGTCGTAATCTTTAGAATCAGGAATTTTCATCCCTACGGTCTCGTTGACTTCGTCGATGTCGGACTTCCCGAGAACCATCCATTCTTTGTCTTTGTGCGGGACAATGTGGGGTTCTTCCCGGTCGCTTTCATCGCTGATTTCCCCCACGATCTCTTCCAATGCATCTTCCAGGGTGATCAATCCGGATACGCCGCCATGTTCATCCACAACGATGGCCATATGATGTTTTCTTTTTTTGAATTGTTTAAGCAGTCTGTCGAGCTTTTTATTTTCCGGAACAAAATAAGGTTGGGTCATGATTATCCGGACATCGACGGCATCATCTGACGATAAATTGTGCAAAAAGAGGTCTTTTATGTTGACGATGCCGATGACATGGTCGATATTATCCTTGATGACCGGAATCCTTGTAAAGCCTGACTTGACAATATCTTCTAAATTCAACGTTTCATCGCAGTCTATCACGAACATGTCACCTCTGGGTGTCATTATTTCCGAAGCATTGGTGTCATCGAACTCAAAAATATTGTGAATCAGTTCCTTTTCTTCTTCTTTAATTTCTCCTTCTTCTTCAACAACTTCAACAAAGGTCATCAGTTCTTCTTCGGTGACGGTGGGTGTTTTTTTGATTTTCCCGGTGAGTTTGGGAATAAAAATAAGGAATTTAATCAGCGGATAACACAGAATCGACAGCCAATAAATGGGATAAATGGTTACCCTTGAAATTAAGATATTGTTCCGGGTGGCCACGGATTTCGGCAACACTTCGCCAAAAACCAGAATCAGAAACGTCATGATGCCGGTGGCAAGACCCACTGCATAATTCGGGAACATATCGATGGTTATGGACGTTGCCAGGGCTGCAGCGCCGATATTTACGACATTGTTTCCGATGAGGACGGTGGAGAGGAGCCTGTGGGGGTCCTCCTTCATCCGTTTGATGAGGGCGTAGGACTTTACTTTAGTTTTTGCCAGATGTCTGGCTTTTGTTCGACTCAAGGAAAATAGCGCGGTTTCAGCTGAAGAGAAAAAACCGGACAGTAAAAGCAAAACAATCAACACGAGAACTTGATTAAACATAATAAAAATAAACCTAACAAAAACTGTTCTTCTCCAATTTAGTTGGAGAAGAGGGTTCAAGGGTTTGTTTTCCAAAGACTTTATCAGCGCCTTTACTTTTTCAGATAAACCTAAATCCCCTGCTAATAATATTTGTGAAGTTAGACTTTATATTTCTTTCTTTGAGAATTTTGCTGTTATTGTGTATATCTCTAAACAGAGTTCGCATGACGTTTGCCAGACTTTCAAATCTTTGTTATTCTTTAGCATTTCACTCGAACCCCTGAATCCTTGAATCCTTGGATCCTCTGAGAACACACTTGCTCAATGGGAGATGACACACTTATTTCATATAATTAACCACAGCTAATGGGGAGATGATCCTAAAATATAATTGATGGCTCATTTCTCTTGCAAAGGGAATTCTGTCATGCAATATGGCACTGTAATTAATAATTCTATATATAATATAAACAGATTTTCATTTTTTCAAGTAAAGAAAGTAAGATGAGGGGTCTTTCCTCAACTTTATGCATCAGAAAAATGCTATAGAAGAGTATATCCACTCACTCATTTCCTCAAAACGCCTGGGAAACCAGGTGGTGCATCATACGGTCCTGCCCGCGCAGTCGCCCTTTTTTTCGAAACCTGAAAAGCCGTGGCCCAAAGAAATAGACCATATCATAACATCTGCAGGGATCCAAGATCTTTACCGGCATCAGGTGGACGCCGTTGACCGGATACGGTCGGACCGGCACCTGGTTGTTGCAACGCCCACGGCTAGCGGCAAAACCCTCATTTACAATCTTCCGGTGATGGAAAAGGTGTTAAAAAACCCGGATTCAAAAGCCCTTTACATTTTTCCGTTAAAGGCGCTGGCCCAGGATCAACTGCGCACCTTTCAGGAACTTTCAGCTCGCGGACAAACGGTGGCGCCCACCATAGAGATTTACGATGGAGATACTTCGGCCTGGCATCGGAAACGTATCCGGGAAACGCCCCCCAACATTCTTTTAACCAATCCGGAAATGATTCACCTCTCTCTGTTGCCCCATCATCTGAAATGGGCGGAATTCTTCGGTTCCCTGGATACGGTCGTCGTGGATGAAGTTCATACCTATCGGGGAATCATGGGGTCCCACATGGCCCAGGTTTTCAGACGGCTTCGAAGGATATGTTCTTTTTATGGGGCGGATCCGACATTTATTTTTTGTTCAGCCACCGTGTCCAACCCTTCCCAGCTTGCCGAACAACTGACCGGTTTATCGGTGGATACCATCACAGAAAGTGGCGCGCCCTTGGGAAAGAAACACGTCGTATTTATCAATCCGCTCCAAGGACCGGCCCAGACCGCCATACTGTTACTGAAAGCGGCACTTCACAGAGGGTTGCGTACGATTGTTTATACCCAGTCCAGAAAACTTACCGAGTTGATCGCCATTTGGGCAGGGAGTCAATCCGGGCCCTTTGCCAGCAGAATCAGTGCCTATCGGGCGGGATTCCTTCCCGAAGAGCGAAGGGAGATTGAAGCAAAGCTCACCAAGGGTGATCTTTTGGCCGTGATATCTACGAGTGCACTTGAACTCGGCATCGACATCGGTGATTTGGATCTTTGTCTTTTGGTGGGATACCCCGGCACCGTTGTGGCGACGTGGCAAAGGGGCGGCAGGGTAGGCCGCACCGGCCAAAAGTCCGCCCTGGTGCTGATTGCCGGTGAAGATGCCCTGGATCAATATTTTATGCGAAATCCGGAAGATTTTCTCCATCGGGAGCCCGAAGCGGCGGTGGTCAACCCCTACAATCCTGAGATTACCAACAAACACGTCCTCTGTGCCGCCGCCGAACTGCCCATAAAGACCGATGAACCCTGGATGGCCCACAAACATGTTGAAAAGGCCGTCTTAGGCCTGGAGGCTACCGGCCATCTGTTAAGAAGTGAAGACGGGATGGAACTCTATTCCAGCCGAAAGGCCCCCCAGCGGCATGTGAACCTGAGGGGAACAGGAGACCGATTCGATATTGTCAGCAACAAGACTGGCCGGAGCAAAGGGGAGATTGATGCATTCAGGGCCTTTAAAGAGACCCACCCCGGCGCTATTTATCTTCATAAAGGCGACACCTTCCTTGTGGACATCCTCGACCTGGATACACAGACCGTTAAGGTTTCCAGGGCCGACGTCGATTATTACACCCGTGTCAGATCCCAAAAAAATACGGAGATACTGGAAATATATGCTGAAAAAAAAATCTTAGAAACAGCAATATATGCCGGAAAACTTAAAGTAACAGATCAGGTTGTTGGATATGAAAAATGGCGGATACATGCTAAAAAAAAGCTGAGCGTCATCCCCCTGGATCTTCCGGAACAGATTTTTGAAACAGACGGTTTGTGGTTTAAGATTCCGCCTCGAATTCAAAAAAAAGCTGAAGCTAAGTATTTACATTTCATGGGGGGAATCCATGCCATTGAACATGCTGCCATCGGCATCTTCCCCCTGTTGGTGATGGCGGATCGAAATGATCTGGGCGGTATTTCCACCCCCCTTCATCCACAGGTTGGCAGCGCGGCGGTGTTTATTTATGACGGCGTCCCGGGGGGAGCCGGCCTGAGCCTGGAGGCTTTTGAACGTGCCAGGGAGCTCCTCGAGCACACATTTGATTTGATCCGTGCCTGCCCCTGTGAATCCGGTTGCCCCTCCTGTGTTCATTCCCCGAAATGCGGTTCCGGAAACAGACCCATCGACAAGGCTGCCGCCGCTTTCCTCCTCGAAGAAATCCTAAAGGATCGTGGTTCTAAAAGCGTCCAGGATGTTAGATTCGACCTTTCTTTGCCAAAGGATGAATCGGTTTCCGATAAAAAGGGGGTAACCGTCCATGGAACGGATGCCCCCAAGGATATGGACAAAAGATCCCCGAGCTTTAAGGGGAGATTTCGGAGAAGATCGGCTGCAAGACGCAAACAGACAACCCTTGAAAAGCGCATTGTCCAGCGAACGGAACACGCTGTCCCCGAGCACGACATTCACTTTTGTGTGTTCGATGTGGAGACCCAGCGTTCAGCCCAGGAGGTGGGGGGTTGGCATCGAGCGGATTTGATGGGGATCAGCTGCGCCGTACTTTATGATTCCAAAGAAGATACCTATTTCGAGTTTTTAGACCATCAGGTGCCTCAACTGATCGAACACCTTGAAAGTTGCAATCTTGTTATCGGTTTCAACATTAAGAAATTCGACTTCCATGTGCTGGGGGGGTATTCGGATTTTAGTTTTGAAACCCTTCCGACCCTTGATATTCTTGAAGATGTTCACAGTCGGCTGGGCTACAGACTCTCTTTGGATCATCTGGCAAGCGTAACTTTGGGCCAGAAAAAGACCGCAGACGGCCTCCAGGCACTGCGCTGGTGGAAGCAGGGGCGGATACGTGAAATCATCGACTACTGTAAAGCAGATGTTAAGATTACCAGAGATCTTTACCAATACGGAAAAGAGAACGGGTATCTTCTGTTTACCAACAAGGCCAAGAAGACGGTACGGATTCCCGTCAATTGGTAAGTCGTTTCCATCCATAAATGGCTCTTTTTTTCCGGATCTGCGTTCTCCGCGGGTTTCCGGCTGCGGCATACAGGGAGTATGCCTCACCACAAACCCTTGTGCGGCCTTGATCCGAACAAAAATATCTCATTTATGAATTGGAAACGCAATGTGCCCATTTAACAATTGTGGATGGACACTAAATAATACAAAGTGTCTAACCCGCCACAGTGAATCGACGGATAAAAGTGAGCTAAAATGCCTATTTATCCCGTATTAGACGGGGAAGTTGAGGAAAGCGCTTTCAGCGCAAATCAAATTTTACTTAAATTGATTCTGCCAAGAGCCCAACCGCTAATCCGGGCAAAAAGGGCCATTTATGGATGGAAACCTAGCCTCTCGGATGATACATGGCATGAATCTGCCGGAGATGTTCCCGGGCGACGTGGGTGTAAATCTGGGTGGTAGAAATATCGACATGGCCCAGCATCACCTGAACGGTTCTCAGGTCCGCACCACCTTCGAGAAGATGACTGGCAAAGGAGTGCCGGATGCTGTGTGGGGTTATCTTTTTTTTGATTCCTGACCGCTGAACATACGCTTTTAAAAGCTTCCAGAAACCCTGTCGGGTCATGGGTTTTCCGGCCCTGGCAACAAAGAGATATCGACTTTGGCGGTCTTTTAAAAGCACTGGCCTGGCAATGTTTAGGTAGTCTTCGATTTTCTTTTTTGCGTGAGTGCCAAAGGGCACGACCCTTTCTTTTGATCCTTTTCCCAGAACCCGGACAAAACAGGCTTCGAGGTTAACATCGAGAAATTTCACATTGACAAGTTCCGAAACCCTCAAGCCCGCGGCGTAAAGAAGTTCAAGCATGGCGGCATTCCTTTTTCCCAAGAGGGTTCCGGTATCCGGAACCTTTAAGAGACGTTCGATCTCTGCAACGGAAAGGACATCCGGGAGTTTAAGTCCGCTTTTGGGAAGGTCGATAAGTCTGGCGGGATCGTACTCAAGCACTTTTTCCTGGACAAGGAATTTGTAAAACCCCCTCAGGGTTACCAGATGTCTGGCACATGACCTCGATCCCAGTCCGGCATCTCTCAAGGCGATCAGGTGCTTTAATATCAACGGGGTGTCGGCATCGACGATATTTTTGATTTTTTTCTGGCTGAGAAATTGGAGATATCTGGATAAATCGATGCTGTACGATTCGATGGTTTTTTGGGAAAGCCCCTTTTCGAAAGTCAGGTAGTTTAAATATCGATCTGCAAGAATATCCAATGAAGACATATTGGCCCGTCTATGGTATACGTTTATTTAATCTTGAAAAACTTGGTTCTCTGGGCAGGATCAGAAATAATTGGCTATGCCATCTTAATTTGGTTAAGCTGGAATATTGGAATAATGGAGTGCTGGAGTAATGGGTATAGTGGAATTCTATCAATTTTTGGATATATAACGACAAGAGGTGTGCAGTTCTGGAATCCGGGTTTTTGCGTTTTGAACCCCGTGATTAAAAAAAGATATCTTTCACTTTTAGTACCCAATATTTCAGTATTCCAATATTCCAGCCTTCCAACCACGTGCAATGAGATAGTAATCACACCCCTATGGGATGAAACCAAAGCCGTGTCTTCTGGGCTCGGATTCTTTATTTCGATACCACGCGGTTGGCGGTTTTTCGTGACTCTATATCTTGATCCCTTGATAGGAGTCAAATTGTTTTGCAAAAAAATCCCTCCAGTGATATCGGTTTGGCGAAAAATTGATGAAGTTCTGTTGTCCCATGGTGACGAATGTGTTTCCAATTTTCATGGGTTTTTGCTAAAAGGGATTGAAAAGGACGTTTAGCTTATGAAGAACCTACTGGTTACCGGCGGGTGCGGGTTTATCGGAACATGTTTCATCCAATACCTCCTCGAGGAATCCGATTTTACCGGACGGATCGTGAATGTCGACAAATTGACCTATGCCGGCAATCCGGAAAATCTTACCGATATTGAAAAAGATTTCCCCCAACGGTATGTCTTTGTCAAAGCGGACATTTGCGATGCCGCCAAGATGTCCTGGATTTTTGATGAATATGGAATCGACAGCGTTTGCCACTTTGCCGCCGAATCCCATGTGGACCGTTCTATTGTGACACCGGACGCCTTTATTCAGACCAACATAATGGGGACGTTCAATCTCCTGGAGTGCTCCAGATCACGGCTAAAAAATCTCATCCGTTTTCATCACATCAGTACGGACGAGGTCTACGGTAGCTTGGGCAGGGAGGGCTATTTTACCGAGGAAACCCCGTATAAGCCCAACAGTCCATACTCTGCTTCCAAAGCATCATCCGATCATCTGGTGCGGGCATATCATAAGACCTACGGCCTCCCAATGACCATCTCCAATTGTTCCAACAATTACGGTCCCTACCAGTTTCCGGAAAAGCTCATCCCCCTGATAATTTTAAATGCCCTCGAAGGAAAAAACCTTCCGGTTTACGGAGATGGCCTCCATGTAAGGGATTGGCTCTTTGTGAGGGATCACTGCACCGCCATCTGGACCATCATGAAAAAGGGAAAGATGGGCGAAACCTACAATATCGGGGGCAGCAGTGAAATGGAAAATATTAAACTCGTGGAAATGATCTGTGATATTCTGGATGAAACAAACCGTTTGGACGACCATCGGTCCCGGAGAGAGCTGATCCGATTTGTCAAAGACCGGCCCGGCCATGATCGCAGGTATGCCATTGATTTTACCAAATTGAATCAGGAATTGAACTGGTGCCCGGAAGCTTCCCTTGAAACCGGAATTCGGGAAACCATACGATGGTATTTGGACAACCGCAGATGGGTAGAGCGAGTTAGAAGCGGGGAATATCAGACTTGGATTAAAACCCACTATACTTAAACCGAGGATTCAAGGGTTCAAGGGTTCGAGTGAAATATTAAATAACAGCTTCTCGTTTTCATGATTTTTCTGGAGCCTTGAAAATGGAAAAAAATAAAATTCTGGTTGTGGGCGGCGCCGGATATATCGGGTCTCACATGGTCAAGGATCTCCTCGACGCGGGGTACCCTGTGATGGTTTTGGATGATATTTCCACCGGCCACCGGGAACTCCTCACCGGCGGAGATTTTGTGGAAGGCAGCCTCGGTGATTCGGATTTGCTGGATCGACTGTTTTCAACCCACCGGATTTCAACGGTCATGCATTTTGCCGCGTTTTCCCTGGTGGGTGAATCCATGGAAAATCCTTTGAAGTATTATCATAACAACACGGCCTTGACCACCAACCTTTTGAGGGCCATGATTCGTCACGGTATCAAACGGTTTATTTTCTCTTCTACGGCTGCGGTGTATGGAGAACCGGTTCAAGTGCCCATTACGGAGACCCATCCGTGCAGCCCCACCAACCCTTACGGCGCCAGCAAGCTTGCTGTGGAAAGGATGCTCCGGGACTGTGATTCCGCCTATGCCTTGAAATATATCAGCCTGAGATATTTTAATGCAGCCGGCGCGGATGAATCCGGCACCATCGGAGAACTGCATACCCATGAAACTCATCTGATTCCTCTGATTCTGAAAGTTGCCTCCGGAGAACGAGAGAATATCAAGGTTTTTGGCACAGACTACCCCACACCGGACGGGACTTGTGTAAGGGATTATATCCATGTCAGCGATCTGACCCTGGCCCATTTGCTGGCACTGGAAAATCTTTTGGAGGGAGGAGAGAGTGCGGTGTATAACCTTGGAAACAACCGGGGGTATTCGGTCCGAGACGTCATCGACATGGCAAGAAGCGTCACTGGCAAGCCGATTCCCGCAATCAAAGCCCATCGGCGGCCGGGGGATCCTGCGACACTGATCGCCGGTTCCGATAAAATAAAGGAATCGTTAGGTTGGAAGCCTCGGTATGAAGATCTGGAAACCATCATCGAAACCGCGTGGCAATGGCATCGGAAGAACCCAACCGGGAGATCTGCCCCATGAAAAAACTATCGAATGTATATCCGGTTCTATTGGCCGGGGGATCGGGCACGCGGCTGTGGCCCGTATCGAGAGAACACCATCCCAAACAGCTTGTTAAATTCATCGGGAAAGACTCTTTGGTCCAAAGTACCGTCAAACGGCTGACCTCTTTTTTGGACATGGAGAATATCCGAATTGTCTGCGGAAAAGAACATGTCCACGAGATTGCACGGCACATGGAAGAAATGGACATATCGGCCGATGAAAAAATCATTGCCGAACCCTGCGGCCGAAACACCGCGCCGGCGATTTTGTTGGCCATGCTTCATATTCTCAGAAAAAAAGAAGATGCCGTACTGTGCATTTTTCCTGCGGATCATGTCATCCGGGACCGGAACGCATTTCAGGAAAAATTGCGGTCCGCTGTAAAGGTTGCGGAAATGGGATATATTGTGACCTTCGGCATTAAACCCCATTATCCGGAAACAGGCTATGGATACATCGAGGGCGGCGGCGAAGTCGGGGATGGCGCACTTTACGTAAAAAGATTTGTTGAAAAGCCTGATTTGGACACCGCCAAGAAATATATCGCCGCCGGGAATTTCTTTTGGAATAGCGGCATGTTTACCTTTAAAGCATCTGTAATGGCCCAAGAGTTGGATGTTCACCAGCCCGGGCTTTTAAAAAAAATGAACGAATTGCCTTTTCATGGAACGTCACCGTCTCCAAAAGGGTATGGGCAGTTGCCGAATATCTCCATCGATTATGCAATTATGGAAAAAACAGACAAAGCTGCTGTTTTGCCGTCGGACTTTGGATGGAGCGACATTGGGTCCTGGAAGTCTCTGTATAATTTTATTCCAAAAGATACCAACGGGAATGTCGTTGACGGGGACGTTGTTTCAAATGAAACCCGAAATTGTTTGATCATGGGACATGAACGGCTGATTGCCACCAGCGGAATAGAAAATATGGTTGTGGTGGAAACCCCGGACGCTGTTTTTATTTCCGATATGGAAAAGAGCCAGGATGTAAAATCCATTGTGGAGAAGTTGAAAGAAGACCATCGGACCGAATATCAAACCCATCGAACCGTGCACCATCCCTGGGGAATCTCCACGATTCTGGAAAAAAACGATGATTTCAGTGTCGTTCAGGTGGAACTGTATTCAGGTTCACAGCTCGAAATTAACACCGGCACATCGACAACAAAACATCTGATGGTCGCAAAAGGCCTGGCTAAAACCACGATCGATCATCAAATCAGGACTTTGAAAAAAGGGCAATGTGTGATGCTTTCGGAAAATCAGAGTATTCTTGTGGAAAACCCGGAGAAGTATTTGCTGGTCATGGTTAAGGTAAAAAACCATCCGTAAATATCCGGGTCCAGAGGGTCCGGTCAAACTTTTGCAGCGATTCTTCAGGCTGAGCCACATCCCTCTGACTTGGCTCTGTGACCAGGTTTTTAACAACCAAATAAAAATGGAAATGGAATGCAATTATGGACGATAAAGACAAGACACGTTTAAGACTACTGGAAATGATCGAGGATAAAACGGCTCGAATTGGAATCATCGGACTCGGCTATGTCGGATTACCCCTGGCCCTTCACTTTGGGAACAAAGACTTTCAGGTGATCGGTTTTGATCTGGATTCAAGAAAGATCGATAAAATTCTTCACGGAGAGTCCTATATCAAGCACATTCCCTCCGATGCCATCAGAGAAATGACCGATGAAAAGCGGTTCGACGTCACCATCGATTTCAACCGTTTAAAGGAAACAGACTGCATTCTGATTTGTGTGCCCACACCCCTTTCCGATAAAATGGAGCCGGATTTGAGCTATCTTCTGGAAACCACCGAAACCATTGCCGGCAACCTGCGGACCGGGCAACTTATTGTTCTCGAAAGTACCACGTATCCGGGAACGACGGAAGAAATGCTTCTGCCTCGCCTCGAATCCCATGACATGAAGGTGGGGGAGGACTTTTTCCTGGCATTTTCCCCCGAGAGAGAAGACCCGGGAAACAAGGAATTCACCGCAACCAACATCCCGAAAGTGGTGGGCGGCGTCACCCCTTCGTGCCTCGAAGTTGCCTCGGCCATCTATAACACCATTACGCGGGTAGTGCCGGTGTCTACTACCCAGGCAGCTGAATTGACCAAACTGCTGGAAAACACCTTCCGTTCCGTGAATATCGCCCTGGTCAACGAACTGAAAATCCTTGCTCACAAAATGGGAATCGATCTTTTTGAGGTGATTCATGCCGCGTCCACCAAGCCCTTTGGGTATACACCGTTTTATCCCGGGCCCGGTCTGGGCGGGCACTGTATCCCCATCGACCCGTTTTATCTGGCCTGGAAAGCCAAAGAGTACGACTTTTCCACCCGGTTCATCCAACTTGCCGGTGAGATCAACGTCTCTATGCCCTATTACGTGATTGAAAAAACCGTGGAAGCCCTCAACAATAAAAGGAAAAGCATCAACGGCAGCAACATCCTGATTTTGGGAATAGCATACAAAAAAGACATCGATGACGATCGGGAGTCTCCGGGGTATGCCATCATGAAAATACTTTTGGAAAAGGGGGCCGTCGTACATTACAATGATCCGTGGATACCCAGACTGCATACCACACGAAAATACAATTTCCAGATGGAATCGACGCCCATTACGCCGGACCTCCTTACAAAAATGGATGTGGTCGTCATTGTGACCGACCACAGTGACTATGATTTTTCCGAGATTGTCAAGCATTCCAACCTGGTGATCGACACCCGAAATGCCACCAAAGGAATAAAAGGGGCAACGGAAAAGATTGTTATGGCATAAGAAAAAAAATGGTACGTGATCACGGAGTGTGCTCCCCCGCTTCACTCCGGAGTCTACGTGTCTGGTCATTTCAAAGACTTGGCAGCGGGGGCATTCCTGCCCCCTCCGCGTTCTTCCGCAAAAAACATGCGGAAGCCGCGGTCTCCCCCACTGCTAAATCATTGAAATAACGAAGCCACTCCGCCAATATCGTTACACGGGGAAAGCACACCCCGTGAACGCGTAAAAGAAATGAAAGGGAGAAGATGAAAGGAATAATTTTAGCCGGTGGTTCAGCCACCCGACTCTATCCGATCACCCGTGTCGTGAGCAAGCAGCTTTTGCCGGTTTATGACAAACCGATGATCTATTATCCCCTGTCCGTATTGATGCTGGCGGGAATCAGGGAAATACTCCTTATTTCCACGCCCGAGGATTTGCCCTTATTCAAAAAACTCCTCGGAGACGGTTCTCAACTGGGCCTTGCTTTTTCTTATGAAGAACAGCCGCGACCCGAAGGATTGGCCCAGGCCTTTATTATCGGACAATCATTTATTGGAAAAGATCCAGTCTGCCTGATTTTGGGAGATAACATATTTTACGGACATAGCCTTACCAAAACTTTAAAGCGGACCGTTCAACATAAAAGGGGAGGGCTTATTTTCGGGTACCCGGTAAGAGATCCCCAACGATACGGCGTGGTGGAGTTTGATAAGAATGGCAATGTCATTGGAATCGAGGAGAAACCCAAACGACCAAAATCGAACTATGCGGTTCCAGGACTTTATATTTATGACAACAATGTGGTGGATGTTGCCAGGAATTTAAAGCCTTCCGCCAGGGGAGAACTCGAAATCACCGATGTGAATCTGGAATATTTGAGACGGGGGATGCTCAAGGTAGAACTCCTGGGGAGAGGTTTCGCGTGGCTGGACACCGGAACCCAGGAAGCCCTTCAACAAGCCGCCAGCTACGTCCAGGCCATCCAGGAAAGACAGGGACTTAAAATTTCGTGTATTGAAGAAATTGCATATAACCTCGGCTACATCGACAAAAAAGAACTTGCGGCCCTGGCCGCCGACACCATGAAAAACGAATACGGCCGTTATCTTATGAGATTGATCGCCGAGGAGGAAAACAACACACCCATAAATGCCTGAAAAGTTTAAAGGGATCCATGCCTATTTCAGCTGGAAACGGATGGGCACCCGAACCCACATCTTTACTTTTTTATCCCCCCGTGTTCCCGGATCAAAGGTCCAGTGCTTTACCGCAGCCACGGCCGTCCGGTCCAGAACAGGGTGGCCGCTGGAGGACAGCACCCGCAAATCAGCGGTACTCCCGTCTGTGTCCACCAGAACTTCCAGCACAACCACCCCCTGAAATCCTTTTTTTCGCGCCATTTGAGGATAGGGTGGGGGAGGGTTGATTCGATACAGAGGCCTGGCTTCGCGGGTGATTTCAATGGCCGGGGCCGATGTGCCGATGACCGCGGTTTTTTCAGGAGCGGTCGATATTCCGGTTTGTACCGGCGTGTCCGGCGCCGCTGAATCGTTGACGGCCGGTTCAGGAATTTCTTTGGACAGATCCTTTGCCTCGGGTTTGACCACCGGTTTAAGGATTTTCTTGGGTTTGGCCTTGGGGCGAGGTTTGCCCACCGGTTTCTTTTTAACGATTTTAACGGGCGCCTGCTTTTGGACGGGGGGAATCAACGGTTTCACCGCAGGTTCGGATACGGGCATTTGGGGCTGTCGCATGACCAGGTTCATGGTCATAATCCGGGGCTTCAGACGATCAAACGGTTTTTTCTCCAGGAGGTCGATGGTCAACCCCAGGAGAATCCCGTGGATCCCCAGCGCCAGCAGCGTCGATATGAGTAATCGTTTCACTTGAGTTGTTCAGCTTCTGCCTGGAGGGAAATTCGTTGGATGCCTGCCGTCCGGATCTGATCCAGAACCTGGAAAAGTTGCTGATATGGAAGGCTGCGGTCCGCAAAAAGGAGGACCCCGGGTTCACTTGCAGATGCAGTTTTTGTTCTCAAAACCGATGCCAGATCGTCAAAAGAAACGCGCTCTTTGTCGACATAAATGGTTCGGTCTGATTTTACGGTAACGGAAAGCACGAGTTGTTTGTCAATCTTCGCCGAAGAGGACAAGGGCAACACCACCGGCAGACCCCGGTGAACCGCCATGGAGAGCATGGCGTATATGAAAAAAACCAAAAGGAGAAACACAATGTCGATCAAAGGAAGCATTTCAATACGGACTTTTTTGCCGGTTTTCACGTTGATTTTCATTGGGCGCCTTCTTTATCTCTGCCGTTGGGGGTGACCAGTTTTTCATAAACGATCTCGAGGCTGGTGGCATATTTTTCAATGGCAAGGGCAGCATTTTCAACCCGCGAATTAAAATAATTGTAAGGGAACACGGAAAAAATGGCGATCCCGAGTCCGGATGCGGTTGTGATCAGTGCCTGGGCGATTCCGGCGGTGACAGCCTCCGGGTGTTCAATGCCGGTGGCCCCCAGCACTTCAAAAGAAAGAATGATCCCGATGACGGTACCGAAAATCCCCAGGAGCGGCGCAACGGTAATCATGGTGTCCATGACGCCCATATATTTCTGCATCCGCTTGATCTCTTCGGCGGCGGCAGCTTCCATGGCTTTGACCATGGAAAACTCCCGATGAAGAATTCCGGTGATCAGAATTTTGATGATATAGTCCTTTGAACCCTGGGTCTTAAGTCTTATGGAATCCCAGTCTCCCAGGCGGCACAGTTCGAGGACCTCATCGAGGAGGGCCTTGTCCCGGCTCATATCCATTCCGATCCAAAAGAGGATCCGTTCGATAATCACTGCCATCACAATAATGGAGCAGGCCAGCAAAGGGTACATGACCGGTCCGCCGCTGATAAATATGTCCAGCATAATTTCTCCAATCCGAAATTAACAGACGCCCACGGGCATAAACCCGTGGGAATCTGTTGTTGGGATGATAAACAAAACACTCGACGGTTAAAATTCAACCGAAACCCCGGCAAGAAAATTGATCTTCGGCGACGGATAAAAAGCCTCTTCCCAGGGAGAACCAAACGTGCTTAGAACGCCATATTCCGAATATTCTTCGTTGGTTAAATTGTTGACATTCAAAAAGGCGGTGAGATTTTTCCAGCGATACTTTAATTTTGTGTTCACGACGAAATAATCGTCCTGGTCATCAAAGGCATTTTCAAAATCACTCACAAACGGCCGTTCACCCACCCAATACCCGTTGACATTTAAGGTAACGCCATGCCCCAGAGAAAACAAGGTGTCTAGGGTCGCTTTGTGTCTGGGGACGTTGGGGAATTTACTGCCGTCATAATCGCCGCCGATGATTTCAGCATCCGTATAGGTATAACTCCCGCTCAACGTCACTTTTTCATAAACTTTGCTCAGAACCACTTCCACGCCGTCCCGCCGGGTTTTTCCGTTAAGATTCACGTTGGCGCCAAAGTATCCGCTGGCCGGGTCGTAAAGAATTTCATCTTTTGTATCGATGTAAAAGAGATTCACATGTGCGAACAGGCTGGGTGTGAAATAATACCGGACACCGAGTTCATAATCGTCAGATGTTTGGGGAATCAGATCTGTATTTATGGTATTTGTATAAAAGTTGAACAGTTCATCCAGAACCGGATATCTGAAACTGTGTGAGAAACTGAAATATGCATACGATTTTTGATAAAAATTGTAATTGATCCCTGCCGTGTATAGATTCTCACTCATTTCAGTGGAATCCGGCGTGCTGGGCTTAAAGGTAAATTTTGCCTTATCATACCGATATCCGCCGGAAATGGCAAGATTGTCCAGAAGGTTGATTTCGTCATGAACGTAAAATCCGTAGTTTTCCTTTTCCAGTTCAAACATCCCCACATCCGGATACCCCAGGTACATGGTGGTGTTGGTGATGTCTTCAGCAGCATTTTCGAAGTCCAGACCAAAAGTTAAACTGTTGTTGAATCCATATATCTTTTCTTTGAAAACAAACTGAGGGGAAACTGCAAAGGTTTCAATGCCGGTATCCCCTTCATAGGTTCCGCCGGAAAAGGAGCTAAAGAACAGGGAACTTCTATCTCTATAAGAAAAATTGATCTTAAACAGACTGTCATTCAAAAAGTATATTTCCGGCACCAGTTTTACATAGTAATCCTCAACATCTGCAAAATCGTCCGGATGCAGGGAATCCGTTCTCGATACGCCCTGTTCAAATTCGCTTTTTTTAATGGCTCCGGGCAAACCCGTGTCGTCTTTATGATAACCGCCGCTCAAGTTGACTTTCAACCGGTCCCCCACATAATACCCCAGATCGGCGCCCACATCCCCGGCTTCGGTATCGCTGTTATCCCGGTATCCGTCGGAATTAAGATAACTCCCGGATATATCGAAGGTTAAGTTGTTCGAAGATCCGCTGGTGGACGCACTTGCTCTAAACGTGTCATAACTTCCGGCGGCCACCTCTGCATCGGTTTTAAATTCTTTTCCTTCCTTTGTGATGATATTAATCACACCGCCGGAGGCATTGTCGCCATAAAGAACACTGCCGCTTCCGCCCCGGATGACTTCAATTCTCTCGACTCTGTTCAGAGAAATCAGCGTCCAGTCGCTGCCACTCAGATCCGGTTGGTTGACCCGCCGTCCATCGACCAGTACCAGTGTATTTAATTGTCCGGTTTCCCCGAAACCTCGCAAATCGACGGTGTAGTTTCGTTGATTTCCGGCAATATCATTGACATGAATACCGGCTTCGGTTCTCAAAAGGTCCGGAATGTCACGGGCGGTTGAATTTTTTATATCATTTTCCGTAATCACGGAAACATTCGCCGGCACCGACGAAATTTTCTCCGCCTGTCGGGTGGCGGTCACTACCACCTCTTCCAGGGTCGTGTCCGATAGTTCATACTTTTTTTCATCTTCTGCCTGGATCGATCCCGGAAGCACCAACGCCGTCAGGATAACACAAAAATGGATCCACCTTTTCATCATATCTCTCCTTCCCTAAATTGGGTTTTATTTAGGGCCCGGGACAAAAAAAACCCGGACCGAATTTAATCGATCCGGGGATGTCCCATTTTTATCCTCGAGATCCTCCTGGCAAACCTCAGTCCACGGTGGTTATACCATCTGTTCAGACAGGTCTTCTGACTTCCCCGCCCTTTTGGCAGCCTTCCCATCCATATACGACAGTGGCGAACAGTGGCCAAAAGGGTTCCCTTTACCAAAACGTGATTGGCAAGGGGCGGAGTCACAGCGGCGGGCCCGTCCCCGATTTTAACGGGGTTCCCTATTAAGCTCAAATCGAGCATCTAAACAAAACTATATCTAATTAGAATAAATGATCCGGTTGCGTCAAGTTTTTTTATTTAATCCTAAAAAATATGGGCCTCCGGCTAAGCTGGAAAATTGGAATAATGGAGTGCTGGAATCATGGGAAAACAATTTTTTTGAGCCCATCATTCCAATACTCCATCACTCCATGGTTTTGCACCACCACGCCATCATTCTCCCCGTGGCGGGATCTAAGATGGGTCGGATTCTTTACCCTTTATCTGCAACGCCGGCTTCCTCAAAGGTGAGCACTTCATTAAAAACACGCACCGCGCCTTCCATAATACTCATGGCCAATGCACCGCCGGTTCCTTCACCCAGGCGCATCCCGAGGTCGAGTATCGGTGTTATCCCGAGATGTTTCAACATGGCTTTGTGCCCGGGCTCTTCGGAACAATGTCCGGCAAATATATATTCCGTTACCAGGGGAGAAAGGATGCCGGCGATCAGCGCACCGGCCGTTGAGATAAAACCGTCGATGACCACCGGACGGCCATAAAAGGCTCCGGCCAATACACACCCGGCGATTCCACCGATCTCGAAACCCCCGACCTTGGCCAGAACATCCAGTCCGTCATCAGGATCCGGTTGGTTGATCTGGATTCCTTTTACGACGGCCCCTTGTTTTATTCGAAGACCTTCGTCGTCAACACCGGTTCCCCGGCCCACCATTTCTTCAGGAGGAATCCCGGTAACCACACATCCAATGGCCGCAGAAGGGGTGGTGTTGGCGATTCCCATGTCCCCTGTACCCAGAATTTCAACGCCCTTATCAAACAAACCGGCTGCAAGCTGAAAACCGGTTAAAACCGATGTTTCTGCCTCCTTACGGGTCATGGCCGGTCCTTTTGCCAAGTTTGCCGTGCCCGGAGCGGTTTTTCGTACCACCAATCGATCCCCACCCTTTATCGTGTCCGGGTTCATTTCCGGAATAATGCCCATATCCACCACCCAGACGTCTGCGCCGACGTGTCGGGATATGGCATTGATTCCCGCACCCCCTTTTAAAAATGTTTGCACCATGGCTCCGGTCACCTCTTGGGGATACGCGCTGACGCCTTCACTGGCAACCCCATGATCTCCGGCCATCACCAGAACAGCCTTGCGTTTCACCGAAGGCGTAAAGGTCTTCTGGATTGCACAAAGGCGTTCCGAAACGTCATGAAGCCTTCCCAGTGCCCGGGTGGGCATGACCAGTTGAGACGTTCGTTCACGGGCCGTTTGGATCCATGTATTGTCCAGCGGTTTGATCCCTTTTAAAATATCTTCCAATTTCATAGTGTTCGCTCCTTTTCGTTACCAAAAAAAAATCCCCAAGCGATAATCGCTCGAGGATTTACCATCTCCCCAAAAACAGAACTCAATGGCAGGTCTTCTGACTTTCGGATCGTTCTACAAGCCGCGCCTTCCCATCCCGAGGCTTGTGCAAAATGTTCTCTTTTGACCAATTTCTGTGTCAGGCTTAGATTTTAATTCTCGGAATACTATTTGTATGCCTGCGGTTAAAATCTTCGCCTTCCTTGAACTTAATAAAAAATTGAACACTTTTCACACGCCTCGCTCAACAAATTGGACAGTGGCATATTGCGGCGTTGGTCCCCGATCACAGCGGCGGGTCCGTACCGGAGTTTAACCGGTTTCCCTATTCACCCCGAAATTTTCACGGGGCACCATTAAGTTGCATCGTTTAATTTTCCAATTCAAATAGATTAACATGGATGCCTTGTCAATAGATTTCCATGATCGATCCAGGGCAAGGGCATTGTAGTTCCAATAGATAGAGAACGCTCCACGACGGCGCTTATCTCTTTTCAACCGAATGGAATTTGTGTTCAAGCACCCGTAAGCCCGAGCCGTGCCAGAGTTATCAAGAACGATTCGTCAAAAACATATCCCGATGATTGTCTAAAAAATTTAAAGAAGCCTTTAAATGATCAAAGGAAAAGACCTCCAACGATACAACCCCTTCATACTGTTTTAACATTCTAATAACGGTCTCTGCATTCTCTTTTGTCAGACGATCCAACGGCAGATGGTCTTTCTGATTGTCCACGCCGTGAAGGTGCAATATGGAGGTTCTTTTTTTATGTTTGTTGAAAACTGCGTCCAGGTCGAACCCGAATAACATCAAATGCCCTACGTCGATGCAGACGGAAAGATTAAAATCGACCAAGATGTCTTCCAGCCAATCCATCGGGTAATCGAGGGTTTCAATTGAAATCATGTCTCCGCTGATTCCGGCTGAGACCAGTTTTTTCATGCTCTCGTCAAGACGGTCCCGCCAGCGTTTGACCTGTTCATTGTCAAAGCCGGCTTCGTCATATGGAAGATGAAGGGTGTAGGTGCTGGGAGACAACGGTGCCGTAAGATCCATGATCCGTATTACGGTTTCTAAAGCAAATTGCCGAATTGACCGTTCCGGAGCGCCCAGGAAAATATCGAGGGGCAGATGAATGTTGTAGGTCAGATCGAATTCGTTGGACACGTTGAAAAGCTGTTCTACTTTATGGGTGGACGGAAGACCCTCGGGGGCACTTTCAAACAACAGAAGCTCGATTTCATCGAGGTACGGGGCCAGCATTCTTACATTTTGTACATAGCCCGCCGGATATATGAATGATGTGGTTCCTATCTTGAAAGAAAATGAACCTTTATAGGATTTTGGAAGGGCAGGGTGCATAGAAAGAAAGTTACAAGTGCGCTAAAGTGTGAAATAAATTAAAGTTAAAAAACCTGCTAACCATCTCAATCGGTCAAATGGAATATTGGAGTATTGGAGTGTTGGAGGAATGGGCTGAAAAAATCTGTTTTCCATCACTCCAATAATCCATTACTCCATGCTTTTGAGTTATATTGAAAGCAGCAAGAAAAGCACTGCCTCGGTCCATTCCGTCATGGCGCCCAGCATGTCGCCGGTGATACATCCCATACGTTTTTTATAGTACCTGAGAATGATGGCAATGCTCACCAAAAAAAGGAGGTTTAACCAGAGGCCTTTCCATCCTAAAAAATATGAAAGACCCAGTGGGATCAGCAATCCCCAGAAAGCGGACACCTTCAACGGTTCACCGAAAAAATCACGGCCGGTGCCGCTTCCGGGTCTTCCGTAGGGCAAAAATCGGATGCCGAACAACATACCGCTTCGGGCATAGGTGGGAATAAGAATGAGCAACAGCGTTCGATGGGCGTCAAGATGCATTATCCCTGCCCATTTGACGGCCAATCCACAAACGATGGCCACAAGCCCCATGACGCCGATGCGGCTGTCCTTCATGATCGCCAGGACCTTGTCTCTGGTTCTGTGACCCATAAGGCCGTCGGCGGTATCCCCTAGACCGTCCAGGTGAAATGCGGCGGTGATCACCGCAAGAAAGACGACGTCGAGAACCGAAACCACCGGTTTTGGCCAGAGATATAAGGCGGCATAATCGAACATCGATACAAAGGCCCCTATCATGAGGCCTACCACCGGAAAAAACGGCACCATACCTTTGGGATCGTAAACCACGGACTTCCCCAAAGGAAGAAGGGTCAAAAATTGTATTGCAGCGATTAAACGGTTCATTTTATTTCCACAGGAATGCCGGCCACCATCCAAATGACGCGATCCGCGCAGACCGCGATCTTCTGGTTGGCAAATCCGGCGATGTCACGAAAAAGTCTGGCCAGTCTGTTTTCCGGAACGATTCCGGTTCCCACTTCATTGGATACCAGGATGACCGGACATTCGGCGTTTTCAAGGGATCGGGCCAGTTGTTCAACGGTCGTGTCGATGTTTTCCGGATCGTCGTTTTCCATCAGAAGATTGTTGATCCAGAGGGTCAGGCAGTCCACAAGGATCACCTGTCCTGGGCCACTGTTTTCACGGATGGCTTCGGGCAGCAAAAGCGGGACATCCAGTGTTTTCCAGTTTGGGTTTCTTTGTTTTTGGTGGTGTGAAACCCGTTGTTCCATTTCTTTGTCCAGGGGCACGCAGGTGGCAATAAAGATTTTGTGTCCGGCAAAATGGTCCGCCAAATGCAAGGCATGACCGCTTTTGCCGCTTCTGCATCCGCCGATGATCAATACGATTTCTCTCAACAATTCACTCCCGATGAATATATTTATGGGGTACCGGTGTAATTCGGGGGACTTTGCCCAGAGGACTTTCATCCACCAGGAGGGTGCAGCCGTAAGCCGCCTCTAAGGTCTGGAAGGTGAGAACCTCGTCCGGAGGTCCCAGACACACCATTTCCCCATTTTTTAGAAGCAGCAATCGATCGCAGTACATTGCCGCAAGATTGACATCATGGGAAACCATTACAACGGTAATCCCGGTTTCGTTTTTGAGCTTTTCCATCAAATCCATCAGCCGGATCTGATGGGCAAGGTCCAGGGAAGCGGTGGGCTCGTCCAGAAGGATTATTTCCGGTTCCTGGCAAATGGCTCTGGCAACGAAGACCCGCTGCTGTTCCCCGCCACTGAGCTGGTCCAGTTTCCGGTGGGCCAAATGGTCAACCCCGGTGAACGCGAGGGCTTGTTCCGCAATTTTTAAATCCGTTTCTTGTTCGATCCCCAGCATTCCCATATAGGGGGATCTACCCATGAGTACCACTTCTATGACGCTAAAGGGAAAATCCACCGGCATCATTTGGGGGACAAAGGCCATGGTCTGTGCCAAATCTTTGCGGGTATAGTTTTCCAGGGTTCGATTCAGTATCTTCAATCGACCCGTTTTCGGTTTGAAAATACCCGCCATCACCTTCATCAATGTGGTTTTGCCGGAACCGTTCGGGCCGATGATAATGAAGAAATCCCCTTGGGTGACAGAAAAACTGAGATCCTTTAGGGCCGGAATGTTTCCATAAAAAAAGTTCAGGTTTTTGACGTCTATGGCCATATTACCGCCGGGTTTTTTTCAATAAATAGATAAAGAGCGGTGCACCGATCATTGCGGTGATGACTCCGGCGGGCATCTCCCCCTGGTCCGGAAGCGTCCTGGCCAGAACATCGCAGAAAACAAGATAGGCACCGCCGCCGAGAACACATGCCGGAACCAGCACCCGGTGGTCGGGCCCAAAAAGAAGTCTCAGAAGATGGGGGACCACCAATCCCACAAATCCCACAAGTCCGCAGTAAGAAACCGTGGTGCTGACCATAAACGAGGTGGCCACCAGCAGGGTCACCGTTACCGCCTTTACATTGATCCCCATGGTCTGGGCCATTTCCTTGCCCATGAGGAGCAGATTCATGGAATTGGAAAACCAGAACACCAGAAAAAAACACGGCAAGAGCATGGCCGCAAGAATTCCGACCTGGGGCATGTCCACCATGGAAAGATCCCCCATGAGCCAGAAGATAATATTATGGAGTCTTGCGTCCTGGGTCAATGAGACCAGGAACATGATGACCGCCCCGCAGAAAGCGTTTACCATGACGCCTGAAAGAAGAAGGGCGTCTTTTTTCAGAATTGTATGTCCGGAGGACATGACCAGAATCAGCAACAGTGTGCCGATACTTCCCGAAAAGGCCATAAGACTGACCCCTGGAAATCGGAGGAGTCCCATGAGGATGCCGATAATGGCACCAATGGCCGACCCCCCGGAAATGCCCAAAATATAGGGTTCGGCCAGGGGATTTTTCAAAATCGCCTGAAAAACCAACCCGCCCAGGGACAGGGTCCCCCCCACCAGGGTTGCCAGCAAGATCCGTGGAAAACGGATCTTCCAGATGATGGTATCGAGCATGGGATCCTGGGGCCCGATGCCCAAAAGATTCTGAAAAACCGCCTTGATTCCGCTGTGGCTGGACCCTAAAGAAAGGCCGAGAAACATGGCCGCAAACAATACCAGCAGCAATGAAAAGGAAACAACCCACAGACGTTTTATCAGCAATGGTTTTTCGGTGTTCACTCTGCTTCCTTAAAAAGTTCGGGGTGGATCAATCTCACCAGCAGTTCAAGGCCGTCTACAAGCCGGGGCGTGGGGCGGTCAAAAAAATTGGAATCTTCGAGGAAAATACGCTGGTTTCGCACTGCGGGTAGATCGGGCCATTTGTTCCACTCCGCTTTGACCTGCTCGAATACCGCTTCCCGTGCCATGGACGTGATAATAATCACTTCCGGCGAAAGGGCCAGGACCTGTTCGCGACTGAACCGGGGATAACTGATGGAACCTTCCGCCAGATTGGTTCCTCCGGCAAGAACGATGAGTCCGTGGATAAATGTATGGGTCCCCACCGATACGATGGGGGAGACACCGATTTGAAAAAAGACCCGGGGGCGATGGGCAACGTTGGAAACGAGAGACTTGATCTTTTGTATCCTGAGATCCATGTTCTGCACCAGAAGGTCCGCTTCTTTTTCGGCATTGATGAGCCCACCGATTTCAAGCACCGTTTGCATGATGGTTTCCAAGTTTTTCGGATTTACGGCATATACGGGTATTTTTAGAGATTCGAGACGCTTGGCCACAGCGATGGGATTTCCGTCTTTGATGGCGATACAAAGATCCGGCTTTAATGCCACGATTTTCTCCAGATCGAGGTGAACATAGGAACCGACCTTGGGAAGTTTATTTGCTTCAGGGGGAAAGTCGCTGTACCGGGTAGCACCCATTAGACGATGTTCCTGACCCAGGGCAAAAATAATCTCCGTGATATTCGGTGCAAGGGAGACAATCCGTCGGGGCTCATCCGGGACCGTAACGGTTCGTTCCAGCTGATCCGTTACCGTTCTTGCAAAGGATGGTGTGACCACGAAGACACCCAATGATATCGCTGCCAGCAAAAAGATCACCATGAATCTGTAATTCAACATATGGGAAATTCTAAAAGCCATTTAAACGCATTCTAATAATATTTTTAAACAAAAAAAAACCGGAACGAAACAGATCGATCCGGGGATGCCCTTTTTTATCCTCAAGATCACCACATGCCCCTGGTCCACGGAGGCGGCGCCTTCTGCTCGGGCAGGTCTTCTGACTTCCCCCCCTTGGTCTCTATCAGCGACCTTCCCATCCCGAAAAAATTGGACAGTGGTGTGCGACCCTGCTAAAAGGGTTCCCTTGTCGTGTAAACCAACAAGGGTGGGGTTACAGCGGCGGGCCCGTCCCCGAATTTCACGGGGTTCCCTATTATTCTCATACGAGCACCCGAACAGGATTTATTTAAGTAATTAAAAAATAACAATAAAGTCAAGAAAATTTATGGTATCCTTATTTTTGAGTCCCATTTGATGCCTCAGGGATAACGCATTAGTGGAGCATCCTCTTTCTATTGGGTCTCAAATACGGTTGCCTTGTTTGTTCCCTTTACAATACTCGAGAAAAAATGATAAACATCAGGGAATCCATAATATTTTTGGAACCTCCCATTCAACCATCTATTGCTGTTGGCCGGGCAGAAATTCGGTGGCATTTTTAATGAATACATAACAAATTTGGTTTTTTATGGATTTTTCAATGATGTTCGAGGGGATTAAAAATCGGCGGCGGATCAACTGGTTTAAATAAAATGTACGATTTCATCATTATCGGTTCCGGGTTCGGGGGAAGTGTCAGCGCCTTTCGATTGGCTGAAAAGGGGTACGCGGTAGCTGTTCTCGAGGCCGGCAAGCGATACCGGAGCGAGGATTTTCCCAAAAGCAACTGGAATATTTTCAAGTATCTTTGGCTTCCGTTCTTCCGGTGTTTCGGCATTTTGCGAATCACCCTCCTTTCCGATGTTTTAATCTTGAGCGGTTCGGGTGTGGGTGGCGGCAGCCTCGGTTACGCCAACACCCTTCTTGAACCTCCGGACACGTTTTACCAAGATCCCCAGTGGGCCCAAATGGGGGATTGGAAATCGATTCTCGCACCCCATTATGAGACGGCTAAAAGAATGCTCGGGGTTACGTCCAGCGAAAAGGTATATCCGGCGGATGAACTGCTCCGGGAGTTGGCCGAGGAGATGGGCAGAGGTCATACCTTCAGACTTCAGGATGTGGGGGTTTTTTTCGGCGAACCCGAGAAAACGGTTCCCGATCCCTATTTTGACGGAAAAGGGCCGGATCGCACCGGGTGCTGCTTTTGCGGCGGTTGCATGGTCGGTTGTCGATACAATGCAAAAAACACCTTGGACAAAAATTACCTCCACCTGGCCGAAACTCTGGGCGTAAAAATCTTTCCCGAGACCCGAGCGACCCTGATCAAAGAATATCCCGGTGGCGGATACCAAGTGGACACCCTCCGAACCACTTCACTGTTTTCCAGTGACCGGCGAAGGTTTCTGGCAAAGGAGATCGTTCTTGCCGCCGGTGTTTTAGGCACCGTCCCCTTGCTTTTAACGTGTAAAGAACAGGGAACATTGCCCGGACTTTCAACGATGCTCGGCTCCCGGGTCCGGACCAACAGTGAAACCTTAACCGCCGTTACGGCCCAAAACGACACCGTGGATTACTCCAAGGGTATTGCCATTACATCGAGCATATATCCCGATGACGTCACCCATATCGAACCGGTGCGCTATCCGGAAGGTTCTGACTTGATGAGCTTTTTAAGCACCATCTTCACCGAAGGGGGCAACCCGTTCACACGACCCCTGAAGTGGCTTTTTAATATCCTTCGACACCCGATTCGTTTTCTACGGGTTCTTTGGCCCTTTGGCTGGGCACGACGATCGATCATCCTTCTGGTCATGCAAACTTTGGATAACAGCGTCAAGGTCGATCTTAAGCGTCGATGGTGGTGGCCGTTTAAACGTTCACTGATCTCAACGCGTGAACAACAGCGGGAAAAGGTGCCGGTCTATATTCCGAAGGCTCAGGAAGTGACCCGGGCGCTGGCCCAAAAAACTGGCGGCATTCCGCAGAGTGCCGTAAACGAGGTTTTTTTGAATACAGGCATTACGGCACACATTTTAGGTGGATGCCCCATGGGACCGGATTCGAAACGCGGCGTTATCAACGGGAAGAACCGGGTGTACGGCTATGAAGGTCTGTATGTTGTGGACGGATCGATGATACCGGCCAACCTGGGCGTAAATCCGAGTCTGACAATTACCGCCATGGCCGAGCATGCCA
>Ga0210141_1000002_pt1 | contig 26908 bp, 19 predicted proteins | sample China_Galinas_Co_2_FD_184862 | JGI IMG/M metagenome (GOLD analysis project Ga0210141, IMG submission 184862) | Wetland microbial communities from San Francisco Bay, California, USA, that impact long-term carbon sequestration -... | ecosystem: Environmental > Aquatic > Marine > Wetlands ...
CCCATCATGGTTGTTGGCGCCAGCGCGGCCTGACGAAACACCATCGGGACCTGGGCAGGATGTTTGGGGCTCTTATAGGCCTTGCAACCATGTTCGGGTCGCAACATTCACGCCATAACAAGGGAGGCACATCATGACCGACAGCATTTACAAAGTCATTGAATTGGTGGGAACGAGCGCAAAATCCTGGGAAGACGCCGCCCGTGCGGCGGTGGAGACGGCCGGGGCCAATCTGCGCGATTTGCGTGTGGCGGAAATCACCAAGCTGGACATGAAAATTGAGAAAGGAAAAGTGGCCGCATTCCGCGCCCGCGTCAGCCTGTCCTTTAAATATCAACCCGGCAACTAATGAAAAACGGCCGACCGGGCAAGCATTGCTTTTTGCCCCGGTCGGCCGTTTGCGGAAAAGATGGGGCGGCGTCAGTTAAGCGCCGTCACCAGCATATCCCCGATCATTTTTCCGAAACGGGAGGGGTTGTCCAGTTTACCGCCCTCACCGATAACGGCCAGGTCATAAAGAAGATGGCTGTAATCCGCCAGTCGTGGATCTTCGGGGTTCTCCTTGTAGACGCCATGGATTTTTTCCATGACCGGATGCGATGTATTGAGTTCCAGGACACGCTTCACTTTGGGAAGATTCTGTCCGGTGGCTTTCATGATTTTTTCCATGTAACCGCTCATATCCATGGCGTCGCCGGCCAGGCAGGCCACGGAATCCAATAGTCGGGATGACCGTTTGACTTCTTTGACGTCATCCTGCAGGGTTTTGCGAATCGCCGCAAAAAGATCGGCAAAGCGGTCATCATCTTTCTTTTCGTCTTTTTCCTCCAGATCCAGATCCCCTTTTTCAGCACTTTTGAGCGGCTTGCCGTCATACTCTTTGAGGGACTGGATGGCCCATTCGTCCACCGGATCGGTCATCAGCAGGACTTCATAGTCTTTGGCCTTGAGCTGCTCCAGATGTGGGCTGTTGAGCAACGCCGCCGGATTCTCGCCGGTCAGGTAATAAATGGCTTCCTGGCCCTCCTGCATACGATCGACATACTCCCGCAGGGATACCCACTGGTCATCGGATTTGGTCGTCTTATACCGCACCAGGTCCGCCAGTTTGGCTTGTTGGGTCGTATCGGTGTAAAGACCGATTTTGAGGATCGGCCCGAACTCTTTGTAAAACGCATGGTATGCTTCGGGTTCCATGCCCTTGAGCAACTCAAAAAGTTTTTTGACCAGATTCTTGCGAATATTCAGCACCAGGCGATCCTGCTGCAGTATCTCCCGGCTGATATTCAGATTGAGATCCGGGGCATCCACCACCCCTTTGACGAAACTGAAGTATTCCGGCAGGAGCTCCCGGCAATCGTCCATGATGAACACCCGGCGGCAATACAGGTGAACCCCGTGCTTGGCGTCCGGCTGGAAAAGATCCAGCGGGGCTTTGGAGGGGATGTAGAGCAATGCCGTGTACTCGGTGGTGCCTTCCATTTTGAAGTGTACATGGGTCTGGGGCGGATTCCAGTCATGACTGATGTGGGTGTAGAATTCCTTGTATTCGTCGTCGGTGATGCTTTTCTTGTCCCGGGCCCAGATGGCCTTCATGGAATTGAGGGTTTCCTCTTTGACCACGGTGCGGGTCGTTTCACCCACCGGCTTGCCGTCACCATCCAGAATTTGTTCGTCCTCGGGTATCGGCTCCTGTTTTTCCACATCCATCACGATCGGGTAGGATACAAAATCGGAATGCTTTTTGATGATGCCGCGCAGGGTCCATTCATCCGTATAGTCGGGCTGGTCTTTCCCAGCGGGACGTAATTCAAGCGTTATGGTGGTGCCCCGCTCCGGCTTGTCGGTCTCTTCCACCGTGTAGGTGCCGTCGCCCGCCGATTCCCAACGCGTTGCCGTCGTTTCACCCGCCGCGCGGGTCACCAGCGTTACCTTGTCGGCCACGATAAACGCACTGTAAAACCCGACCCCGAACTGCCCGATGAGCTCGGGCGTGAGGTTGTCTTTGTCCTTGAGGGCTTCAATGGCTTCGAGAAAAGCCGCGGTGCCGCTGCGGGCAATCGTGCCGATGTTTTCGTTGACTTCATCGTAAGTCATCCCGATGCCGTTGTCGGCAATTTCAATGGTACGCTTGATACCATCGCGGGTTATTTTGATTTTGAACTCGTTGTCCTCGCCCAGAAGATCTGGTTCGGTCTGGGCTTTGAAGCGAAGCTTGTCAATGGCATCGGACGCATTCGATATGAGTTCGCGGAGGAAAATATCGCTGTTGGAATACAGCGAATTGATGATCAATTTTAGGACCTGCCGGACTTCGGTTTGGAACTGTCGGGTTTCTTTGCGCGCGGTCATGGGTTTCTTTCGCTCTCCTTGACTGTTTGATTTTTTCATTTGCCGCCAAAAAAGACGCCCCCCAGGCTTCAGGAGACGTCATGGCGGGTGACAACCCTTTATTTTTGATTATAAAATACGTTTTAATTGGGGTTTGTCAACCCGCCCAACGCCCATATGGCGGACTTTCGGCGGCTTTTCAACCCAGTGAAGGTATGGCCGGCAGACCACCATTAAACCCGGAGGGAAACGGCACCGTGCGGATGGTTGGGCGTGATCACCGTCGGTCTGTTGACGAACGGTTCCCCGAATCGAGAGAGGGCGCTAGTCGATGGGCCTTACGGCCAGGGCCCGGTAGGCTCGATAGTGTACCATACGGTCGGTATAGGGATAGCCGCGGTGAAAATTGAAGGCCGCGGCCGTGACAGGGGAAGGCGTGTCGGCGGCCCAGACCCAGCCGCAGGACAGACGAATGGCCGGTGGCATGCGGACCACCTGCCCGCAATCGGTTTCATACCCCGCATCAGGTCGGTCTTCGACATACAACGATTTCAACTCTTCCAGGGTCGGCAGACGCCAATCATCATAAGAGGCCTGGATCGTTTGGGGGAAGGTGAACCGAACCCAGCGCTCCGCCTGCTTCCAGCTGATATCGCCTTGATTGTCGGTCTGGGACCACATGACATTCAGTAGATGGTCGGTGACCGTGCCGTCGCCGTTGTCGGAAAATCGTTCTCCGGCCCCGGCGGATGTCAGTCCGGCCACCAGACATAAAAGGACCGTGGCGACTATCCTGACGATCAAGCGTCGGGCCATAGTGTCCTCCTTTCGAACGTGGCGATGGGTTAAACGCGAATGATGGATTTCGCCGTCCCGCCGGGCGCGGTCAAGTGTTACGCGTGTCTCAGAGGCAGGATGAAATGCGACGAAAAAGCAGCCGTTACGGATACGCCCATAAGAAATTTAAGCGGCGTTATCGTTGTGGATCAGAAAGCACCGTTGTTTTAGCACCGGTTAGTTCTGGTGAAACCGTTTATGCAGACGTTTCGAAATCGTTTCATCCCGATAGGAAATAAGGGTCGCTGGCGAACGGCGAAATACTTTCTCCGCCACTGATCCCACCAGGACATGCTCCAGATCGGTGCGCCCTTTGGGCCCCATCACGACCACGTCGACCCCTTCTGCAACGATAAGGTTGAGAAGCGCTTCCATGGGATTGCCCACCACAAAAACAGTCCGGATCCGTTCGGGGGGAAAGTCGCTGTCGGAGATGATGTCCTCCAGAGCACGCGTGCGTTCCGCCTTGATGTTCTGGATATAGTGCTCCCCATCCACCTCGTAGCCCATGGCGGATATCGTGCGCACGGATTCCACGTCGCGCTCGTTGATCACATTGGCAACGATCAGTTCCGCGTTGGCGCACTGTGCGAAATCGGCAGCGAAAGAAAAGGTGCCTTTGGCGTACTCGGAAAAAGCCAGGGCGACAAGGACTCTGCGAACGTTTTTCATGTGAAGATCCTTTTAAAACAGAAAGCACCGCCCTCGCAGGCAACGGCGGCCGATGGTGACGATGGACGTTTTGCGCTAAGCCGCAGCAGTCACCGGTTCCACTTTCGGGATGCGGGGCCGCTGCATCAGGTAAATCAGACCATAGATCCCCAGCCCGATAAGATAGGTATAGTAACGCTGTTCATGCGGTATACCGATCAACGACGCGATCAGATCCGGCCGCATGAGCGACAGGGTCACGGCCAGCAGCAGCGGCAGCTCCCAGATTTTATTTTTCGCCACGAACCAGCCCTGGGTAGCCGACGCAAACGCAAAATTCCCGACACAGGCCATCAGGAAAATCAAAATCCCCTGGGGCCAGGAATTGACATTTTCCAAGATGAGATCGGAGTTGAAGATGAACATGAAGGGTAAAATGGCCGTGCGGATGTCGTACATAAACCCCTGGATCCCTGTCGCAATGGGCGGCGATTTGGCAATCGCCGCCGCGGCATAGGCCGCCAGCCCCACCGGCGGCGTGTCGTCCGCCAGGATGCCGAAGTAGAAGCAGAACAGATGGGCGGACATTAGGGGCACGATAAAATCGTTCATGGCACCGATGGTGACGATGGCCGGTGCCGTCAGGGACGCCATGACGATATAGGTGGCGGTGGTGGGGAGCCCCATGCCGATAATCAAGCTGGTGATGGCCGTGATGACCAGCATCAGGAAGATGTTGCCGCCGGAAAGGGTGTCGATGATGGCGGTCACCAGCTGGCCCAGACCCAGGGCCACCACCCCGACAATGATCCCGGCCGCCGCCGTGGCCAGGGCCACGGACACCATGTTACGGGCACCATTGACCAGGGCCCCGAAAATATCCTCGATACTCTGCTTGACCGCCGGCCCGATCGGTTCCTTGCGGTACATGGCCTGTACCGGCCGCTGAAGGAGCATAATGATCGCCATGACCCAGATGGCATTAAATGCCGCCAGTTCGGGAGAGTGCCGCTCCACGATCAGTTCCCAGAGCAGCATGACAATCGGGACCAGGTAGTGCGCGCCGGTGTAAAGGGTTTTGAAAAACGGCGGCAGCTCCTTGCGCGGGATGCCGCGCAGGCCCAGCTTGGAGGCTTCGATGTGGGTAATATAAAAAAGCGCCGCATAGGAGGCGAAGGCCGGCACCGCGGCGGCTTTGATAACGTCCACGTAGGGCACGTTCACGTACTCGGCAATAATGAAGGCCGCCGCGCCCATGATGGGCGGCGCCAACTGGCCGTCCGTACTGGCGGCCACTTCTATGGCCGCCGCCTTCGTGCCGGGATAACCCACCCTTTTCATCAAGGGAATCGTGAAGGTACCGGTGGTCACGATGTTGGCAATGCTGGAGCCGGACACCAGGCCGGTCAGCCCGCTGCCCATGACGGCCGCCTTGGCCGGCCCCCCTTTGAAGCCTCCCAGCAGGCTCAGGGCGATGCGGATAAAATACTGGCCGGCGCCGGCCTTGTCCAACATGGCGCCGAACAGCACGAAAAGGAATACGATCGTTGCGGACACGTCCAGCGGAATCCCGTAAATGCCTTCCGTGGACATGGTCATCTGGCCCACGAAGCGGTTCATGGAAACGCCCTTGAAGGCGATCAGGTCCGGCATGTAGGGTCCCATGAAGGCGTAAAAGATAAAGAGACCGGCAATAACGGGCAGGGCCGGGCCAATCACCCGCCGGGCCGCTTCCAGCAGCAGCACCGTCAATACCAGCCCCATGACGATGTCGCGCAGATTGGGGTTTCCGTAGCGCATGGTAATGCCGGTGTAGTCGATCGCGATGTAGAGTGCCGCCAGTCCGGCAACGGTAGCCATTATGAAGTCGAAGACCGGGATTCGGTCGGTGGCGGACAGAAACTTTAGACCAAAGCGGGCTTTCTTCAGGGTGGGATAATTGAGAAAAACGATAAACATGGCAAACCCCAGGTGAATGGCCCGGGTATAAGTGGAATCGAGCACCCAGAAACTGGCGATGGAAAGCTGGAAAAAACTCCACGCCACAGCCACCGTGGGGATGATATAGCGGGTCGCCCCCTTGGGCCGTCGGCCGACGCCTTCCTCCTCTTCAGCCATGCGCTTGGCGAGTTCCAGGCCCTCATCCTTTTCCGTCACTTCATGATTGCTCATCGCGCCACCTAAATGTTTGGACAACCGGAGAAGAAAACATCGCCGGGTCTGTTTTTCAGCATTCAGCCGGTTGAATCAACCGCGTATCCGCCGTTGATTCCAATTACGCTCAATCACCAGAAGAAACACCGGATCGGCTGTGGATCACATGCGCACCTATCGGTGAATCGGCGGGCGGCACCATTGACATGCCGCCCGCCGCAATGGGCAAAGCCGTCTATTTCAGGCCTACTTCTTTGTAATACTTCATGGCGCCCGGATGAATCGGGGCCGAAAGACCTTCCAGCATGCCCTCTTTGGTCAGGACGGCGTAGGCCGGATGCAGTTTCTTGAAGGTGTCGAAGTTATCGAACACTTCTTTGGTGATGGCATAAACCACCTCATCCGGTACCGCGGCGGAGGTGCAGAAAGTTGCCTTCACGCCAAAGGTCGGAACGTCGGCGTCATTGACCGCGCCAGGGTAATCGGCCACAGGTACGAACGATTTGGCGTAGTAGGAATTGTCAGCCACCAGTTTGTCGATACCCGGGCCTTCGATGGGAACAAACATGACTTTGGTCTTGCCGGCCGTGGCTTCCTTGAAAGCGCCACTGGGATGCCCAACCGTGTAGAAGAACGCATCGATACGGCCGTCCTGCAGCAGGCCGGGGGCTTCGGCGGCCTTGATGTATTCAGCCTTGAGGTCCGTTTCAGGATCCAAACCGACCGCCTTCAGGGTGTCCTTGGAATTTTGCAAATGGCCCGATCCCGGATTGCCGAGATTGACGCGTTTGCCTTTCAGGTCCATGACTGTTTTGATGCCGGAATCCACCGAAGCACATAAAGTCACTGATTCCGGATGGATGCTGAAGACCGCCCGCAGGTCGGGCTGGGGCTTGCCGGCCCATTCGGACCCTTCTTCGCCTTTATAGGCCTGGTACTGGCGATCGGATTGCACCACACCGAATTCCAGATCGCCGGCCATGATGGCATTGACGTTGAACGCCGAACCACCGGTGGACTCCACCGTGGCCCGGATGCCGTATTCTTCGCGTTTGGCGTTCACCATCTTGGCAATGGCGCCGCCCGTGGGATAATAGACTCCTGTAATCCCGCCGGTGCCGATGGTGACGAAAGTGGTTTTAGCCTGGACGTCTGCCGGCGCTCCGCCCATCATCAGGGTGAGGCCGAAAACGACTGCGATGGTCAACATGAGTGTTTTTTTCATGGAATCCTCCTTGGACATATAGCGTTTAAAGCACACACGCATCGTGTGGCCAGGTTGGCGTCGGAAACTTGCCTCCTTTCTGGTGATAGCCCATTAAAATGGCAAACTATGAGTAATCATTAGAAAATGAAACTTATGCAGACGTTGTCCTTTTTCTCTAACAGATCCGGCTTGCGAGCGCAACCCCACGTTATGATAGCAAGAAAACGTCACCGCACGTCAATGCCCGCCATGATTGACATTGCACGCAAAGCCCCCTATTTGAAGGTCGCACACGCAATGACACTGTATCACCATCTGAAGGGCATGCTTCCATCATAAGGATATCGTCCGTGAACCAGCACATGGCCTCCTGCCGGGTCTCCGTTATCATCCCGACCTACAACCGCTCCTGGTGCCTGGCGGAAGCGATCGATTCGGTGCTTTCACAGACGCACAACAATATGGAGTTGATCGTGGTGGATGATGGGTCCACGGATGAGACACCGTCACTATTGTCCCGCTACGGCAGCCGCCTCCGATGTCTGCGGCAGACCAACCAGGGCGTCAGCGCCGCCCGCAACCACGGTATACAAGCCGCGGGCGGCGAGTTGATCGCCCTGCTGGATTCGGACGACCTCTGGCAGCCGGATAAACTGGCTTGCCAGGTGGCCTTTTTCGACACCCATCCCGATGCCATGATCTGCCAGACCGAAGAAACCTGGATCCGCCGGGGCGTGCGCGTCAACCCCAAGCGTCGACACCGCAAACCCTCCGGCTGGATTTTCGAGCCTTCCCTGGCGCTTTGCCTGGTCAGCCCATCGGCGGTCATGATGCGCCGGGAACTGCTGGAAGAAATGGGGGGTTTCGACGAATCCCTGCCGGCCTGCGAAGACTACGACCTCTGGCTGCGGGTGAGCCTGCGCTATCCCATCCACCTGTTTAGAGAACCACTGGTGATTAAACGCGGCGGCCATGATGACCAACTCTCCCGGCAGCACAGCCTGGATCGGTATCGCATTCAATCTCTGGCAAAAATCATCGGCAGCGAGCGCATCAGCGGCGACCAGGCTCTGGCGGCAGCCGCCATGCTGCGTAAGAAATGCCGGATCTATGCCGCCGGCTGCCGTAAACACGACCGGATCGAAGAGGCGAAAGCATACGAAATGTTGGCCGAACAATACCGCGCCTAACGACTTGAACCCGATCACGCCCTCCACGGAGTTCTGAAGTAAGGTCGCGGCAAAAACACGATTGCCAGTACTGCCGCCAGCACCCAGACGAGGTAGCCATAGGAGGAACCCGGCAAGCGTATGGTAAAAGCGATGAAATTGGCGCTTTCATGAAATAAAATCGCCACCAGGATACTGCCGCCGCATTTATTGACAAGCATCCCCATGACGATGGACCAGCAGGTCAGAAGCAACACGAACAAGAGGATGGAATCCCCGTACTGATAAGACCCCCGCAGCCAGAACAAGGGCAGATGCCACAGCGCCCACAGCACCCGACGACGATATTGCCGCCCAGCGACCCCAGTTGACGCTGCAGCACCGGTAGCGCAAGGCCACGCTACCCAATCTCCTCACCGAAACCATTGTAGACCAGAAAGAAAATTAGGAACCCTGGACCTCGTTAGGCCATACGGCGAATCTCGGCGATTTTCTTTTCCAGCCGCTTGGCCGATACCGGGACGGCAGTTTTGAGCTCCTGGGCGAACAGGGACACCTTGTACTCCTCGATCAGCCAGAACAAGTCTTCCAGGGCGGCCCGCTTGCGGTCCGATGTCCGCGGGGTCAGCGCTTTCAGGAAATGGTGCAGGGTCGTTTCCAACCGCGCGACTTGTTCGGCCTTGGGACGGTCACGGTCGAATTGCTGGACGGCCCGCTGAGCCCGAAGCGCCACCGCTCGCAGGTAGCGCGCCAGGTGCGGCAGACGCTCCCGGTCGTAAATCGTCACAAAATGCTCGGGCACCAGCTTGTGGATCTCTGCCCGGCGCTCCTGCAGAAACGCTGCCACAGGCCCCTGTCCGCCCGATTGGCGCTCCAATCCGGAAAGAGTATCCCGCACCTCTTCCAAAACGGTCAATACCGGCGTGACAATCTCGATCAACCGCTGTCCGTCGCGCATGAGGTCTTTTCGAACCGTCGTGACATGCGCTTCAAAGGACGCGGCCGTTCGCAGGTTGCGACGCAGGCGATCACTGACCACACGCTCGTAGAGCTGTTTTTCAAATTCTTTGACACCGCCCGGGAAACGCACCCTTCGAGCCAACTCAGCCGGCAGTCGCAGCTGGCGTTTGAGATAGCGCAAATCGGCAGCCAGTGCGATCGCCAGGAGGGCTGCCACCCCGTCACGATGCTGCTGAAGCGCTTCTTCGTGCGTATTGAATAGCTTCAGCCCTACAACGGAGGAATCGGCCTTTAGTCGCACCAGGGCGGGGAAGAAGGTCTGACCGCCACCTTCCGCGTCACCCGTCGTAATGCTTTCGGGCAGATCGCCGAAATCCCAGTCGGTAATGTCTTCCCTTTCCCAACGGCGACGCGTCTTGTCCGGAACGGTTTCCCGGGACAGTGCCGGCCCTACCTTTCGGAGTATCGCCGCATCCCGACCAGCCGCGACCGCCTCCCCGTCCGGGCCGGCCACCGTGAAACGCATCTTGAGATGCGCCGGCAGGGCGTTCTCCTGCCAGGCGGTGGCGGGAATATCCACCTTGAAGTGCCGGTGAATGAAATTGCCCAGGGCCGTGGCCAGATCGTCCCTTGTGCGCGGCATTTCCTTGGCGATCATGTCGGCGGTATCACTCACCGGAACCAGCTGCCGCCGGTAGACTTTGGGCAGCGCTTTGAGCATCGCCGCAATTTTTTCCCGCAGCAGGCCCGGCACCAGCCAGTCCGCATCCGCCGGGTTAACCTGGTGAGCCTGGACTGCCGGAACGGCCACGGTGATGCCGTCATCCTCAGCCCCCGGGTTGAAGCGGTAGTCGGCTTTGAGGCGCGTGTCACCCAGTTTGATCTCGTCGGGGTAGAGGGCCAGTTCATCCCCATCCGGCTCGGCTTGCAGGAGATCTTCCGGCTTGAGGCGCAGAAAGGTGTCGCTGCCTTTCTTTTTCAGTAGATGGGCCAGCGAACGGATATCGGCGATCGGTCCCAGGCGATCGCGATAGAACTGGTAAAGCACTTCTTCATCCACCAGGATATCGCGCCGCCGCAGGCGGTTTTCCATGTCGGCCACCTCTTCAATCAGGGCCTGGTTATGCGCCATGAAATCAAAGGACTTGCGGACATCGCCGCCGATCAGGGCGCTGCGTACAAAAATCTCGGCCGCCCCTTCAGGATCGATCTTGCCATAGGACACAGGTCGTCGGGCCACAATGATCAGCCCGTACAGGCTGACCTGCTCGTCGGCCACCACCTCGCCCCGCTTGCGGGACCAGTGCGCCTCGAGATAGGCATAGCGGCACTGCCGGCCGGCCAGGGACTCGATCCAGGCGCTGTCGATGGTGGCCGCCGTGCGGGCGAACAGCCGGGAAGTATGAACCATTTCGGCCGCCACGATCCAGTCGCCCCCACGGTTGAACAGGCCCGATCCGGGGAAAAGCATACATTCACGACCCTGGGCCGCCTGGTAGATGTTCTTCTCTTTTTTGAGGGCGATGTTGCTGAGAAAACCGCTCAGGACCGATATGTGAATCGCCGTGTAGAGCGCCCCGAAGGTATCGGTTCGACTTGCTGCCGCGGCCACCGGCGCTGTCTTACCCGCCGCGTCACCGGCCTGATTCAGGCCGGCCTCTGAAGCGATGGCGGTCAGCTGGCGGTGAATGTCCCGCCATTCCCGAATCCGGCGAAACGACAGAAAATGCTCCCGGCAGAAATGCTTCAACAGCCCCGTGCGCAGGATGCCCTTTGACCGCTCCCAGATATTGAGCAGGGTTACAAAATCCGACGCCGGATCCTTGAACACCGCGTGGGCCTGATCAGCGGCCTGTTCCTTTTCCACCGGACGCTCCCGGGGGTCCTGGATGCTGAGCACCGCGGCGATCACCAGCATTTGGGATAAACACCCGTGCTGTTGGGCTTCGATCAGCATCCGCGACAGGCGCGGATCGATGGGCATGCGGGCCATGATCCGCCCTCGGTCCGTCAGCCGGTAACGCTCGAGACCCTTGCGGTGCGAATGGATATCGTCCTTCTCGATGGCTTCCAGCTCGACCAGAAGGTTGAGACCGTCGCGAATACTGCGGGGGTCGGGGCTGTCGATAAAAGAAAAGGCGCTGATATCGCCCAGTTTTAGGCTGATCATGCGCAGAATGACTTCGGCCAGGTTGGCCCGCAAGATCTCCGGCGGCGTAAACCGTGGACGGCCCTGGTAGCTCTCCTCGTCGTATAGCCGGATACAGATGCCGTTTTCCACCCGCCCGCAGCGTCCCATGCGCTGGTCGGCACTGCTGCGGGCGATGGGGCTTACCGGCAGGGCCGTTGTGCGCGAGCGCGGCGAATAACGGGGAATGCGCGCCAGCCCGGTGTCCACCACGTAGCGGATACCCGGAATCGTGATCGAGGTTTCAGCCACGTTGGTGGCCACGATGATCTTGCGCGCCCCTGTGCCGGCAAACACGCGACGCTGGTCCGCGGCGGACAGACGGGCGTAGAGGGGCATGACCGCCGTCTTGGCATTGCTGCGTCCGGCCAGCAATTCACAGGTCTCGCGAATGTCCTGCTCGGTGGGCATGAAGACGAGAATATCCCCACGGGCGCTTTCCCGCACCAGATCATCGACGGCGGAAACGGCGGCCTCGACATAGGTGACGTCGTTGCCTTCGGCGTCGTCGTCTTTGATCGGCCGATAGCGCACCTCGACGGGAAACATGCGGCCCGAGACCTCGATGACGGGGGCGTCGTCGAAGGCCTGCGCAAATTTCTCGGTATCGATGGTGGCAGAGGTGATAATGAGTTTCAGATCACGGCGCCGCTGCACCAGTTTTTTCAGGATGCCCAGCAGGAAATCGATATTCAGGCTGCGCTCGTGCGCTTCGTCCACGATCAGGGTGTCATAAGCGGTCAGGGCGGGATCGCCCTGGGTTTCCGCCAGCAGGATGCCGTCGGTCATGATTTTGATAAAACTGTTTTGGCTGGTGCGGTCTTGAAAGCGGATCTTGTAGCCCACCGCGTCCCCCAGCGGTTGACCGAGTTCATCGGCGATCCGCTGGGCCACCGTGGTCGCCGCAATGCGCCGGGGCTGGGTGCAGCCGATCAAACCGCCCTGACCGCGCCCGGCCGCCAGGCAGAACTTGGGCAACTGCGTGGTCTTGCCCGAACCGGTCTCACCGGCTATGATCACCACCGGGTGCTGCTGTATCGATGTTACGATTTCGGTCTGCCAGGCCGTGATCGGCAGCGCTTCAAGTGGTTCCCATAAGGGGATCGCCGCCCGGCGCTGAGAGCGGATTGCCGTCGAACGAACGAGGCGCTGCCGCATGTCATCCAACCGTTTTTCAAGCTGTTTCACCTTACGGCGCTTGCGGATCTGATAGCGGAGGTGCCCGATTTCCCGGCCCACCTGATAACGATCAGCGACCATGGCTTCCGGCAGCATGGCCTCTATCTCGCGGAGACGGGCACCGACAGACGGCAACCGGTCTTTTGGATTTTTGGAATTCGGACGGTTTTCAGGCATGGTCTGGATAAGTGATTGGATCGCGTTATATTAGATGCTATGCTTCGACATGATGCGCGCAGTGTTTTCGATTGCCCTATAGCGGGTTGATAACAGGGTTTCAAGGGCTTTATGTTCGTCCAATCGCACGCAATTGGACAATCATCGACGGGAGGGTTCCATGAATTTTCTCATCATCGGCGGTGATGCCGCCGGCATGAGTGCCGCCAGCCGGGCCAAACGCAACCAGCCGGATCTCGACGTGACCGTTCTCGAAAAAACCGCCGACGTGTCCTACAGCGCCTGCGGCATGCCCTACAACATCGCCGATCCCGACCGCTCGATCGAGGACCTGGTGGTCCGACGGGCCGAGGTGTTCCGTCAAAAACAGGGGATCGATCTGTTAACCGGCATCGAGGCCACATCCATCGATCCGGCCGCAAAATCCGTCGACACCCGAGATGCCGACGGCCAGGCCCGCACCTTCAGCTACGACAACCTGCTCATTGCCACCGGGGCCACGCCGATCACGCCGGCCATACCGGGAATCGACCTGCCCGGGGTGATGGTCCTTAAAAGCCTGGCCCATGGCCGTGCCATAAAACAGTTCATCGATCAGTGGGCTGTCCAAAAAACGGTAATCATCGGCATGGGCTACATTGCCCTGGAAATGTGCGAGGCCCTGCGGGAAAGAAGTATTGCCGTCGATATGGTCAAACCCCGGGAGACGTTTCTGCCCTGGATGGAAGCGCGCCTGGCCGAACAGGTCAAGGCCGAAGCAGAATCAAAGGGGGTCGGCGTCCATCCCGGCCACGTCGTCGAGAAGATCGAAAAATCCAACGGCCGGCTGGCCGTGGTCTGTCCGATGCTGACGCTCGAAGCGGATCTGGTGCTGGTGGCCATCGGTGTCACCCCCGCCAGCGATTTGGCCGCCGCCGCCGGGCTGCAGACCTCGGTCGACGGCGCTGTCGCCGTGGATGCCCGGCAGCGGACCTCAAATAAAGATATCTATGCCGCCGGGGACTGCGCCGACGCGTTTCACGTGGTCACCGGCCAGCGCACCTGGATCCCCCTGGCCCTGCGGGCCAACCGGGCCGGCTGGGCCGTGGCCGACAATGTCTGCGGTATCGATCGGCGTTTGGCCGGCGTGGTGGGCTCGGCGGTTTTCAAGGTCTTCGACCTCCAGGTGGCCCGCACCGGGCTCAACGAGGCTGAAGCCCGGAAAGCCGGCCTGGAGCCGGCCGCCGTGGTGATCAAGTCCCGCTCCCGGGCCCATGCCCATCCCGGCGCTTCCGATATATGGGTTTACATGGTGGGCGACCGGGGCTCGGGCCGCCTGCTCGGCGTCCAGATGGTCGGACGCGACGGCGTTGCCCATCGCCTGCATGCCCCGGCGGTAGCCCTGCATGGGCATATGACGGTCGAGCAGTTCAGCCAGATGGATCTGGCCTACGCCCCGCCCTTCGGGCCCACCTGGGATCCCATGCTGACCGCGGCCAACCAACTGCTGAAAAAACTATAGCCATTTGCGGCGCCTGAAGTAGACAAGCATCCCGGCCGTGATGGCGCCGAAAAAGCCCCAGACCGCGACATAGCCCCACCGCCATTTCAACTCCGGCATGACCTCGAAGTTCATACCGTAGATGCCGGCCACGAAGGTGATCGGAATAAAAATCGTGGCGATGATGGTCAACACCTTCATGATTTCGTTCATATGATGGCCTGTGATGGAAATGTGCAGGTCCTGCAGACCGGAGAGCACATCACGCAGGGACTCGATGACTTCGATACCCTGGATCAGGTGATCGTAGACATCCGCGAAAAAAACCCGGTTGGCTTCCTTGACGAGAGGGGATTCGAGTTTCAGAAAACGACTGAGGGTTTCCCGCAGGGGCCAGATCTGCTTGCGCAGATAAATCATCTCCTGCTTTAGGCGAAAGATGTCGTGCAACAGGTCCGGTCCGGTGTTTTCATAAAGCCGGCTTTCCAGACTTTCAATCCTCTCCCCCAACTGTTCCAGAACCAGGAAATAATGATCCACGACACAGTCGATCAGGGCGTAGGCGAGATAGTCACTGCCGCCCTGGCGAATCCGCCCCCGTCCCTTGCGGATGCGTTCACGCACGGCATTGAAAACATCACCCTCCTGTTCCTGAAACGAAATCAAGAAATTGGGACCGACCAGCAAACTGACCTGCTCCGATCGGATCTTTTCGTGCTCGCGATCATAATCCAACATCTTGAGCACCACATAGAGATAGGCGTCAAATTCTTCCAGCTTGGGACGCTGGCTTGTATTGACGGTGTCTTCCAGCGTCAGGGGATGAATCATGAAATGGTGCCCCAGCTTTTCGATGACACCGATGTCATGGACCCCATCCACGTTGATCCAGGTCGTCGTTGGCAGGTCTTTGAGGGGAAACACCGTTGCGATATCCTGCGGTTGCGCTTCCGCCAGGCGATCGGCGTCGTAATCCATCAGGGATATACGGGTCTGATCCTGTTTCTTCTCTCCGATATGGACGAGCGTACCGGGCGATGTGCCGGCTTTCTTGTGGGTTTTCCTGATAAAACGCGGCATGGGACCTCCTGTCATGCTTTAACCATCCGCCTCGAATGCCGTTTTGGCTCCGGCCCAACGGGGCCCTGCGGATGACTTCGTGGTCCTGTTCATAAAAGCGGTGACGCACCGAGATAACCAAGGCGCCTGGCATGTGCTCGCCGCGCGAAGCGGGAATACATGGTGTAGTTGAGCACCGGGAACCGCCGCAAGCCAGGATGCATCGACAAGCAAATGCCATCGCATTTGTGAATAGGGCCACTTAGGCGGGCAAATCATCCGTGCCCTTGGCTGCCGGCACCCCCTGCGCAGCCAGTTCCTGTTCCGCACTTTCCAGCTTGACAGCGATTTTCAGGGCCTTGCGCCGCGTTTTCTCAGCAATTTGTTCGGCTTCGTCTACGGCCCGCGCCAATGCGCTCTTGTCTTTCAGGAGAATGGCACCGGTCTCTTTAGTGAGCATGGACGCCAGTTCGCTCTGGGCTTTGACCGCGGTTTCCGCAGCCTGGGCAGCCTCTTTCTCTGCCGTTGCCAGACGATCGCGCAAATGGGTCAACCGATCCAGAGCGGCGGCCACCTCGCCAACCGTGCCTTCTTCGGGTTCCGGATCCAGATCGATATCCTTTGCCGCTGCCACCATGACCGTCCCCGGCAACTTTTCGAGCGCATCTACCACCGGACCCTCAAACGGAAGCCGTATGAGATTGTCCTGAAATCGAAAGGGCAGAAAAATAAGGTCGGTATCCATTAAAACGTCAAGGTCACCGGGCCGGGAAGCTTCCGGGATGGCCATGGTTTCCGCCTGAATCCGGTAATCGGCCAAAGCCCGGGTCACCGCTTCCATCAGGTCGTCCGCCGCGTCATCAGCTTTCGGCACCGGAACCAGCACCCGCAATCGGTCTTCACGCCAGCGCTCGTGCCGTGTCATCAGGTAGGCCAGAAGCAGCATTAACCGACCGGTGGCATCGTCCTGCCACCAGACATCCAGGAAACCATGAGGCGCTGCTTCCGCCGTCAGTCGTTCCCACTTGGCTTGGTCGGCCGCCATGACGACCACGTGGCAGCCCTGACGGTAGGCTTCCCGCAGATTGCGTCCAAATAGGATTTCCTGGAACCCTTCAGCGTTGGGTGGATCTTCGGAAATCCAGTTGGTCAGCACCGTGTTGACCCGTAACGGCCCGATCCCGGCGGCCTGTACCAGGTGATGAACCCCGTCTTCGATGTCGTCCGCCGTCACCACCAGCGGAAACGCCTGGAAACCACCCTCGCGGATATCTTTGGCCATTTCCTTTTCAGCGGCGTCACGCTGTTTTTGTATTCTCAGACCACGGCCCTGCAGTACGGTAACCAGCGTCGTCATGCCGCTGCGGCCTTCCAGCCACTCCGCCACCCGCAAGAGTCGGGCCCGCCGTTCCGGATGTCTTGAAAACGCCAGAATCAAGGGCCGCCAATCCCGGTCATGGTCCGGCTCTTCCGCCGCCGCTAGCAGATGCTGACGCACCTGTTGGAGGTGGTAGCCGCGCCGGCTGTCCGCCCAGCGGGACGGTCCGGCGGTGCGCTTTATATACTGGAAAATGGCAAGGATGATGGCAATGGATACGATGCTAGCCACATGATCCACGGCCACCATCACCCCCAGGCATCCCAGGGCCCCGGCCAGGCTCAGCCAGGGGTGAAACAGCCGGAAGCGTGGCCGGAAATCCGGGCTGTCCGAACGGGCTTCAAAGTAGGTGGCGTAGTTCAGCAGACCGTAGGAGATCAGAAAAAACATGGACACCACTGGGGCAATCAGGTTCAGATTGCCAAGGGCCACCGTGACGTAGGCAATGCCGGCCGATAGAAAGACTGCCCGGCGGGGGTTATTGGCCGGACCGACGCCTTCGGCGAACAGATTCAAATAGGTGAAAATGCGGTCGCTGGCCAGGGACTGAAGGATACGTGGGCCGCCCAGAAAAGAGGCCATGGCGGAGGACAGGGTCGCCGCCACGACGCCGGCATCCACCAGAATGCCGAAGCGGGCCACACGCTGCATGGCCGTCGCATCTCCCCGCAGCACCGCTTCCGGCAAAGCACCCGCAAACAGGATCGCCACCGAAAAGTAGACGACGATGGAAATCCCCACGGCCAGGAAGGTTCCCAGGGGGATGCTGCGTCCGGGGTCCTTCAAGTCCCCGGACATGCTGACCCCCTGGGTAAAGCCGGTCACGGCCGGGAAGAAGATGGCAAACACCACCCAGAAAGGCTGGGCTCCGGCAGGTGCCGACAAGTCCAGAACAACCTGTTGGGAATCCCACAGGCTGAAGGCGCCGGTGTAAAATGACGCCAGCGCGGCGATGAGCAGGGCCATGACGACGTATTGAAAACGGGTGGCCCAGTCGGCCCCCAGCCAGGATAGCACGAAAAGCGCACTTACCGCTGCGGCCGCCGCCAGTCGGGGACTCAGGGCCCATTCCGCCGGAACGATGGCCGCCAAGGCTTCGCCGAAACCGATGCAGTAGAACGCAATCGATACGGATTGGGCCAGGAAAAGCACCAACCCCAGGGCACCGCCGAATTCCGGCCCCAGGGTACGGGAAATCACGTAATAGTCGCCGCCCCCTTTGACCCGCAGGTTGGTGGCAATGGCGGAAAGCGACAGACTCGTCAAAATGGAGATCAGATTGGCCAGGGCGATGATGATCAGGGCGCGCCCCAGCCCGGCTTCACCCACCACAAAGCCCAGGCGCAGGAAGAGAATAATGCCCAGGATGGTCAGGACGCTGGGAGTAAACACCCCGGCAAATGTGCCGAGTTTGACTTCCGTAGGATTGGGGGTGTCGCGCAATTTTTCTTCTGTCATCTTCTACTTTCAGATGGTCCCGACGGTTACGAAGGGCAGCGCAACCCGCGCTGGGAGATGCGCACGTATTGCGGTCCGATGGACGGATCTATACTGCATCGCCATACCCAGGGCAACCTTGCCCCCTTGGCCGCCGTATGCATCTGCACATGGAAACCGGCCGGAAAAACAGTAACGATATTCAGGAATCCGCGTCGCTCTGATCCGATGGGGTCAGACATTCGTGCGGGGAGACTGGTGATTCCGGTGCGGACCCCTTTGCGAAAATGCTCGGGTCGGCACTGCGGATATGTAAATCCCGCTGGGGGAAGGCGATCTCGATGCCCAATTCGCGGAAGCGTCTGTCGATGTCGAACCGAATCTTGCTCGGCACCTCCCAGTAATCATCCACGTGGACCCAAATGCGCAGGCGAAAGATCAGCGCGCTGTCGGCATGATCGATAAACAGCACCTCCGGCTTGGGGTATTTTAGAACCCGGCGTCTATTCTGGACGATATCCAGCAGGGTCTGTTCCACCAAATCGATATCCGACCCATAGGCCACCCCCACTTCGATATTGCGGCGCATGCGCGGGTCCTTGAAACTCCAGTTGGTCACCTGCTGGCTGATGAATTCTGAGTTGGGGATGATCACGGAAGCATTGTCAAAGGTCTGCACTACGGTGGCGCGCACGTTGATCTGCTTGACCGTAGCCCAGAGGCCACCCACTTCCACAATATCCCCTACCTGGATGGGCCGCTCGAAAAGCAGGATCAGGCCGCTGATAAAATTGTTGAAAATATTCTGCAGCCCGAACCCGATGCCGATACTCAGGGCACCAAACACCACCGCCAGGGAAGTGGCGTTGACGCCCAGGATGCCGAGGGCCAACAGGAGGCCCAATCCCCAGACGACGTAGGTCGTGATCGTAATGATGGAATCCTTGAGACCGCGTTCGAAGTCCCGCGAGTCGAGAACGTTTTCGCTCAAAAACTTTCGCCCAAGGCGCGTTGCCACATGGGTCGCGCAAACAATAATCACGGCCAGCAACACGCCCTTGATGCTGAAACTCAGGCTGCCCACCGATAAGGCCAGGTTGAAAACCTGGGTCACCGATGCGATCATAAAATCCGTACTCGACCACACCAGCAGAGCCCCTGCCAGGAGGGCACTCAGCCAGACCAGGCGGGCCATCTGGACCATGAACCAGACCACCGGGCCGGCCACTTGCGGTGACGCCCAATCATCACCTGCCGTGACCGCCGTTTTCTGGTCGGCGTACCATTCCTGGACGGCCAACCACCCGATATGAGCCCACAGGGCGAGCAGAAGCGTTTCGGCCCAGGACACCAGCCAATGCCCTGACAAAAGGCCGTATCCGGTGAGCTCCAAAAGAATAGCGCCGCCGGCCACCAGATAGCTCCAGCCCTGAGCCAAAACAATACGGGCGTTGGGGGGCGCGGCTTCTCCCTGTCGAACCCCCTGGGTCAGCGTAAGGCGCAACGCCCGCCAGAATATCACTAACCAGATTATCAACGTAACCTCTATTGCCAGACGCGTCATCCAGACCAATAGGCTCCCACTGCCGGCGATCAAGATCAGGGCCTGATAGCCGATCGCCACCAGGCGCGAGATCTGCAGAAAATGCCGCAGGCGCATTTGTAAAAATGTTTGCAGTGTCACCATCGCGGCATCGTTCAGGCCCCTCTGGAGAAAATCGATACCCCATCGTGTGGCCAACAACACGAGAAACGTTTGGTTGAGAAAACGCGCCAGGCCGATGTTCATGTACGGAAGCTCCAGAAAATCATACAACCACAAAAGTGCTACCGCACTGATCAGAACAAACGACCGTCGCAACAGGATCAGGGCCAGTCGCCGCATGCGCCACGGCGGGGTTTCAATTTGCTGCTCAACGGATTGGACATATCGCCGGACATGTCTTCGAAAGAGTAACGCCACGGCAAATAAGAGCAGGAAAATGGCCTGGTGCACACCGCCGCTGCGCTGGAAATTGGTCCATTGCCCCTGCCAAAACGCGGCCGTAAAAACAGTGGACAACTGGTTGCCCAGAAGGGACAATTCGGAGCTGAGAGCCGGGACACTCATGCGCGAGAAAACTTGGGAGTTGCGCTGGAAAAGATCGGACTTGGCCTGCGCCTGCAGCCTTTCCTCAAGCCGCCGTCCGGTTTCCTGCAGCGCATCCATCAGGTCCTTCATCTGGATGGAGCGTTCCTCGAATCCTTTCAGAAACGCTTCACCGAGCTGTTTTCTTTTCGCCAGAATGTCCCGCAGTTTATTCAGATTAGCGCGCAGGGCCTGTTGGTCGGCCTCGGGAAGGCTCTCCTGCTTCAGCGTTGCCAGCTGGTTTTCAGCAATGGCGATACGATCGGCCAGCTGCGCCATTTTTTCCGAGGCCGTGGCCCCGATTTTTTTATACTCTTCGATCCTTGCCGCAAGACTCTTGATCACCAGCTGGTTGTTGTTCAGGGCCGCTTCCAGGTCCTCCGTGCGGGTGTGAGCCACCAGGAGCAGATTCCCGTGGGTGGTGTTCTGGATACGATAGGCGTCGAGTTCAGCGGCAACACTTTTCTGCAGCAGGTCCCAGCCCTTTAGGCTTTGCTCGATTTCCGCATCGTTCACCTTCTCGCTTTTGAGGGCGTTTTCGAGCGTTTGTTTGACGGTTTCCGGTGATACAGCAGACGACGGTGTTATCTTGTCGTCGGGACGTGCGAACGAAGGTGGCGCGCTTAACACCACCCCCATCAAACTCAACACTGTCAGCAGAACCAAAACGAACACCGGCCGATATGTCATGAAGCGCTGGAAGGGCATTGGTTTACCTTTAATGGTCGTATCGTGAGGATGATCGGAATAAAGCAGGGGGTCGGCACACCCGATTCATGCGTACCCTAAAGCGATTGGAACGCTGCGTCAAGCCGTTTCCCTTGCCAGCAGAAAGGCGCCTTTAGACTTGAAAAGGGCCGCGCCCAATGGCACGGCCCTTTCGATGGACGGATTTAGCGGGTGCGCGTGTCAGTTGACGGCGCGCTGCAGCTTGGTTCCCGAGGAGAACCGAACCGCTTTACGGGCCTTGATCTTGATTTTTTCACCGGTGCGGGGGTTGATGCCCTGGCGGGCCTTGCGCTGCACGCACTTGAAGGTCCCCAGGTCCCTGAGGGAAACGGATTCCCCTTTTTTGAGGGCCTGGACGATCCCCTCCAGCAAGGAATCCACGGCCTTGCGGGCTTGCGCGCGATCACCGAGTGTTTTTTCCATCAGTTCGATAATATCTGCTTTTTTCATGGTCAAGCGGCCTTTTCGATGGGGTTAAGGTTTAGTTTCAGTTGATGGGTTTTGGTGTTGACCCAGCCCTCACAAAGAACGAGGTCAGGGCTGGCATCAAGGCTATGATAGTCCCGGACATGCACACCAGCAGCATTGGCCGTTTCAGGGCTGAAGATTTTTATATCCTTGATATTCCTGTCATCCTCCCGGCGGCGCGACACCGCTTTGAGTGCCCAGACCCAGTCCGGATCCATCTTCAGCTCGACCACCAGATGGCGCCCGACGAACTCGGGGAGATCTTTGGGCCGGGAGAGTTCCCGGGCGTCACCGGGCGCATTTTTCTTTTGCCAGAATTTCCAGTTCATTGCCGTATCCTTTTATTATGGATAGATTAAAAACCACTGACAATTTTTTCTTGGTTTTCCAACTTGGTTTTACAATGAATACAGAATGTCGTCACCGGGCGCGCCCGCAAGCGGGCAATCCCGATGTCTTCGCCGCACATCTCACATTCGCCATAGTCCCCTTCTTCCATGCGGCGCAGAGCTGATTTAATTTTGTTGATCAGTTTACTTTCGCGGTCACGAATCCGAAGGGTAAAACTCCGGTCCGCATCCATGGCCGATGTGTCCAGTTCGTCCGCCGAATGAATCGACAACAGCAGCAGATCACTGACCGTCCCGTCCGCCTTGCGCTGCAGTTCCTCCAGTTGGTCCATCATAAGTTGCTTCAAAAACAGGTGCTCTTCCATGGTCATCATCGGGAGGCCTCCTTTCGGCAGCGATCGGTTCGATAAAATGGATGCATTCGCGGCACCATCGGCGCATCGAATTTTTCCGGAATATTTCCTGGCATACGGCGCGTTGGTAGAAGCTGTGCGGATCGCGGGGGCAGCAGAGCAAATCATCTTTCATGGACGATCCCCTCATGGCAAAAGGCTTTCGCGCTGATACCGGCAAATGTTCTTGGTCCCGCCACTTCGCAGGTGTCGTTAACCACCAGCAGCGCCTTTGGGTCCACACGCAAAGCGCAGGCTCTGAAACGCGGCACATCCATCGACTTCACCACGGAACAGATGATCTTTTTCTCCTTGCGGGCAAAGCCGCCTTCACCCTGCAAATACGTCACGCCGTATTTCATCTGGTCCATCAGATCCCGGGCGATGTCTTCCGAACGGTCGGAAATGACCAGAACCATTTTCTGGGGGTTGACCCCCACCAGCACCGCATCCACCACGCGGGCACACACAAAAATAAAAATGGCCGAATACAGTGCGGTCTGCAGGTCATGGAACCATGCTCCGGCCAGGAGAATGGCACCGTTCATGACAAAGCCGAGCGATCCCAGTGAAAAACCGAATCGCTCCCGCAGGTAGATCGAAAGAATGTCGAGGCCGCCGGCAGACCCGCGGGAACGCAGAATCAGGCCCGCACCCAGGCCACAGATCACCCCGGCCGCAAGCGCCGCCGTGATCGGGTCATATACGGCCAACGGGGCCACTGAAATCCAACTGGCCGCCAACGAGAACACCGTCATGCCATAGGCCGTCAGAATCATGAAGCGCCGCCCGTTGTTCCGCCAGCCAAGCCACAAAAGGGGAATATTGAGAAAAAAATACCACCACCCGACATCAAAAAGGGGAACCGCATAGTGCAGCAGAAGCGCGGCCCCTGTAAGCCCACCGGCAATCAACTGGTGCGGAATCAGCAGCGCATTCATTCCGACGACGAACACGATGCAACCCGCAGCGATAAATGCCATATCCGTCACCCAGGCCTGGATGTGGTGGCGCCGCAGCAGGTCGTTCCACCCGCGCATAGCCCCCGGCGGCGTCAATGCCACAGCTCCCTCGGTCACCTCTCGTTTTAAACCGGCTATCTTCATCGTCTTCCCGCGTACCCCTGTTAGGCTTCGATCAACCGAAAAGAATCGACAATGAAACCCGTCGATAACCTGCAATGGCCGGCATAGCTGCCTTCGCCCTGAGCGATACCCGGCCTGTGGTTTCACCAATCCGTCTTGTAAGCGGTTAGTTTATAAAAGCAATACTCATGCCCAATTATAACTTTCTAATATTTATAGATATTTTAATTTTTCTGGTAAATATCGGAACCGGCTGTTCCGATTCAAAACAGCACATTATCCCTATTCATCCTCACACCACGCCTACCACGGTTTAATCTAAAGAAATCATTGCTTATTTTTACCAGAAACATCAGTTCCGCTTTTAAGACAGGAACCATCGAGGATTCCGATTCCAGCGAGGAAAACCGCCCTGATCGTCGACATTGGGCGACATACACCGCAAGGCAACCTCCGTGTGAAAATGCCTTATAATTTAAACATATTCAGTAGGTTGCCAATTTTACGTCACCAATGGGCGCTCAACGTGCGCGCGTGTTCGACGCCATCGACCCCATTGAAGTTTGGCATCATCTTTGCTTTTGTGAATAGGGGTCGGACGGCTGACCCGGCCCCTGACATACGGATCGAAAAGCCACGCAGCATCGAACACTCTGTGGAGAATTAGAATGAAGGACCAAATGCTGTTTTGCGTACAGTGCGACGAACCGTTTACCTATTCCGTCAAAGAACAGATACGACACAGTCAGCAAGGCTTCGATGCCCCCCGCCGTTGCCAGGCGTGCCGGCAACACAAGGTACGCATGGAAAACGGACAGGAAGGCCGCGGAGACCGCCGCAAGGTCAAAACCCGCCAGCGTTTCGACTTTGAAGAATCGTCCTTTATTTAGGACCGACCCGTTCCCTTCGCGGGAAACCCCATTTGATTCCGTCGCCGCACCGGTCATGACATCGTCATGCCCGGACAATAGCCCTGTTTGCCCCGCCAACCCTATGAGGGCAAAAAACATTGAGCCTCTTGCCTTCCCCCAATGATGAGAGATCACTCGTCGCTAGCGGCCATTGGCCCTGACCCATGCTGTATGCCAGCCGCGCCACGCCCTTGCGTTTCTGGAGCAGGAAGCATACCCTATACCCTCAATCCAACCTCCGACCGAACGACACGTCGATCTTGAAAAAAAATCGGCCTGTCCTGTTTGGCGAGAGAGACCGCTATGGACTTCCTCGGCGCTATTGGCTTTTTTAAAGCATTTCTCGCCTGGCGTTCTGCCGCAGAAATTCTGCTGATCGCCGCGGGTTTGTTTTTCCTTTACCGAACCCTCGTTCGTCTGGGAACCTGGAAAATCGCAACCGGCATTCTGGTCGCCGTCGCCATCTTCCTGGTGGCCCGTTTTCTGAATTTACGCACCATCGAATGGATTTTCGGCAACTTCAGCCAGGTGGCGGTACTGGCCCTGATCGTCATCTTTCAGCCCGAACTTCGGAAATTTTTCGAACGGGCCGCATCGGTCCGGAGTTCGCGCACATCTGACCCCGGCGACGTCGTCTCACGGCTGATCGCATACACCCTTTTCACCCTGGCTAAAGAACGACGGGGGGCCCTGGTGGTCTTTCCGGGGCGCGAGACGATCCAGGAATGGGTGTCGGGCGGATATCCTCTGGATGCCCGCCCCAGCATCCCCCTCCTGCGAAGCATCTTCGATCCTCATTCTCCCGGGCACGACGGCGCACTGATCATTGAAAAAGGGCGCTTCGCCCGGCTGGGTGTCCGCCTGCCGGTTTCACAAAGTCAGCAACTGACCGATGAATACGGTACCCGCCACCATGCCGCCATGGGGTTGGCTGAAAAATCCGACGCGTTGACCGTGCTGGTATCGGAAGAACGCGGCCAGGTATCCCTTTTCCTGAAAGGGGAGATGCGGCCGCTCGCCCATGCCGATGAGCTCGTGGCAGCCATCATCCGGCACTGGAAAGAGACCGCCGCCTATCCCTTCGTCATACCCGGCGGGCGGGCGCGCCGTGAGATGATGTCACAAATGATCGCCAGTTTGGCGCTGGCCGTAGCCTTCTGGACCACCCTGTTCATCAGCCAGGGCGAACAGTTGGAGAAGATGGTGTCGGTGCCGGTTGAATTCACGGCCACACCGTCCGACCTGCTTCTGGTGGGCGACAAGGACAAGGAGGTCCGGCTGCATATTGCCGGCTCCCGATCCGAGCTCAACGCCCTCGATCCGGCCCTGCTGAGAGCCAAAATCGATCTGACCAAGGCCGTGGCCGGCAAACAGACTTTCGTCATCACCTCGCAAAACATCCGTCTGCCCCGGGGGGTCGAACTTCTGGACATCGTTCCCTCCAGTATCGACCTGTCGCTGGCGGCCCTTGCCGAGAAAGATATCCCGATCAAACCGCAACTGGTGGGAAAACTGCCGAACGGGCTCAAACTTCAATCGGCGGTGGTCAACCCCAGTTCCGTCAAGGTGCTCTCACCTTTGGACCAGAACAAACCGGACAACGTGATGACCACCCCCATCTACCTGGAAAACCTGAAGGAGGGAGCGGTCATCTATTGCAAGATCATCGCGCCGCCCGCGCTTCATCCGGTCGACAAGCGCTGGCCCGACGTGGAGGTCACCATCACCGTGGGCCGATGAAGGCGAGCAGATGCAAGCCCGATCGCAGCAAACCACCCGGCACCTGCCAGGAAAATCCCCCATGAACGATCAAAAAGCCTTTTCGAGCATCCTCTTTTCACTGCGCAAACGGTTGTCCTGGTTGCACGTCAACCTGGCCACGGCGTTCATGGCGGCGGTATGGCGGCCTGGGTACGGTACGGCCATTTCTGCATAGGACTTGTCATCGGCCTGGCCATGCTGCTAAATTTGTTTTACCGGCCTGGCGGGAGCGCTCATTCCACAGCTGATGCGGCGCCTCGGCCTCGATCCGGCCCAAATCCGAATATCATCCTGACCACGGTGACCGATATGATGGGGTCTATGGCGTTTTTGAGCCTGACCGTGATATGTCAACAATTCCTGCTCTAATCCCTGAATGCCCGAAGGAAACTCGGCCTGAATGGACTATTCCAAAATCAAAATTTCCCTGCTTCTTTTCAGCGGCATCATTGCGCTCGGTACCCTGGGCTATGTCATCGTTGATCATATGACAATCTATGATGCATTCTACATGACCATCATCACCATCAGCACGGTTGGTTTCAGCGAGATCCGGCCCCTCTCACCCGGCGGACGGGCCATCACGATCTTTATCATCGTGACCGGCATCAGCCTGGGCACCTACACCCTGGGGCTTCTCGTCAGAATATTTGTGGAGGGCGAACTCCAATTTTATTTAGGGAGACGCAAATTGCGCAAGGACATCAAGTTGCTCGACGAAGCCTATCCTGAGATTGACATCGATTTTGTGGTTCAACCCGGCAGCTTCGGCCCCGAGTTGATTCAACAGCTTTCCCGCGAATGGGGCATCGCGCCCAATTTCATGTTCATCGGCTGTCCGGGGGATGGACTGCCGCATTCCCTGGCGGAACTGGGC
>Ga0210141_1000003_pt1 | contig 21418 bp, 17 predicted proteins | sample China_Galinas_Co_2_FD_184862 | JGI IMG/M metagenome (GOLD analysis project Ga0210141, IMG submission 184862) | Wetland microbial communities from San Francisco Bay, California, USA, that impact long-term carbon sequestration -... | ecosystem: Environmental > Aquatic > Marine > Wetlands ...
CGTTTTGAAAACCATTAAAGATATAGATATTTCAGGAAAAAGAGTTCTTATCAGGGTCGATTTTAATGTTCCCCTGGACGTAAATCAGAATATCACGGATGATTCCCGAGTTCGGGCGGTGTTGCCGACCCTGGAATATGCCCTGGACCATAACGCCAAACTAATCATTGCATCACACATCGGCAGACCCAGCGGGAAGATCGTGCCTGAACTGAGCCTTTCTCCAGTGGCCAAGCGCCTGGGCAGGCTCCTTAGAAAAGATGTTTTTATGGCCAAAAACTGTATCGGTACGGATGTAAAAACGCTTATAGACCAAATGCAACCGGGCAATATCATCCTGCTCGAGAATCTGCGGTATCATCCCGAAGAACAGAAGAATGAAGATGCATTTGCAAAGGCACTGGCTGAGCTCTGCGATGTTTACATTAATGATGCCTTTGCCGTATCGCACCGGATCAATGCATCGGTGGTCGCCATAACCAAATTTGCGCCGGTTTCGGCTGCGGGATTTTTGCTTCAAAAGGAAATTTGCTATTTTGAAAATGCGTTGGCTGATCCGAAACGTCCGCTTGTTGCCATTGTGGGAGGGGCAAAGGTGTCCAGCAAAATCGGCGCATTGGAAAACATGCTCCACCATGTCGACAAATTCATCATCGGCGGTGCCATGGCAAATACTTTCCTTAAAAGCTTCGGCTACGATTTGGGAAAATCAAAAGTGGAAATGGATCTTATTGAAGTTGCCAGCTCTGTCATGAAAAAGGCGGCCGAAAGCGGCATAAAGTTTTATCTTCCGGTGGATGCTGTGGTGGCAAGGGACTTTGATGCCGGTGCTGAAATCAAAATTGTCCCGATTCAGGAGATTCCTGAAAAGTGGATGGCTTTGGATATCGGTCCTGCTACATCCCTGCTGTATTCTCAGGCGTTGTATGATGCAAAAACCATTATCTGGAACGGTCCCATGGGCGTATTTGAAATGGATGCCTTCAGCCGAGGAACATTCGCTATGGCACGAAGCGTGGCCAATTCTTACGCCCTTTCCATTGTCGGCGGGGGTGACACGGATGTTGCCATACACAAAAGCGGCGAAACCGATAGAATCACCTATATTTCAACAGGCGGGGGAGCCTTTCTCGCTCTCATGGAAGGGAAGACCTTGCCGGCTGTCGCTGCCCTAAATAATACTTAATCCGAAAAATTATCGAATGTCTCTCAAGGGTTTTTCCCGAAAACATACACTTTTCGTCGTCGTGATTATCGTTACCCTTGTTCTTTTGGGATATCTGAACCGAACCTTCCTGTGGGAAAAAATCACCGTTTTCTACCATCTTTTTACGGACAGAGATCAGATCAAAGTTTTTATCGCTTCTTTTGGCCGCGGCGCACCGTTAGTTTTCATCATCATTCAGATACTCCAGGTGCTCCTGGCACCGTTTCCAGGCGAAGCCACCGGATTTATCGGCGGGTTTTTGTTTGGCGCGGCAAAGGGTTTTTTATATTCGAGTATCGGTTTGACCCTAGGATCGTTGCTCAATTTTTCAGTCGGTCGTTTTTTGGGAAAACATTATGTCAGGAAGATCATTCCCCCACATCAGCTGGAACGTCTGGACAGGGTTGTTAAACGCCAAGGCGTTATCGTTCTGTTCGTCTTATTTGTTTTTCCCGGTTTTCCTAAAGACTACCTGTGCTTATTTCTCGGATTGAGCGCCATTCCTTTAACGGTTTTCATGGTGATCGCGACCATCGGACGGATGCCGGGAACATTGATGCTAAGTCTTCAAGGCGCGTATGTTTTTGAACAGAGGTACGGATTGTTCGCAGTGATCATGGGTGTCTGCCTTATCATCGTTTTTTTGGCCTATATCTATAGAGCCCCCTTGTATCGATGGCTTGAAAAATTTAACGGGGATTGATGAACTTTTGTTTACTCGTTGACGTTTTCCTAAATTAGTGCTATTAAAAGAAAAAATATACAACAATACAGTGAGTCTTACCCCATGAGGTAGCCCGAAAGGAGCAGAGTTTGGCATTTTGGTGTGTAAGAGAAGAGCTGAGTCAGAAAAACAGACTCCGGCGATCTTATTACGAATTGCTGCGGGATGAGTTGGATCAACAGATGCTTCAGTATGCGCTGATCGATTCTTATAATAAATTTATTCTTAAAAAGACCCCATATCCGTTTGTTGAAAAGCGAGAGCTAAAACCCCGTGCACGTATTCCGACTGTGGAGTATGAATGCCAGAATGCTTTTCTAGTGATTTTTTTGGAAGATAACATCCCTGCAACTCACAAGAAATATATTCGATTTTATCAAACCAACAAAACCAACAAGGCCAATCTTCTCCGGTATGACACCCTGCCCCTTTCAGGTAAATTTGATAGAAATCAGAAATTCCTGGAGTCTGCCCATTTCAATAATTTGATAGACATTCTACTGCCCGTTGATTATGCACTCCTCATCCAGAGGGATGCTGCCAGCAAAAAAAGGGACCGATTCAGCCTTTCACATTTTCATGTGAGAATTGACTGGCCCATTGCAGATGCAGCCGAAGATCTGGGCATCAGCCTTCGATATATCTCAAAAGATTTGTATGAACGGGGAGATAAATACGCCGAAGATATTCAGAAAAAATTTTTCGAGTATTACTGTCTTCCTTTTGAAGTGGGCGGCCGAAGGACTGCCGCTATTGTTGCGGCCCAGTATTTAAAGAAAATTTTGTGTATTTCCACGATTTATGTCGGAAGCAGCGAGTCGAGGGCATTGATGCGGATTTCAGAAAGGGGTGTTTCAAAATCGATTCTAATGAAACTGACGGATATTGAAATGGACCAGGTTTCAGAGGCAAATAACATGACCCCCCGCACCTTCAAAAAAAATTATTGCGTGACCCGCGCAAAAAACAAAGGTGTCTGTATTTTCCAGGCCACCTACTCCTTTACCAATCACGCCAGACCCCCGGACGACGGCAAATTGCGGGACATCAAACCCGACTTGAATTGGCTGACCGTCAGCGGACAGCATATTTTGCCGAAGCCGGGTGTATGGAAGAATCCCCCGATTTCTTTGAATTTTATATACACCTAAGTCACTTCTTTTTAAACAGCTTCTAGTTTTTTCCACACCGGGCTTGCGTCGGTTCGGTTCCCTTCTTAAAAAGCGCGGAAACAGCATGGGGTGAATCATCCGTTACACGGCAGCCGGTTGTGGGATCCATGGGCACTTTTACCACCGCGTCCGGTATGTCAAAATATTGTATGGGTTTGCCGAAAAGTGCTTTGTCCATAAATTCGATCCAGATGGGAAGTGCGGCTTTCGCCCCGGTTTCCCCTTTGCCGAGAGTGTTAAATGAATCCTGTCCCACCCATACACCGGTGGCTATGGACGGCGAAAAACCGATGAAAAGAGCGTCTTTAAAGTTGTTGGTGGTGCCGGTTTTCCCGGCAACAGGACGTTTGATGACCCGTGCTCTCTTCCCGGTGCCTTCCTGAATGACCCCCCAGAGCATATCGGTTATTATCGACGCACCAATCCGTGACATGACCACTTTTTTTTGGGGTTTTATCCGCCAGACCACCCTACCCCTCCGATCGACGACTTCCATGACCCCATACGGTTTTATCAGTTCTCCCTTATTGGGAAAGACCGTGTACGCAGCCGTCAGATTCATCAGTGTAACTTCGGATGTGCCCAGGGCCAGTGAGAGGTTCGGATACAAAGTGGATTCAATCCCCAGGGCGTGTCCAAACCTTGCCACCGAGGACGCACCCAGCATTTCGATGAGCCTGACCGCCGGAATATTCTCCGAAAGTGCCAGCGCCTTTCGGAGGGTCATTTCCCCTTTATAGCCGCCAGAAAAATTTTCCGGTCTCCAGTCTTTTTTCCGGTCTCCGGCCCTAAAAACCACCGGGGCATCGAGAATGGTTTTGCCCTGTGAGAAGCCCTTTTCAATGGCATATGCATAGACCACGGGTTTAAATGCAGATCCAGGTTGTCTTCTCGCGTTTTCGGCTCTGTTGAAAGGAGATTTTGAATAATTTCTGCCCCCGATCATCGCTAAAATACCACCGGTCTGTACATTCAGGGAAATCAGTGCACATTGAGGGTCGGGTGTTTTAATTCCGTTACGTTTCATCCGCTTTTCAAGTTCGAAAAGCCCGTTTTCCACCGCAAGTTCCGCTGCCCTTTGGAGCTTGAAATCGAGGGTCGTAACAACGGTCAACCCGCTTTTGTAAAGCCTTGACGACCCCACCGTCTTTTCGAGAAAGCTTTTGACCTGATTTACAAAGTAGGGCGCTTTAAGCAGATTGTGGTGTTGTTCGGCAAGATGTAAGGGGTCTTGTTTGGCTCGATTAAATTCCGTTTCAGTGATAATGCCTGTTTCTTTCATCTGTCTTAGGACAATATTTCTGCGTGTCAGGGCAAGATCCTTGTTAATCAGGGGGGAGTATCGAGACGGTGCTTTGGGTAGACTTGCCAACAGCGCACACTCGGCAAGGCCGAGGTCTTTTACGGATTTTCCGAAAAATATTCTGGCGGCAGATTCGACACCGTAAGCGCCGCTGCCGAAGTATATCTGATTCAGGTAAAGCGCAATGATTTCATCTTTGGTGTAGCGTCGTTCGATCTGAAATGCCAGAAATGCTTCCTTTATTTTCCGCAATAAGGTTTTCCGCGGGGTAAGAAAGAGGGTCTTGGCAAGTTGCTGGGTGATGGTACTGGCCCCTTCAATAAATTTTCCGGCACGGATATCTTTGAGAATGGCCCTAAAGATGCTTTTTAGATCGATGCCGCTGTGTTGGTAGAAGTTCCGGTCTTCTGTGGCAACGAGGGCTTTTGTGAGGTACGATGGAATGACTTCCAGTGGGACAGGGTCCCTTTTTTCTACAAAAAGTTCTGCCAGAAGCGCTTTATCTGCTGAATAAATTCGCGTAATGGAAGAGGGTGTAAATGTTTTAAGGGCTAGAATCTGAGGCAGGTCATGGGTCATGGCTAAAAAAGTACCGGCCATTATACCGAAAACAGCGCCACAGAAAAATAGGAGTGCTATTGCGATATTCTTTTTATTAAACCGAAATCCGGACATAATTTTTCCATCAATAGGTATTGACTGTCACGGGTGATGCGTGTAAAAACCGGTAACGAAGAACATACCGATTGAGCCCATTGAAAAAATTATCGCGTTCAGAATAACAGATAACCCTTGCCCCCCGATGGTTGTTTTTTTTGTTCGGGGTGATCGTCCAGGAGAATTAAAATGACCTATCATCATTCCCATAATCATGAGATACAGAGCACCTTAACATTTGATGAAAAAATGATCAAACTGCTCGAACACTGGATAAAGCATAATGATGATCATGCTGAAACATACAGGGATTGGGCGCAAAAAGCAAAAGCGAAAAACATGGGCAAGGCGAGTTCATTACTGGAAGATGCAGCGGAGATGACCCTGAAGATCAGCAAAAAATTTGAAGAAGCTGCGGCACTTATAGTGAAGGAATAAATCAGGGTTATTTTTCAATCCCGACTCTGGCCGCCGCCCCTTTTTGAAAATAATGTTTGATCTCCTTCATCTCGGTCACCAGATCAGCTTTTTCTATTATTCGGGAATCCGCACCCCGTCCGGTGATGACGAGTTCTACGTCTTGGGGTTTTACTGCCATAATTTTAAGAATGTCCTGGACGGAAAAAAGCCCGATCTTGACGGCAACGTTCGCTTCATCCATGATGACCACATTGTGTTTGCCTGAAGAGAGAATCGCACGTGTTTTTTCAAGCCCTTTTTGGGCGGCTTTGATATCTTCGGGGGACGGCTTCCCCTTGATAAATCGGCCTTTGCCGAATTGTTCGACTGTTATCAAATCCTCGAATCTTTTCAGAGCCTTTATTTCACTGTATTCGCCCATCTTGATAAATTGGGCGATAAAAACCTTCAGTCCGGCGCCGGCGGCCCGAATGGCCAGCCCCAAAGCCGCAGTGGTTTTTCCCTTTCCCTCGCCGGTATATACTTGTATATAACCCTTCATCACCGTTCCTTTTCCTGGACCTTCCGGATCAAATCATTCGTTGAATAATCATGGTTCAGTGAAATGAACACCTTACTGCCCGGCTGGGCAAATGATAAGGGAAGTCCGTTTTCATCAAAGATGGCGTTAATTCGGTCAGGTGTCGGAGGTCCTTTTGTTTTGAGCACTTCAACCCTGTCGCCATTGAAAATCTTGTTTCTCACCTCGATTTTTACATCCGATGATTGGGTGTCCTCCAGAACTTTCCCAACAAACAGATGGCCATTGTTTTTCATATTTACATAATCCGGCAATATCTGATTCGGATCATCAAAGAAGAAGCCGGTGCAGTACCCTCTGTGTTTAACAGAAGCCAGTTGATAAAGCCAGTCTTCTTGGACCCTGAAGTCTCCAGGGTTCTCATAATAGGCATCGATGGCTTCCCGGTAGGTTTTGACCGTCGAGGCCAGATGGTTGATACCCCGCATTCGTCCTTCGATTTTCAATGAAAAAATGCCTGAATCGATAACCTCAGGGATATGTTCGATCATGCACAGGTCCTTTGAATTGAAAATATAACTCCCGGTGTCATCTTCAGCAATGGGCAGATAATGACCGGGCCTGAGTTCCTCCACAAGGGCATATTTCCAACGGCAGGATTGGGCGCACATGCCTCGATTGCCGTCCCGGTTTGCCAAGAAGCTGCTCAAAAGGCATCGTCCCGAGTATGATATGCACATGGATCCGTGGACAAAGGCCTCGATTTCCAGATCACAGCGAAGGGCGATCTCTTTAATCTCCGTTAAAGATAACTCTCTTGCGATGTTTATTCTTTTGACGCCGAGTTCTTGCCAAAACAGCGCACTTTGGTAGTTGGTGGTGTTGGCCTGGGTGCTCAGATGAATGGGAATTTCCGGTATGATTTTGGATGCTGTCATAAAAATACCGGGGTCTGCTATGATGAGGGCATCCGGGCCGATTTCTCCCAGTGAATCAAGATATTCAAAAATTGCCGTTTGCTCGTGGTTTCTGGCGAATGTGTTGCAGGCTACATAGGCTTTAACGTTGTGTTTTCGGGCAAACTCGACGGCTTTTTGGATCTCGTCGAGGGTGAAGTTCTGGGAAAAGTTTCTCAGATTGAACGCCTTGCCTGCAAAGTAGACGGCATCGGCGCCATAGTGAACGGCAATCTCCAGTTTTTCGAAATTACCTGCAGGTGCAAGGAGTTCTGCTTTATGGGATATCTTGGCCATCTTTTTCAATATCACTCAATGCTTCTTAGAAACCGGAAGCTGTTCGTGGATAAGGTCGGACAGTTTTGGGTACTGTTGGTCCTTTTCCGAAATAATCGGGTTTTCAACAGGCCAGCGAATACCGATATCCGGATCAGACCAGATAATGCCGCCTTCATCTTCCGGCGCATAGAAATCCGAGCATTTGTAAGAAAAGTGTGCGGCGTCGCTCAATACACAGAAACCATGGGCAAATCCTTCGGGTATATACAGCTGACGTCGGTTTTTATCCGATAAATGGATGCCGGTCCATTGGCCGAATGTGGCCGATCCTTGCCGGATGTCAACGGCGACGTCAAAGATTTCTCCGGTAATGACATGTACCAGCTTTGCCTGGGGATTTTCGATCTGAAAATGGAGCCCCCTTACGGTGTCCTTCAAGGAATACGAAAGATTATCCTGGACAAATAGCTTGTTAACACCGGCTTTGACATATCTGCTTTGGTTGTATGTCTCCAAAAAGAAACCCCGTTGATCCTCGAATGTTTGGGGCTCAATGATAAGAATACCTTCTATGGATGTGGTGATGATGTTCATGCTTCCTGCCTTTCAAACCCAACACGCCAATTGATTCTATTTGAGCGTAAGAAACATAAAGAAACAATAGATCATATTTTTAGCTCATTCAGGGCGGATAGTTCCGTAAAAAGTAAAAAGTTAAACGTGAAAAGTCTATATGCTGCTTAATATTGCCTCATAATGTACTAAATGTAGTCGTTTTACATTTCACGTTTCACTTTTTACAATTTTATCAGGGTTCTATTTCCCTGTTTTCAGACTCAATCTGTTTCATAAGTTTGAGGGATTGTTCCAGGTATCGTTTGAGTTTTTCCTGTACTTTGCCAAAAACGGACCCTTCAGGGAAGTTGCCGTCCGGGTCGGGTATTCCTGCAGGGACGCCCGTCAATATCTCTATCCCCTGTTCGACGGTTGAAACCTGGTAGACATGAAATAGCCCCTTTTTCACGGCATTGACCACCTCTCTTTTTAGCATCAGGTTTTTAACGTTGGCACGGGGAATTAAGACCCCCTGTTTGCCGGTAAGACCTTTTGCTTTACACACATCAAAAAACCCTTCTATTTTTTGATTGACGCCCCCGATGGCCTGTATTTTTCCTTTTTGGTTTACGGATCCGGTGACCGCGATTCCTTGATGGATGGAAATGTCAGACAGACTGGATATAATGGCATACAGTTCCGTAGAGGACGCGCTGTCGCCGTCGATTCCGCCGTAACTTTGCTCAAAGGTGATGCTGATGGATAAACTGAGGGGATAGTTTTGGGCAAAGGTGCGGCCAAGATATCCGGAAAGAATCAGAACCCCTTTGTCGTGGGTTTTTCCACTAAGCTTGGCCTCACGCTCAATATTAATGACGCCCTGCTTCCCCATGTAAGTTTCGGCCGTGATTCGGGCCGGTCGACCGAATGAGATGTCACCGATTTGATAAACAGCCAGAGCGTTCACCTGTCCGGGCACATCCGATTCAACATCGATCATAATCGTATCGTCCACATAAGATTCGTGTATTTTTTCTTCATACAGGTTATAACGAAATCTATATTCATTGTATGCCCGACCCACATCTTTGTCTGTAACCTGCCGTCCGTTTCGTTTCCGGGCCCAGTAATCGGCTTCTCTTAAAATTCCCATAATGGGTCCGAATCTGATGGAAAGCTTGAGTTTGTTGGAGATATATTTCTCACCATGTTCCACGATGGCGGCCACACCCTTTGGCGTCAGAGGGAGAAGCCCCTCTTCCTTGCACGAACGTGCAATGAAACGTGCATACTGTTGGATTGTATCCGCATTTTTTTCAACTTCATCATCAAAGTCCGCCCGGACCTTGAATATTTTGTTGAATTTTGAATCATGGTTCTGGAGCAAGTGGAAAAGGTGATAGCTGCCCAGTAAAATTACCTTGACTTCCAGGGGGATGGGCTCCGGGCGAAGGGATGAAGTGCCGTATCCCAGCCCTGAAGAGACATCTTCTATAAATAGCAACTTATTTTGCAGCGCACGTTTAAGGGCTTCCCATACAAAGGGGTTCATCAGTATGGATTCGATTTCCATTATCAGATAGCCGCCATTGGCCCTTAAGAGCGAACCCGCCTGAATCATGGTAAAGTCCGTGGTAATGGTTCCCATATAGGCTCTTTTTTCAATTTGACCAAAAACATTGTGATAGGTCGGATTTGTCTCAAAAATAACCGGGGCACCTTTTAAATTCTTATGATCCACGAGAACATTGACTTCATAGCGTTGAAAAGAGGGTTTTGGGGGTTGAAACATCAAACTTTCCATGGATGTTTTTCCCTCGGAAGAAGCGATAAAATCCTTGACGTTTTCCAGGATGTCCTCCTGAACTTCGTCCAGATATGTCAGGATGTCCGTGCACTCTTTAAAGCCCTCTCTTAGGACGTCTATTCGCTGTTTCACCACAAACAGGGCAATTTCTTCCATCAGTTTTTCGACCTGAGAGTTCATTGCCTGGTTGATCTTGTTGATTTCTCTGATTGTGGCATCGATTTCAGTCTGAACGGTAAGGACATTCTCTTCGATCTTAACCCGTGTTTCTTCTGGAAGCGCTAAATATTCTTCCGGAGAGATCGCTTTTTCTTTAACCACGGGAATAGTTTGATATCCGGTTTTGGTTCGATTGATCTGGACGTTCTTTTCAGCGGCTGAGGCTTCGAGATTTTTAATGATATTTTTTTGTTGGTCGGAATATTTTTTTTGGATTTCAGATTGTCTCTGCTGATAGGATTCGTGTTCAAAGGCTTTTGGGAGTTCTTTTTTCAGATCATTGATCAAATCCCCCATCTTTTTACAAAATTGGGTGGCTTTTCCTGTGGGTACGGAAATGGGTTTGGGGCGATATTCATCCTTAAAGTTATTGGCCATACACCAGTCGGCCGGAGATGATAATTTTTTGGCATACCCATTGATGATGTCTCTGATAATGGTTGATTTGCCGGTGCCTTCAATCCCCGTGACAAACATGTTATATCCCGGACTTTTCATGTTCAACCCAAATTCGATGGCCTGAACCGCACGCTCCTGTCCGATAACGTTATCCAGGGGATCGACCTCTGCCGTAGTTTTAAATGTAAACATCTTGGGATCACATGTGGACTTGAGGTCAGCGGGTTTTAATTCGAAATTTTTTTTCATTATCTGCTCCTGTAGAATGGGGGAAAATTAGAATCCGTTCCAAAAATGCCAAGATCAATCGGGGTTCGGAAAGTTTTATTCTAATAGTGCATTAAACGGTTCATTTGTCAATAGCCTAGCCTTCGACTAAGTTCTCTGCTTGACAACATTTTGAACAACCGATATTCTTGTAATGGAATGATTTGAAACCGTCTCAAAAATGTATCTAACGACCATCGGGGTTGTTCCATGCCGCCTTAAAATGCTCCTATACCAAAGGCATGCGGAGGGTTTTCGTCGGCCTGAATCTTTACCCTTGAGCGTATCGACTGTTTAAGAGATAGGGGCCAGGTGGAATATCATTGAAGGCTAGGAGGTGAAATTATGACCGAAGATCAAATTGGTGTTGTGGTCAATTACTATGCGAAACTTGGTGTTGCCGCCCTAAAGGTGACCAACGGTACCATCAAAACCGGTGATCTTCTGAAGTTCAAGGGGTATACCACCGATTTTACCGAAGCTGTTAAAAGCATGGAAATTGAAAAACAGCCTGTTGAACAAGCCCAGGCCGGCGACTTGGTTGGCATGAAAGTTAAAGAGAGAGTCAGAGAAAAGGACAAGGTTTATAAAATAATCGAGTAAGAGAGATTTAACCGGCACTTCTTTTCTCAAATTTTGCCCCATGCATTTCTTTTCGGTTCAAACCATTTTATGAGTGTGTTCAATTTTTTTAACCCCGTAAAGATTTACTGCTGTTCATTCTTTATTCCCCTCATTTATGCGTGTGTTAAGTTACTAAAGGAGTTGCCTCTGGTCATGGAATCTATTCCCTGAATCGGCTTATAATAAATCATGACACCGATGGTATATGATCGAGAATTTGAACCAGGTCGGTGATAACAATATCGGCAGAAAGGTCTTTGCATTTGGGATCGTTTTCTCTGAGTCTCAGGGATCGGGCATCGCCGGCAAAAAGCGCCGTTCTAAATCCTGCCTTGTTTGCAGGGTAGATGTCTTTTAACATGTCATTCCCGACATAAAGGACTGAATGTGGGGATACACCCATTTTTCTAAGTTCTTCGGCAGCCGCATCAAACATGAAAATCGAGGGTTTTGCATACCCGAAATTGTAGGAATAAAAGATGAGATCCGGATGAAATCCAAAATCTTCCGGGCTTGAATCTAAAAACCACTTAAACAGATACGGTGTGTAAAATTGCGCATTTGAGATAATCCCCAACAGAACATTCTCCGCTTTACAGGTTGAAAGCGTCTTCTCGAGGTTCGGCATGGGGTATACAGGATTGACGATCCATTCAAATTCCATGGCAAATGTCCGGACCGTGTCAAGATCGTCTATTTCAAGAACCCGCATCCATATCCGATCTATTTCAACTTCAGGAAAGTCCACCCCTTTTTCGTTGAGGGCTTGATGGGTGGTCTCTATGGTTGCAAAAAAACGGTTAAGAAGCTCCGGAGGTGTTTGTGGAATTCCAAAGCTCTTCATCAGGTTTTTAAGGTCTTCGGATGCGTAGGGTTGACCCTTTGCCGTGCCAATGTCTCCCGAACCGCTGATAAACAGGGTGCCGTAAATGTCGAAAAGGATGCATTGGATTTTATCTTCCAGTTTGCCGGACCGATGAAAAGCACAGGGACGGGGAAGAAGCGGTTTCATGTATTTTGAAAGCAGATTATTTTTCAGCATAAAAAGACCATTTGAGAAGGCTGAAATTATCCAGGGCAAAAAATTCTGAAAGGAGAATCTTTTTATCTATTTTCTGGCGCACCGTGTTTCTAATCACCCGGCTGTAAATATCCAGAAGGTTTTTCCGGTAATTTTTTTGATTGTAATGGCGCGCCACAGCCTTCGAGTTGTTTTGTATCAACAGATCCTTGTTCGGCACATCTCCCGGATTTGAAAGATACGGGTTGAGGTGTATCAGGGTATCTCGATTCCCACGGTCCGACAAGACTTTTGATATAATGGTTTTTTGAAAGGATTCATCGAGGAGTCCAAAATCGATGATATCTTTGTGGGTTGTTTTTTCAAAAGCATTTTTTAGGGTGGTTTCATCGATGGCCAAATTGAACAGGGCCCCGGCCTTTCGGACCCATGATGTCCACGTTTCAAACAAACTGTCTTTACCGATCCATTCCACAGGGACATTCAGCCGGGAATAAAGATGATCCAGCCGAATGCCATTTTTTTCAAAGTCCTGGCATATCTGTGGGAGTTTTCTACCCCAGAGAAGTTTTTCTGCGGTCCATGGTTCAAGAAATGAAAAACCGAACCCTTCGGTTATGCTGGTGGTAATCAAAAATTTGGCGGCGAAAACAAGATCTGAAAATTCATGGGTTAAACCGGCTTCGAACAGGACCTCCAGTTGGTTTTCTTCAACAAATGCTTTCCATCGTTCATAGCTCTTGATGTCCACCGGACTGTTGGGTGGAAGGGTAATGACCAGAGTTTCACGGTGTGTAAAAAACAGGGATAAAAGGATCGCTTCTCCGATATTTTTTCTCCGAATGGCCCGGACCGGATACAAAACGTAATTTTTTGGGAGTGCACCGGTTGCCTTGAACTTTAGAGGTGTTATGGTGTTGAAAATCTTGTGCAGCCCTTCTTTTTTCAATCCTGCTTTAAGGAATATGTTATAATCCCGTGAGTTTATTACGCCGTAATGACAGTCCGAAACATATTCGTCTTCGGAAAAATAGGCCAAAGGTCGTCCGTCTTCTGCTAAATCGTGAATTTGCAAAAAGAGTCTGATTTTTTTCTTTTGAAGTATTTTGAGAATTTTTAGAAAATTTCTGTTCTTTGCCAGTGTGGGGTTGTGAACGTGAATTAGGTCGCACCCGCCGTCCCATTTTAAACGGATGGCGCTAAGGATGGCGGCGGCCACCTTTTGGGGTTCAAATTTGTTCGGGTCGGATGTGTCGTAACCGAGCCCGGGAATATGAACGGTTTCCCAGGGAAAGGAAGTATCCGGAAGAGTACCCGTCAGTATAAGAAGATCAGATGTGTGAAACATGGATTCGATCTGCTGCCTTAAAACAGCGGTGACGCCGCCGGTTTTGAGATGATAATGGATAAATACGATCTTCATATCCGGTCTTTCTATTCCCGAAAAAGTACCGCCAGTTTTTCGATCTCCTTTTTGAAATATAACAAATCTTCTCGGCGGAGCCTTTTTTTGTTTACAGCCAGTAGCAATTCGTCGAGGGCCTTGACCAACTCAGGCGCTTGAGATTGCTGATAGTCATCACAACTATTCAAATATCGGCATTTATGGCAGACCTCAATGGCTTTTCGGTGTTTACGCTTACTTCTGGTACACAGAATATATTGCGTTTGAACCTTTATTTTTGCCCCCTATTTGAAACCCATGGGTGTGCCCCCCGTTTCACTCCGGCGTCACCGTGTCTGGTCATTTCAAAGATTTAGCAGCGGGGGCATTCCTACCCCCTCTGCGTTCTCCCGCAAAAAGCATGGGGGAGCCGCAGTCTCCCCCACTGCTAAGTCATTGAAATAATGGAGCCACTCCGCCAAGCCGCCTGCCATGCAAGGCACGATCGGTCAGGTATCGTTTCACGGGGGAGCCACCCCCTGAACACGTACAGTACAGGTATAAGACAAGTCGGTCGGGGTGTCAAAAAAATATTGATATATTCAAAACAATAAGACAGGATGTTGGAATCCTTTGGCGATTTCATTTAGAATTCCGACCCCACACCATCGTGAAAGAAAAAAGGAGAAAGATATCGTGATGGATCCAAAAGGTTTTCCGATGATTCCATCGGATCGCGGGGATGATCTGCATAACCTGAAGATCGCGGATTCCGCAGATCTTGTCCTTTTTATGGCCGGGAATCAGTTTATGGCCATGAAAGAGATTGTTTTCGCCTTTTAAAAAGAATATCCGGATATTGACAAAATATATTACGAAACCCTTCCACCCGGCCTTGAACTCAAACAGATTCTATCCGGTGGAGCGATCTTCAGGGATAAAATCATCGGCGTCTATCCGGACATCTATTCATCGGTGAATCTAAACGCAATGAAAACCCTCGAGAGGGCCGGTCATATTCGAAGGGATGATTACTTTCTTTATCTGCACAACCGCCTGACCCTGATGGTTCCGGAAGGCAATCCTGCTGGAATAAAGTCCATTATCGATATGGGCGGGAAAGGGGTCCGAATATCTCAGCCGGATCCTGCAAATGAAGATATTGCGTTCCATATTGTTGATATGTACCGCCAGGCAGGGGGCGATGATCTCGTTCATCGCATAATGGAAAAAAAGCGCGCCGAAGGAACGACCATTTTCACCATGGTTCATCACAGAGAAACCCCCTTGCGGATATTAAAAAAGACGGTGGATGTGGGGCCGGTGTGGGCTTCGGAAGTGATCCACGCAAAATCTTCGGGTCTCCCATTCGAGGTGATCGAACCGGGTGAAGATCTGGATCAAAGAGACTTGATAAATTATTATATATGCAAATTAAAAGATGCTCAAAACCCTGGAAATGCGAAAAAGTTCATGGAGTTTATAAAATCCCCAGGGCCTCAGAAAATTTACAAAAAATATGGTTTTGTGCCACGTTCGAACCGATAGCCCTTGAGGGGTTACGCCCCGGTTTTTTTGAGGATCATGGTTGCGGGGTCCAGACACAATACCGGTTGCTCGGAATCGTCGCCGGTGCCCTTTAAGGTTTTTACATGGATTTCTTTGCCCTCGGGCTGAAGCTGAATGACAAGGTCAAACAGGTCGATAACCTCCAAGAGCTGCGCCGGCATTCCGTTGGCGCTGAGCTTTTCATGCCGGTGAGTCTTTATGGTCAGCCAGACAGGTAATGAACGTTTTTCAGCCAGACGCTTTAAATCGGAAAGGGATGTTCTTGGGGTATCGTCAACTTGAACCCCGTCGATAAAAATCATTTGGGGCGAAAAAATATTCTGTTCCTCGAGATCGGTCAGCCTTTCTTCAAGCTTGGACGTGGAAAACCCTTCAACTCTGAATGTCATAATAAATCTGTGGGGCAGTATGGATTCCCAAACCTGATTTTTTTTCCGTTCTTCATACTGTTCTGTGAGATGACGGAAGACTTCCTTGTACCACAAACCGACTTTTTTGACCGGATCGTTTAGACTGATATGGAGAACATTTTTTTCTTTTAAAAGGGTGTTCAAAGCGAGTTGGACCAGGATTGCAGTTTTGCCGACGCCCGCTCGTGCAATCACGACCCCTAAGCCTCCTTCGGGAAGTATATCCTCGTTTTCACGTTCCATGAACCTCAGGGGGTTCTGGAGGCGGAGTTCTTTTTTAAGCATAATTGTTTTCCTTTCTTAATTAGTGCCCATCCACAACTGTTAAAAAGGCACGGTGCGTTTCCTATTCATAAATGAGCAGCTTTTGTCCGGGTCAAGGCCGCACAAGGTTTTGTGGCGAGGCATACTCCCTGTATGCCGCAGCCTAAAACCCGCGGAGAACGAAGATCCGGGCAAAAAGGGCCATTTATGGATGGAAACTATTTAGGCAGTGTTTTTTTTATCTTCCGCTGCCTTTTTGGCCAATTCCTCGGCGATGGAATGGGGGACCTGTTTGTAGGTGCCGGGTTCCATGGTAAACTGAGCTTTTCCTTGGGTCGATGATCTTAAAATCGTTGAAAATCCGAACATTTCTGCAAGTGGAACCCTGGCTTCAACCACACACATGGGGCCTTCGTCCTGGGAACCCACAATGATTCCACGACGCTGGTTTAAAAGACCCATAACAGCGCCCTGAAACTCGGCCGGTGTTTCGACATCGACTTTCATGATCGGTTCAAGAATAACCGGCTTTGATTTAAGATACCCTTCACGAAAGGCGCCCCGGGCTGCTGCGATGAATGCCATCTCCGATGAGTCCACCGAATGTGATGCGCCGTCATTGATGACGACTTTAACGCCGGTAACGGGAAATTCCATTTTTGGCCCTTTGGGCATGCATTGTCTGAATCCTTTTTCACATGAAGGGATGAACTGGGTGGGAATCTTACCGCCGACGATGTTATTTTCAAAGACGAAATGCTCTCCGGAAACAGGTTCCATATAGCCGGCAACCCGTCCGTATTGTCCGGATCCACCGGTTTGTTTTTTGTGGGTATAGTCGAATTCAGCCTTTTGGGTAATGGTTTCCCTGTAAGCCACCCGAGGTTTGCCTGTTGTAACCTCAGCAGTGTATTCACGGCGCATCCGCTCTACATAGACTTCCAGATGCAGCTCTCCCATCCCTTCGATAATCGTTTCATTGGTCTCATCGTCCACATAGGTCCTGAAGGTGGGGTCCTCCTTGCTAAACCTATTGAGGGCTTTGGACATGTTCATTTGAGATTTATTGTCTTTGGGCACGATGGCAAGGGAAATCACCGGGTCCGGTACAAACATGGACGTCATGGTCAGATTGAGACCGGGACCCACAAAGGTATCTCCGGAAGCACAGTCGACACCAAAAAGCGCCCCGATGAACCCCGGTGAAATGGTTTCGATGTCTTCCATTTGATCCGCGTGCATCCGGACGACTCTTCCCACCTTGATTTTCTTTCCGTTGCGGACGTTGACGATGGGATCTCCCTTGGAAAGGGATCCCTGATATACCCTAATGTAGGTCAACTGTCCATATTGACCGTCCTCAAGTTTAAAGGCCAGGGCGACAACCGGTTTGTTCGATTCACAGGACAAAGGCACCGGTGCCTCGTTATCATCCAAGTTCAGCGCTGTGTTTTCCACTTCAGAAGGGCAGGGAAGAAAATTGACAACAGCATCAAGGAGCGGTTGAACCCCTTTGTTTTTGTAGGCCGATCCAATGAATACCGGGGTTATTTCGCGAGACAGAGTTCCCCTGCGAACGGCCGTGATAATCATATCTGTTGTCACTTCTTTTTCTTCAAGAACCGCTTCGGTCAGTGCATCGGAGAACAGGGAAGCCGAGTCGATCAGTTCTTCCCGCCGTTCCAGCGCTTCCGAAAGGAGATGCTGGGGTATCTCTTCGACCCGAACAACCTCTCCGTTGGTGCCGTCAAAGTAAACTGCTTTCATGGTCACAAGATCAACAACCCCCTCCAGATCGGCTTCGAGTCCTATGGGAATCTGCATGGCGATTGCATTGTGCCCCAGTTTTTCTTTCAGCTGTCTAATGACACGAAAAGGGTTGGCGCCGCTTCGATCGCATTTGTTGATAAAAGCCATACACGGTACTTTGTACCGTTTCATTTGCTGATCAACAGTGATCGACTGGGACTGTACACCCCCCACAGCGCATAAAACAAGGATGGCGCCGTCGAGTACTCTCAGGGACCGTTCCACTTCTATGGTGAAATCGACATGGCCTGGGGTGTCGATAATATTAATTTCATGGTTCAGCCATTCACAATAGGTGGCTGCCGAAGCAATGGTTATACCCCGCTCCTTCTCGAGTTCCATAGAATCCATGGTAGCCCCCACACCGTCTTTTCCCTTGACATCGTGGATGGCATGTATCCGTTTCGTGAAAAAGAGGATTCTTTCAGTAAGCGTGGTTTTCCCTGAATCAATATGTGCACTGATTCCGATGTTTCTGACTTTTTGGATAGAATTTTTCATGATATTCATACATCTTTGTTTTACCCTAATCGGGTGTAATAAAAAAACGAGAAAATCTATAGCATTTCGATTTTAATAAGGGTTATTGAATAAAAAACCCCTCATTGGCATCTCGTCACCACATGAGGGATCGTCGGTTATTCGTTTTCGGTGTCGATGTTCAAGTATAACCTATAAATAATAATTTTAAAAATGCGTTTGTCAAGGAATTCGTATAAAATTATTATCCTAATTGAGCGATCAATCTAAGTTTCAGGAAGTTTTTTTAGATACCGGGCTATGCGAATTAGGCAAAAACTGAAAAGGACCATGAGGAACAGGGTGAATACGAGGCCAAATTTCAAGGCGACCCAGCTGATTCCCACCAGGGGGAACAGGCCTATGCGTACAAAAAATCTCAAGATATCATGCCCGGCAATGAAATGGGCCGCCGGCGGTGAATATTGCGTGTAGAAATTTACCAAGTGCTTGCCGATGCGGTGGGTCGCCAGAAATCGATCACGCATTTTGCGCAATATTTTGACATGGGGGGCCATTGAGGACCCATAGGCTGCTGTGGCGATAAAGCAGCCGCCGCCGCCACCGACACTCCCGCCGGCACCGTTTTCATTGAGACCTGAACAAACCATGTCGGCATGGATGTCCAAATTCAACCGTCCGTAACCATAGATGTTGTCCTTCCCAGGATTTCCCATATCTATTGCCGACGTGGTCAAAGCACTCATTAACTCTGGGGCGGAACATGTTTGATTTTTGGATAGAATTAGCGCTGCGGCACCGGCCACATGGGCACAGGATGCACTTGTGCCGGAAAAGGTTCCGAAAACATCATTGGATATCTTGTCCGGTCCGCAGATGTCCGGTTTAACACGGCCGTCATTGGTGGGACCTTGGGAACTGAAGGATTCCTGGGGTCCTGTTGTCCAATTGCTTTCGTCAATTGCACCGACAGCTATGGCCCCTTCTGCATCCGCTGGGGTTAACAGGCTGCTCGATGCCACTGCCGGGGTCAAGTGGTGGTATGCACTGTACACTTCAAGTCGGTAATTCTCGGTTCCACTGTTTTTATCGATGACCAGGTGGTAGGTGCCGGCCACCGGTACAGAATAAACAACCTCTTCGGTGGGCCATTGTGTCCCAGTTTGGGGATTCAAACTGCTGTCCTTCAAAGTGCCGGCGCTGTCATATAGATACAGATCATAATCCTGATCCGTCGTGGGCCAGGCATCCCATGTCAAAAACACATGAATGGTGTCGCCGGCCGCTGCAACAATATTTATGGTTTCATCACTGCCTGAAACATTGTGCAGTCCATCGTTGTCCAAATCCGAAAAAAAGGCCTCGTAATGTTGGTTGGCTTCATTCCCGGCAGCCGTAACCCACAGGATATCGTTTGCGTATGCACTATCTGCGGTGCACACGGGGTTGCTGAACCAACATTCTCCATCATAAAAATTCGTGTTGGCCACCACCAATGAAAGGTTTATGATCTTGATCCCCTGGGTTATGGCGAAATTTTTAGCATCTTCCAAGTCTATTGTGTCCGACACTTTTATCAGGTAAAGCAACGCTCCAGGGGCCATATCATGAATAATCTCAGCAACTGCTGTTCCGTGTGACTCTGTTTCTGACGTAAAGTTGCCCGATATGCAGGTGGTGCCGGTACAGTCGATTTCTTGGAGGGTGTCTGGAAGTTCACCCCTGGATATTGCAGAAGATAGGCCGGCAAAACCGACGTCTATTACGCCAACCCGAACACCAGAACCGAAGTAGCCTTCGGAATGATAGGCTGCGGCCCCGGTCAAATCCACCCCTTCGCTCTGAACGGAAGTCGGCAGGAATCTATCCGGGAGTTTGACAAAAAGCACGCCGTTTAATGTGTCCGCAATGGTGTCAATGGCATTTATGGGACATTGAATCTTTGACAAATTGCCGGATTTTTTAATGACTTTTGCCTCGAAGGCTTTAATCCGGCTATCATCGAGGGTCGTTCCCGGCTCTGAAACCAGGTAAAGGGCAATTTTGTTTTGATGGTCGACGGGTATATTCCTTTTATGTGCAAAACCGATTCCGATCTGTTGCCCCTTTTTGTATTCATTTTTCAATTCCAACAAACGGCGTTCCACTTTTGAATGAATATTTTTTTTGGCTGGGATCGCACTCAGCCCTTGGGAAAAGGTGGGGGTGGAAAAATAAAAAATTAGAAACAGGGCTGTGGAGAAAAGGGGAATGAAGTTTGTGAATCCGGAGCGATTCAGGGTCTTATTCAAATGAAATTTCATGAAAACCGACTTTTGCCATAGGTTTTCTGAAAAGGGATATGAACGTTGACGTCTTAAGAAGACCTTATTTTTTAGAGCTGCAGTGATGCCTAACCTTCTTTCTGTAACGTTTTGTCAGGGGGCGCCGGCGAAGCAGGACATAGGTTGCACCTGCACCGCCGTCACAGGACCTTGCGCTGGAAAAAGCGATGACCCATTTTCGCAATGGACCCCGGGTGAGCCATTCAACGACTTTTGTTTTCAAGACCGGCCTGTCAGGAGAGGAGAGGCCCCGGCCGTGGACGATCAGAACCGCCCGTTTACCGGTTGCTATGGAATCTTTAATAAAAATCTCAAAGGCATTTCGGGCATCTTCCACACCAAACCCGTGGAGGTCGACATGGGCCTGTATGGAAAAGTCTCCACGGTGGAGTCGGGTGGAAATTTTGGGGTGAACATTATGTCCGGTGCCCTCGATATATTCCGGTGTATTCTTGACCACAAATCCTTCTCCGGTTTTTACAAGGGTGTTTAACCGGCGTAAGGTTTGATTTTCGGAATCGTCATCAGCGATAACATCGGTGGTGAACACCCCCTGTCGCACCACCCGGTTTCCTTGACGCATCGGCGTAACGTCGGCCATGGCCTTTAAAAATAGATTCATATCATTTTCATGGACGGAATTATTATCGCTATCATCCTTTGTTTTGAAAAAACCAAACTGTTTGGCACAGGTTTTTGAATCGGTTTTAGGGGGGGCGTCTGTGAAGAAGGGCTTAATTTTTAATGATTTTTTTTCAAGCAGATCTTTCAGAGTCTCAAAGGGGCCGAAGGCTCCTGAAGACTTGGAAGTTTTCATGGTGTCCCTCCAAAATCCACGAACGAACATACACGTCTTTTACGGGATGTGCAAGCTTCAGATGCCTCCCTGACAGCGGATGATTCAAGGGTTTCCCCATAATCCACAAAGCCCCCGGGAAGCGCCCATCCATAAGGGGGATTTGCTCTTTTGATCAAAACAAGCCGTCATCGATTTCTATGACAATGTCTACCGTGACGCGGGGATTCCTGTATTTCTGTTTCATTTAAT
>Ga0210141_1000004_pt1 | contig 20788 bp, 19 predicted proteins | sample China_Galinas_Co_2_FD_184862 | JGI IMG/M metagenome (GOLD analysis project Ga0210141, IMG submission 184862) | Wetland microbial communities from San Francisco Bay, California, USA, that impact long-term carbon sequestration -... | ecosystem: Environmental > Aquatic > Marine > Wetlands ...
CGATCCCCTGGGGACCGATGTACATCCATCCCCCGGCGGTCATCTGGCCATAATTGGCCACCCCCAGGGCCACGGCCCGGTGCCAGTTGTCCGGATCGTCAAAGGCACCCACCATGAGGGCATTGGTGATGATGACCCGGGGTGCGCTTTCCGGCGATGCGAACAATCCCAGGGGATGACCGGACGCAACCACCAGGGTTTGATGCCGTGTCAATTTCTCAAGATACCGTTTAACGAGCCGGTACTGCATCCAGTTCTGACAGACCTGGCCGGTCTCGCCGTAGGTCACGAGCTCATAGGGGTACAATGCAATGTCCACATCCAGATTGTTGTCGATCATCACCTGAAACGCTTTCCCTTCGAGACAATTGCCTTTGTATTCATCGATGGGCCGGCCCACAATGTTCTCTCGGGGTCTGAAGCGATACCCGTAAATTCTTCCCCTGGTCAACAGTTCATCTAAAAATTCAGGCGCCAGTTTTTCATGCCATTTTTCGGGGATATACCGTAATGCATTTTTCAAGGCCAGGACGGTTTCGGTCCGGGTCAGGGTAAAACTCCGTTTGGAGGCCCGTCGAACACCCGGAACAAACACCGGCATTTCCGGCAGGTCGTGAAATATCTCCCCCAGATGAATCTCCATGGCATTTGAGATGTCCCCATTGTCCATCATGTCTTTTTTTCTCCATAATTGTATTTTACATTCAATTATATTATTGTTAACCAAAAGTATTCAACAAGAAATTTTTTCTCAAAAATTTTAACACGTTGATAACCATACCATTTTAGAGCGGTTTCCAAAAACAGATTCCGACTTGTCCGCCGTTGGCGAGATCGAATTGGCTTAAAGTCACTTGTTCAGTCAGCCCCAGGATGGTTCCGTTTCCATGGGGAAGCTGTCTGAGCAAATTAGAGCGCGTTAAAGCGAACAGCATAAACCCATCACATCCAAAACGAGGATGGTCCATTATGAAACCCATTGCCATTGGAATGGAAAAAATGACCCTGGAAGATCTGGTGAATATTGCCAGACACGGCACAGAGGTCCAGTTGACCCAAGGGTCTGAAACCCGGATCGCCAACACCCGTGAGTTGATCGAAAAATGGGTCGACCAGGGAAAATCGATTTACGGCGTGACCACCGGCTTCGGTGCCCTCTCCGATGTCTCCATTTCCCAAAAAGATACCCGGCAGCTCCAGCAGAATATTCTTTTGAGCCACTCGGCCGGAACCGGAGATCGGCTCGACGAAGGGTCGGTGCGGGGGGTCATGGCCCTTCGCATCAAGGATTTTGCACTGGGCTATTCGGGGATTCGCCTGGAAACCGTCCGTCATCTGGTCACCCTCCTCAACCGCGGCATCGTTCCGGTTGTTCCGGAAAAGGGATCGGTGGGGGCCAGCGGCGACCTCGTTCCGTTGGCCCATCTTTCTCTGGTGCTCATCGGCCGGGGAGCTGCCGACTACAAGGGCCGACGGATCACCGGCGCAGAGGCCTTAACCCTTTGTAAACTTAAACCCCTCCGCCTGGAAGCGGGAGAGGGTCTTGGCCTCATAAACGGCACCCAGGTGATGACGGCCATCGGCGGGCTTGCGGTCTTTGATGCGGTAAACCTTGCCAAATTGACCGATATCGCATCGGCCATGAGCCTCGAGGTCCTCATGGGAAGCCGAACCGAATTCGATCCGAGAATTCATCGGGTTCGCCCCCATCCAGGGCAGGCCGCAGCTGCAGACAATATGTATCGAATCACCCAGCACAGCGAAATTATTACCTCCCACAAGGACTGCCGCCGCATCCAGGACGCCTACACCTTGAGGTGTTCCCCACAGGTTCATGGTGCCGGCAAGGATGCGATTTTTTATGTTAAAAACGTCCTGGAAACCGAAATCAACGCTGCCACGAACAATCCCCTGATTTTCCCGGAATCACAGGAATTCCTGCTGGGGGGAAATTTCCACGGCCAGCCCATCGCCCTTGCCATGGATTTTCTCTGTATGGCGGTTTCGGAATTTGCCAATATTTCCGAGCGGCGCATCGAGCGACTGGTCAACCCCAAGCTGAGCGGACTCCCGGCATTTCTCGTGAGCGACGGAGGCCTTAATTCAGGGTTCATGATTGCCCAGTATGCCGCCGCGGCCCTGGTCTCGGAAAATAAAATTCTTTCACATCCGGCCTGCGTGGACTCCATCCCAACGTCCGCCAACAAAGAAGACCATGTCTCCATGGGAACCATCTCCGCACGGAAATGCAGAGACATTATAAAAAATACGGAACACGTCATCGCCACCGAACTCTTGTGTGCCGCCCAGGCCCTTGATCTGTTTACCAACATGAAACCCGGGGAAGGGACCCTGGCCGCTTATACGACGATCCGGGATGTCATCCCGCACCTTGAAACCGATCGTATACTGGCAGATGATATCGATGATATCAAAGAACTTATGCGAACCGGAAAGATCCTGGATGCGGTGGAAAGAAAGGTGGGGATAATAACCTAGCCCCAGGTTGAGCGGTTCAGCGTTCAACGTTCCGGGTTGGAAAAACCTCAAACCGGTTGCATCCATGTGATATCGGCTTCATCGGGGTTTCAAAACCGTTCCACCCAATAGGGCGTGGCGGACGTCCCGGATTTTGACTAATATTTTGAGCTGTTTCAATCGGTTGTAACCCTTGAACCCTGAACCCAGAACCTGGAACCGATCCGTTTAGGTTAGATTTTCTATGTACTCTATAAGAAATGGGTGGGTACACACTTCGAAATAGGGGGTATCCGTCTGCCGGAGCATTCTGAAATCATTCGGTGAAACAACCGGAATTCGCCCTTCCCGGATCACCAATCTCTGATATTTTCCCGTTGCCGTGGGGTATTTTCCGGTATGAACCGTTATTTTGCCTTCCCGGAGCTCGGGAAGATCACACACCAGCGTTTCCAGATGGATTTCCTGGGACAGTTTGTCAAACCCATTGGCGTTCAATTCAATGCCGTTGACATTGTAACGCAACACCGCATCGTCTTTCATTGCTGGATCTTGGGCCGATCCGCCATCAAACACGTACAGATTAAACGGTCTTTTTTTATGTAACATGGTTTTGTGCAAGGGTTTTGAACACTGGGACATCCGATCGGCTGAATTGATGGCCGGTGAAATCATGATCCGGTTGCTTTCGTCAAAAAGAAACGTGGGCGGACCGTCATAATAACTGATGCCAATGCCCAATTCCAGTACCGGCAGTCCATGTTCCCGGCCGAGCATATTGTACTTTTGGACAATATCGAGGATTCGGGCGGCCAATCCACAGGCGCGGGAAACACTGTACCATCCTTGGGGCGTGTCTTCATGCTCGAAAATTGACAGAATCACCGCATCCCCCTCGATAAACACTTTTTCTGCCGCATATTCAAACAGTATACTGGTGATGGGAACGAAAAAATTGAGGCTGAAAAACGATGCCGGATTGAGACCTTTTTCCTTCATTTTAAGGATGATGTCCGAGGAATCCCGCACATCCGCTTTAAGGATGACGTGGTTGATGGGGGGCTTGACCTCCGGCGCCTGTTCGTCGGGAAGCAGAAACTCGTAGAGGATACGATTCTCACGGGACAGGTCGATCATTTTTTTATCCGACAGCAGCTGTATTCGGTCCAGGGCTTCTCTGAGCATCAAAAAATTTTGAAAATCCCTGTGATAACGGACAAAATCATTTAAAAAACGTAGTAAATATTTTTTCTTCTCCTCCTTTGAAATTGTTTTCAGCGTCCTGATTTTTTTCTTCAACGGTAAAAGAGAATACGATTTTCCGTAAAACTTTTTTAAACGGTTCAGCTGGTCGACAATGGGTTTTCTGTGTTTGGGCTGGGTAAGATACTGTAAGACCTGCTGAGGTCCCAAAGGGGGACAGAAATCGAGATAAACTGTCTTCATTTCATAAGACGCCGAAATTCTATTGATAAGACCTGCTTTATTAATTTTCTTGTAAACGAATTTTAACAGCCGGTCCTGGTGTTTGGCCATTTTTTTGAGATCCTCGATATTTTCTTGGGTCTCTTTTTGTTCTTTGAGGATTTTATAGCGCTCCCAGGTTTTAAAACTGTCAAACAGGGTTTGGACGTTGTCCACATGTTTCAACCATATATCCAATTCCTCGTATTGGGACTCCGAATCCGGTTTTCCGGTACGGCCAAATGCCGGGTGGGCAAGGGTCGCTTTGAGGTCCGGCCGATCCTTTGAAGACGGTGGGGCCATGAACATTTTTAACAGGATCTTTCTGAAAAGACTTCGAATCAGTATCAAAAAGTTCTGATAACTGTCCGGATCTTTTGACCGGTGGGCCAGGAGAACATATTCATCGATCATAAAATAGTCGTCAAAGGGATTCTCCACATGGAGAATCGGATTGACAAAGACATCGTCGGGAAGATTCGAGTCCGCACCCAAAACAGACCTGCGCATTTCCTTGAGATCTTCACGCTGGACGTCCATAAAATACCGGAACAATTCCTCTCCAACGGTCCTTAACAATGAGTTTTTATTCTGCTGGATCTCGGAAAGCTTCTCTTTTATTTGGATATATCGATTCAATCCCTCACTGCTGGATATTTCATGTTTCCGGGCAGCCAGGTTCAGATCTTCTATGATTGTTTTGTGCTGGCGCTGAACCTCTTCGACGAGCGTTTTAACAATGGCAATCTGGGCCAGCAAATCGATTTGAATTTCGGACCCTGACTTTGCTCGGTTGACGGCAGCATGCATTACATCGCGACAAAGTCTTTTGAATTCATCTTCCTCGATATTGAGGCTTCGGGTCTTTTCGAGGTCTAAATATTTTTTAACCTTGCCATGTTTATGAAAAAGCAGGCGCACCACGTTTCGGATGGACACACAAAAGGCGGGACTGAGATACACATCGTAGCGAAAATTATCGACACCCGGAACCAATCTGTCCAATTGAAACCGAAAGGAATAGGTTTCAATGGCCTGTTCGATGAGATCGGATTGTAATTTAAAGGCATTGAACATTGTCTTGAAACATGCGTTTCGGTGAACGCTCTCAATGGAAAACACGGAGACAACAAGGAATTTTCATGGCTCGAATCGCCCGTTGCCCCGCGGTTTGGGGTTATTAAAGAATTTTATTTACAGCAACCGCCATAGAATCATCACGTTAATATCATTAAATTTGAAATTCCTCAAGTTATTGCCGATAGAAGCCCGATCAAATTGGATTGGATGATCGTTGTCCTCCATAAATTCTTTTCCAAATCCTTTCAGGAGTACAAAGATAAAATGAAGCAATATCCGGAACATGTGGATGCCGTGCCCTCCCTCGGGGTCCTCGCCCGGGGTGTTTACATTCAAGGATGCGCCCGATAATAACGTTCTGTTTCAGTGGATTTCGAGATGGTGTTTTACAAGGAAAATGGATTGTGGTAAAAAAATGATATTTGTCATTTCTTTTAACAAGGAGGTTCCAGATGGCACTGAAAATTAACTGGTACGGACATGCATGTTTTTTGATTGAAACCGACGGAACGAAATTGTTGACAGATCCCTTTATTACCGGGAATCCCTTGTCTCCGGTCCAAGCTGATGCGGTGGAAGCGGACTACATCCTGGTTTCACACGGTCACGGGGACCATCTGGGCGATACCATAGAAATTGCCCAGCGAACCGGGGCCACGGTGATATCCAACTTTGAAATTCAAAACTGGCTGGTAAACCAGGGGATCCAAAATGTCCATCCCCAACACCTCGGAGGCGGCTTCGATTATCCCTGGGGGCGGTTAAAATTGACCATCGCCCATCATGGATCCGCACTTCCGGACGGCACCTACGGCGGCAATCCTTGCGGTTTTTTGTTCTACCTCGGGGGGAAAAAAATCTATCACGCTTGCGACACGGGCCTTTTCTTCGATATGAAGCTCATCGGAGAAGAAGGAATCGATTTGGCCATCCTGCCCATCGGCGACAACTTCACCATGGGACCCGACGACGCCTTGCGGGCGGTAAAACTGATTGAACCGGAACACGTGGTTCCGATTCACTACGACACCTTCGATATCATCAAACAAGATCCCAACGCCTGGGCCCATCGCGTAGAAGCGGAAACCTCTGCGAAAGTGACCGTCATGAAACCGGGAGACGTTTTTGAACTTTAACAAAGTTGATGAACTCGTAAAAAGTCTGATTTTGCTCGCTCCACAACCGTTAAAAGAGACCTTTGAAAAATGGTCAATTTTGTTCAAGTCCAAGGAAGGCGAAAATTTTAACCACAGACATACATTACGTATTTCGAGGATTAAAATTTGAGCCTGACGCAGGAATTGGGCAAAAGGTGACGTTTTTCAAAGGTCTCTAAATTGGGATGAAGGAACTGCAACCTAATGCCACAAACAGATTATTACCAGCTTCTAGGGGTGGACAAAACCGCCGGCCCAAAACAGCTCAAGGAGGCCTACCGGAAGCTGGCCTTTGAATACCATCCGGATCGAAACCAGGGGAATCCCCAGGCCTCTGAAAAAATGAAGCAGGTCAACGAAGCCTATGCCGTTCTTTCGGATCCTTCCAAAAAGAAGGAATACGATATGTTCAGAGAGCAGTTCGGTTCTTCCGCCTACAGCAAGTTTAGGAGCAATTACTCTGAACAGGATATTTTCAGCGGCTCGGACATCCATCATGTTTTTGAAGAAATGGCCAAGGCTTTCGGCTTCAGAGGGTTTGACGATATTTTTAAGGAATTTTACGGCAAGGACTATCAAACGTTTCAGTTTAAAAGACCGGGGTTTTTTGCCGGAGGATTTTTTTTTACCGGCCCTTTTGGGAAACCCCGATCCGATCCGTCTTTGCTTTCTTCGCCCGGAAAATTCGGGAAGCTTTCCAGTTTTCTTTTAAAACAGATCAGCGGCTTTGAGCTCCAAAAAAACGGCAAGGATATCCATGATGTGGTTCGCCTGACCCCCATCCAGGCACAAGAGGGGGGGCCTTACGCGTATTTTCTGCGAAAAAAATCCAAAAAATTGGTGGTAAAAATACCGTCGGGGATCCGGGAAGGACAGCGTATACGGCTAACGGGGATGGGAGAGGCAGGAAAAGGCGGCGGCAAACCCGGAGATCTTTTCCTGAAAGTTCAAATTAAAACACCGCTTTTGAAAAAAATAAAAAAGTCTATTGCGGATCTTCGCAACCGGTGAATAGGTGTATCGACACCAGAATTATGGTGCGCCGGTGGGTTACGCTTCCCCTTTTAGACCGATCTCATCGGCAACGTCCCGCATCCCCATGATCGTATCCGTGATCAGTTCGGTCAGCTCCATACCCAGCATTTCGACGCCCTTTTCAATAATAGATCGGTCGACCCCGGCGGCAAACCGTTTATCTTTCCATTTCTTTTTAACGGACTTGGCCTTTAAATCCATAACACTTTTGGAAGGACGTACCAGCGCCGTTGTCACAACCAGCCCGGTTAGTTCGTCAACGGCATAGAGAACCTTTTCAAGTTCTGTCTGGGGCTCAACATCCGTACAAATTCCCCAACCATGGCTGACCACCGCCCGAATGTATTCTTTGGGCCAGGAATTTTTCTCTAGAATCTGTTCGGTTTTCCGGCAGTGTTCTTCTGGGAACCGCTCATAATCCAGATCATGGATCAGGCCGACAATGCCCCATTTTTCTTCATCTTCCCCGCGTTTGCGGGCAAAATAGCGCATCACCCCTTCCACCGCCAGGGCGTGTTTAATAAGGCTTTCATTGGTGTTGTATTCCTTCAAAAGCGAAAAGGCCTCCTCACGGGTCGGTATGTCTGAACTCATATTTTTCTCCCGGGTTATCGGTTTCGAATTGAATTGCAAAGGAACTATACCCATAAATTGGGCCCATTGTAAATATGGAAAAACCCGTACGAAAAACCCCTTGACACACCCCCCGATATCTTTTAGAAAAATGATCCAGGTGCCGATATCGGCTTAATAGGGAATCCCGTGAAAATCGGGAGCGGTCCCGCCGCTGTAATCCCCCCCTTTAAGAAAAGGGAACCTTTTTAGCAGCATGTGCCACTGTTCCGATACACCGGAATGGGAAGGCCGCTAAAAAGGCGGGAGAGTCAGAAGACCTGCCTGAACAAAACAGCCACAGAGACGTTTGCGGGGTTACAAAGGTCTCGGGTTACGATGACAAAAAAGGGCCAAGAAAACTGGGTGCAACCCTTCAGTCTTATTCTTAAGATTGAAGGGCTTTTTTTTGGCCATCGAACATTCCCGGCGGGGCAAAAAAATTATGAAGGGAGGTGAACGTCGTGAAAACCGGATTAATTGTTTATGTTGTTGGAAAGGAGCCTGCCGACTGGAATGTAAATGCAGAATCGACATCCATCAAACAAAATATCGAAGCAGACCTTGTTGAAATCATCACCGCCAAAACAGGTCATTTTGATGTTTCGGATGCCTGGTGGTCCCTCTTGACCAGGGGGATGAAACGGATTGTATGCAGGATTGGAACATTTACCCCAAAGGGCAACCTCACCCTCACGGGGAATGAACTTCATCTCTGCGGATAGTGATTGACAGGCGCCTGGGGGGAGTCTTCCCCAGGCGCCCTTGGCGGGCATTACCGGGACAGGTCTTTATCCTTGCCCTCTACCCCATAATAAAGTTCCGGCCGTCTGTTGGGGAGAAAGTATCGCATCCGGTGCCCCCTTACCCGGTTCAGGTCTTTGGCTTTTAGATCCAGGACAACCATGCTTTCTTTCCCGCTCAGATTCTTTTCGATAACTTCCCCGGAGGGCCCGATAATCACAGCGATCCCCGGAAAATGGAGCCCTTTTCCATTGTCCCCGGTGGGGTTACAGGCCACGATAAAAAGGCTGTTATCAAAAGCTCTTGCAGAAAGATGACGCATCCATGACCGGTATTTGTCTTTGGGGGTTCCCCTTGGAGATGCATGGGGAATAAAAATCAGTTCAGCGCCTTTAAGGGCCATTTGAGTGGAAAGCTCAGGGAAGTGGGCATCATAACAAAGCTGGATGCCGAACCGAAGGCCGCTGACGTCAAACACCGGGATTTTGTCCCCGGGTGTAAAATTTTCCTGTTCCGGCGGAGCGATGTGTAACTTTCGATAGCTCCCCACAAGCCCATCCGGGCTTATGACCAGGTGGCATGGAAAAATACGGCCGTTTTCATCCCTTTCAAGGATTCCTGCCAGAATGGTAATCCCATGGTTTTTTGATACGTTTGACAGCTCCCGGAATATGGGACCGGGAACCGGTTCTGCCGAATCTTTTATTTCGCTAAGATTGCTGTACCCCGTAATGTTCATTTCAGGGAAACACACCACAGCAGCGCCCGCTTCTTTGGACGCCTTTATCCACGGCTGCATGGCATCGAGGTTGCGACGGACGTCCCCGGCTACTGAACGAGAGATCACGGCTGCAATTCGGATATCCTGCATGACGATGTGGTGAAGAATCTTCCTTTTTTAAAACAGCAACGCCGCATTATATGGCATCACGGAATGATGGATAAAGGTCGCTGGGTATTTTTTTAGGGTCGAAATCATCCCCCCGAACTAAAGGTCAAAATGGGCTCTAATTTTATACATTTTGGTGGCAGGCAGGTTAATAATTTCCTTTACCCCCGTCTTTCGAGAAATATCTTCAAGATTTCCCTTAATTTCATCCATAGATTGAGCGATAAAGGTAAACCAGACGTTATATTTATTGTCCCGCTGATAATTATGGGTAACTCCGGGATAACGGTTGACGGTTCTGGCAAAACCCTTGATTTTGTCTTCCGGAACCTTTGCTGCACAGAGGGTGCTCACAAACCCTAATTTTTCTGGAACGAAATTACCGCCGATCCGGCGGATGATACCCTTTTTCTTAAGCCGTTCAAGCCGTTTTATAACGTCATCTTCAGAAAGATCGAGATTTACGGCAATTGAAAGAAAGGGCCTTTGGGTCATGGGAAAATCCGATTGAATCCTGTTAAGAATCTCCCGGTCAATATCATCGATTGGCGGCATGGGTTACTCCTGAAATTTTTCCGCGATTAAACGCACATGGATCTTTCGGGTCCGGGGACCGTCAAACTCACAGAAAAATATTCCCTGCCAAGTACCCAGTACCAGCCGATTATTTTCTATGGCGACCAGTTCTGAAGATCCCACAAGCGTCGATTTTATATGGGCCGGTGAATTCCCTTCCAGATGACGATATCCGGCTTTCCACGGGATGATCTTGTCGATGATCATCAGGATATCTTCTTTTACGCTGGGGTCGGCACTTTCATTGATGGTAATCGCAGCCGTTGTATGGGGTACGTAAAGCATGCAGAGGCCCTGGCCGATATCCGCAGAAAGAACCGCATCCTGAATTTTGGCGGTGATATCTATCAATTCCGTCTGTTTTCTGGATTTAACTGAAAAAATCATGGGGTCCTTTCCCCAAACGAAAAAAGCCCTGCTTTGAATGCAGAGCTTTTTTGATAAACTGGGGTTAACGGATCACGGCCTTTTGATTAGACGCATCCGGTCGGCTTCGGAAGACCGGCCATCTTACATGCTCCCTTGCCCGGGCCTGACGGGAACAATTCATAAATATGTTTCAATTTGAAACCGGTAACTTTTGAAAGGATACGAACCATAGGCGCTATGCCGTTCTTCTCATAGTATTCCTGAAGAACCTTGACAACTTTGCGATGCTCATCGTTCAATTCTTCAATGCCCTCTTGGTTTTTTACCCACTGAACCCACTCATCGCAAAAATTTTCATAGCTGTCTATAAAGCCGTCTTCATCTACGGTAAATGTCTTACCCATATACTCAACTGTTGCCATTAAAAACCTCCTTTATATTTTATTGATTCTTATGGCCATCGGCCTATACCTTTCATTAAAAACGATAAAAATAATTATATGATTGATCTATCAATGTCAACACGAAAAATGTAAATACTTTTTATTTATCCAATGCCTTGGACTATAAAAGATTTTAAATCACCCGTCATTTGGCCCCTGAATTGTCCATATTCATTTGATATTATAAACATTATTCCTAAATTAAAGAGAAAAACAAGCCCATTAAAATGCCTGAAAAAAACCCCAAAACCAAGCCTGCCAAGAATTGCATCGGGCTTGGGTCCCCCCCAATTTGCCATTGGGACGTCGCAATTGTTTAATTACCCTACCAATTTCCCTTGAGAGCCCTGGGGAAATCCTGTACATAGGCTAAAGGTGAACACGTTGACCACATGTTACGGGAAGTAATCGATGACCCCTAAGATTTTTAAACCGAAAATTATCATCATCTGCGGCCCAACAGCTTTGGGAAAAACCGCCACCGCCATCGGCCTTGCAGAAACTTTCAACGGCGAGATCGTCGGCGCCGATTCAATGCAGGTCTATAAATATATGGATATCGGCACCGCAAAGCCGACTCGTGATGAACAGTCACGTGTTCCCCACCACATGATAGACATGGTTGTTCCGGACGAACATTTCGACACCCAGGCGTATGCGAGGCTGGCCCGTGAAAAGATCCTGGATCTCAACTCCCGGCGGATTGCCCCTTTTATTGTCGGCGGAACCGGACTTTATATCAAAGCACTGGTGCACGGCCTATTTGAAGCCGGAGCATCAGATCCCCGGATACGGAGCCGTTTAAAAGAAGAGGCTCAAATTCAGGGCTCGGCGTTCTTGCACAAACGATTACATCGGAAAGATCCCGATTCTGCAAAAAGAATACACCCGAATGATGCCTACAGGATCATAAGGGCCCTTGAAGTTTACGAGTCCACCGGGAAAACCATGGCCCAATTGCATCGCGAGCACAATTTTAAAGACAATTCGTTTGATTTTTTGAAAATCGGCCTTCATATAAACCGGGACATACTCTACGATCGCATCAACCGACGGGTCGATGCCATGATCGACGCCGGCCTTGTGGGCGAAGTTACAGGACTGCTGAAAATGGGATACGCTCCCCACCTTAAATCGATGCAGTCCATCGGTTACCGCCACATGGTCGATTTTATTCAAGGTCGTTGCGAGTGGGATGAAACCTTACGGATCTTAAAACGGGATACAAGAAGATATTCAAAACGTCAACTGACATGGTTCAAAGCCGATCCCAACCTTATATGGGCTGAACCGGAACAGGTCTCGGAAATCCGGGGCCTGATAAAAAAATTCTTGCAAGCAGAGTAAAGAATCCGGACCCATCTTAGATCCCGCCATGCGGGGGAGGACACGACTTTGGTTTCACCCCATCTCATTGCACGGGGTTGGAAGGATGGAATATTGGAATACTGGAATATTGGGTCGCAAATTGGAATGTTGCCCAATTTGGCAATATCAAAATGCCCAGGTATCTTATGAAGTTGGTGGCAGTCCGCAACCCATCATTCCATCACTCCATTATTCCCGTCGAATAATTTACCGGCCTAGCCAATTGTTTCTGAGCCGGCCCAAAGAACCCGGTTTTTCAAGATTAAATAACGATATATCAATAGGTAAACACCCATGAAAATAGCCATCGCACAGATTAATCCCATCGTCGGCGATTTTGACTACAATTTCGAGCGAATAAAGAACTTTTCCCATCAAGCCATCCAGCTTCAATGCGATCTGGTGGTCTTTTCAGAGCTCGTTATTACAGGATACCCGCCCCAGGATCTTCTCGAGAGAAAGGATTTTGTCGATGCCAGCCTGTCCTGTTTGGACAGACTCGTTCGGTCCATCCATGGTATCGGTGTCATATGCGGATTTGTAGACAGAAATCCCGCCGAAAAAGGAAAACCGCTTTTTAATTCCGCCATTCTCTTTGAAGACGGCAACATCCTTCACAAGGTTCACAAACAGTTGTTGCCAACATATGACATCTTCGATGAAATGCGATACTTCGAGCCCGGCGGTCAAAGCGCGCCGTATCCCTACAAAGGCCACAGGGTTGGACTCACCGTCTGTGAAGATGCCTGGAACGACGTTGATATTTTCCAACGAAGGATCTATGACACAGACCCTGTCGCCCAATTCATCCAGGCAGGAGCCGATCTGGTTATTAACATATCTGCTTCTCCATATTATCTGGGGCATAAAGAATTCAGATGGAACATGTTCGAGTTCATGGCCCGGAAATATAACGTTCCCGTTATGTTTGCCAATCAGGTCGGCGGCAATGACAGCATTCTCTTTGACGGATCGAGCACCGCGTACGATAAAAACGGAAAGACCGTGGCCAGAGCCGCCGATTTTGAAGAAGACCTGGTGGTCTTTGATTCAAACACCTTAAAACCTCAGCCGATCCACATCCATGAAACATCGACATCGGATGCGGAAGCCATTTTCAAGGGGCTTGTCATGGGAACCCGTGACTACGTCACAAAGTGCGGTTTTTCAAAGGTGGTTCTGGGCTTGAGCGGCGGTATAGATTCAGCCCTGACAGCGTGTATTGCAGTATCGGCCTTGGGTCGGGAAAATGTTTCGGCGGTCTTTATGCCGTCCCAATATACGTCCAGAGAAAACTTTGAAGATACGGAAAAGCTTTCCGAGAATCTGGGCATCGTACAGACCCGGATTCCCATAAACAGCCTATTTAAAGAATTTTTAAAGTCTCTTTCGCCACTTTTCCAGGATACCGGACCCGACATTACGGAACAGAACATTCAAGCCAGAATCAGAGGCAACATCCTCATGGCACTGTCCAACAAACACGGCGCGTTAGTCCTCTCCACAGGCAACAAGTCCGAACTCGCCGTTGGCTACTGTACGCTGTATGGAGATATGACCGGAGGACTGGCCGTAATTTCAGACATTCCAAAAACAATTGTTTACGATCTTGCCCGTTTCATAAATCGGGACAACGCGTTAATTCCCCCGCGCATCATTTCCAAAGCGCCCTCCGCCGAACTCAAACCCGACCAAACCGATCAGGACGACCTGCCGCCGTATGAAATGCTCGATGCCATCTTAAAAGGATACATCGAAGATTTCAAAGGTGCCGATGAGCTGGTGCAAACGGGATTCGACAAAATAATTGTGGAAGATATCATCTACAGGGTTGACCGGAATGAATACAAGCGTCATCAGGCAGCACCCGGTCTTAAGGTGACATCAAAGGCTTTCGGTTACGGCAGAAGGTTCCCCCTGGTTCAACGGTACACAAAAAAATCGTCGCAACCCTGACCCCGGGTCAGCCAACAACCCGTTTTCCCTGCCACGTATCTCTTTTTTCAAGAACCGCCTTGATCAGTGCAAGGGTTTCGGCTTTTTTGATCGACCACTGGGGTGCCACGAGTTCATCAGGATGAGGGTCGCCGGTCAGACGTTGAATCACCATATCTTTGGGAATCCGTTCAAGGAAATCACAGACGATATCGACATATTCTTCCTGGGCCAGACACGTGTATTTTTTCTGATGGTAAAGGGCATCCAGTTTTGTTCCTTTTACAACATAGAGAAGGTGAATTTTGATACCGTCTATTCCAAGGCCGGCAATGGCATCGGCGGTTTCGAGCATCTGGGCTTTTCTTTCATTGGGAAGACCGAGAATAACATGGGCACATATTTTGATCCCCCTGTTTTTCGTCGCATCCACCGCCTGTTTAAAACATTCAAAATCGTGCCCGCGGTTTATAAACGCAAGGGTAGAATCATGGGCGGATTGCAATCCGTATTCGATCCAAACAAGATGATGTTCCGCATAGCCCTGCAAGAGCTCCAAAATCGGATCCTCCACACAATCCGGCCGGGTACCGATGGAAAGGCCCACCACATCTTCTATGGCAAGGGCTTGGGCATAAAGATTCCCAAGGGTTTCAATGGGTGCATAGGTGTTTGAAAACGATTGGAAATAGGCTAAAAATTTTTTCGCTTTGTAGCGCCTTGAAAGGGCTTTCTTGCCTTGAACGATCTGGTCGGTCACCGAAAGCCCTTTTTCATGGGCACCGGTTCCGGACCCCTTAAAATTGCAGTATATACATCCGCCCCTAGAGATCGATCCGTCCCGGTTCGGGCAGGAAAGGCCCGCATCGATGGTTATTTTCTGAACCCTGCATCCGAAAATACTTCTCAGATAACCGTTAAAATCATTATACCTTTTTGAGACATTTATCGTCATGATCGAGGAAAAATTTCAAAACTCAAATTGAGCGCAGACCCAATGAATATGGGAAAGGGTTTTGATTTCTGGATGATCCCATGGCCCTTTATTTTATTTTACGGGCAATTTAGGTTAAAGATTGTTTCGCCTGAATTAATGATTATTTTTGTTTGTAATTATATACCTTTTCGCATAAAATTTGTAAAATTGTTAATGCCAAATAACTGAAAAATAATTTTTATGCCCTTCTATCGAAAAAAATACGACATCATTGTCGTGGGTGCAGGACATGCAGGATGCGAGGCGGCTCTGGCCGCCGCCAGAATGGGTTGCAGCGTGCTGATTATGGCCATCGATCTGGACAAAGTGGCTGCCATGCCATGCAGTCCCTCCATAGGCGGTATGGCAAAAGGACAACTGGTCAAGGAGATCGACGCCCTGGGCGGTGAAATGGCAAAAATCACGGATAAAACCGCCATACAGTATCGAACCCTAAACACCAAAAAGGGCCCAGCGGTCCATTCTTCCAGAACGCAAAACGATAAGATCCGTTATCATATGGCCATGAAGGCCGTCCTGGAAAAACAGCCGAACCTCGATCTTAAACAGGCCATGGTGGATCGGCTGGTAATGGAAAACGGCTGCGTGGTGGGTGTGGAGGATCAAACCGGTTTCGGGTACCCGGCGGATGCTGTAGTTCTGGCCACCGGAACATTTTTAAGCGGCCTGGTTCATATCGGGTTTAATTCTTTCAAAGCCGGGAGAGCCGGCGAATTCGCATCCTATGGCCTCCCGGCCCATCTGAAAAACCTTGGGTTCGAGCTTGGAAGAATGAAGACCGGCACACCCCCCAGACTGAAAAAATCGAGTATCGATTTTAACGCTTTTGTCGAGCATGGCGCCGAAGAAAATCCAATACCGTTTTCGTTTTTCACCGAAAAGATTGTCATGCCGCAACTTCCCAGCTATATCGGACATACCAGCAAACAAAGCCATGAGATTGTGAAAAAAAATCTTAAACTTTCTGCGCTGTATAGCGGTATGATAAAAGGGATTTCGGCCCGCTACTGTCCTTCATTTGAAGACAAGGTCGTCAGGTTTCCCCATAAGGAAACCCACCAGATAATCCTGGAGCCCGAAGGTATCGATACCGATGAAATTTATGCCAGCGGCCTTGGTAACAGCCTGCCCATGGAAATACAGATTCAGTTCGTCAGATCCGTCAAGGGTCTGGAATCGGCCGAAATCATGCGGCCGGCGTATGCCATCGAGTACGATTATGTTAATCCTGTCAATCTTAAGCCGACCCTGGAAACAAAACGGATTTCAGGCCTTTTTTTGGCCGGCCAGATTAACGGGACATCGGGCTATGAAGAGGCTGCCGCCCAGGGGATGTGGTCCGGGATCAATGCCGCCTGCAAAATCCAGAAAAGGCCGCCGTTTATTCTCGACCGATCCCAGGCGTACATGGCGGTTATGGTCGATGATCTGGTTACACGGGGCACCCGGGAACCTTACCGCATGTTTACCTCCCGGGCTGAATACCGGCTCATGTTGCGGGAGGATAATGCAGATTTGAGATTGATGGAGATGGGGCATGAACTCGGCCTCATCGACGATGACACCTTAAAAGATGTGAAAGAGCGAAAACAACAGATCGCCCACGAGGTTAAAAGGATTAAGTCCATTGTCATAAAACCGGACAAAATTACCAACGATTATTTGCTCGGCAAAGGTACACCGCCCATAAACAACGGCGTTTACCTTGATCAGCTTCTGAAAAGAGCCGAACTCGACTACACGGCGGTCAATGCCCTGGCCGGGAGTTCAAACCACCTCAAGGAAAAAGTCGCAAAACAGGTGGAAATAGAAATCAAATACGAAGGGTATATTAAACGGCAGCTAAAGGAAATCGACAAGTTCAAGAATCTGGAGCGGATGAAAATACCCCAAGATTTCGATTTTAGCCAGGTTCACGGCCTTTCCAATGAACTCAAAGAAAAGCTTTCTACGGTAATGCCGTCGTCCCTGGGCCAGGCATCCCGAATAGATGGCATCACCCCCGCCGGACTTTCCGTGATAATGATCGCCATCAAAGCTGCTGAAAAACAAGGGGCAAAAACCGATAACCAGCCATCGAATGATCCTTGACAGAAAAAAACTTTTAACTTATTTTCATTATTAGAATTTTTCCTGTTTACCCGAAACCTTTTGGGGCAGATATCTGCGGGTTATATTTACATATAAAACGATAAGTTAGGGCAAGACCACGAGGTAACGAGGAAATGGCGGAAACAGATTATTATAAAATACTCGGCGTAAATAAAAATGCGTCTAAAAACGATATCAAGAAAGCGTATCGGAAGCTCGCCATGAAATATCATCCCGATCATACAAAGGGAGATAAAAGCGCCGAGGAAATGTTTAAAAAAATTAGTGAAGCGTATGCTGTTTTAAGTGATGCGGAAAAACGCAAACAGTACGACACCTTCGGTTCAGCCGGATTCCAGCAACGGTATTCCCAGGAAGACATTTTCAGGGGGTTTGATTTTGACACCATATTAAACGAATTATTCGGCGGATCAGGTCGTGCCGGCGGTGGTAGCAGTGGAATGCGCTTCTCTTTTGGCGGAGGGAGCCCCTTTGGTGGTTATCAACAGAAGCAACAGGCACCGCCCAAAGGATCTGATCTGGTATATGAACTCCCTTTGACACTAAAGGAAGCAGCCACAGGAACCAAAAAGACCGTATCTTTTCAACATCAAGGTCGCAGTGAGAAAATTACCGTAAAGATTCCAAAAGGAATGATATCCGGTAAAAAACTTCGTATTTCCGGAAAGGGCGAGCCAAGCCCTTACGGCGGCCCTTCAGGAGACCTTTACATCAAGGCCAAAGTGCTCAGCGACCCGGTTTATGATGTTAAGGGCCATGACCTTTACATAAACAGAGATATCAAAATTAGCGAGGCCATTCTGGGTACGAATATCTCTGTTCCAACACTGGACGGCAAGACACTGAGTTTAAAAATGCCACCTGGATCCAAACACAAAACCAAGATGCGACTGCCCGGACACGGCCTCCCCCATATGGACGGTAAGGGTCAAGGGGATCTTTATGTCCGCATTCATGTCCATATGCCCAAAGAATTATCTAAAAAACAAAAAGATCTGATCGACCGGTTGGCGGAAACAGGCTTGTAACACATTAAATTTATTGACAAGAAATTTTGTCCCCTGTACCTTTATTTTTAAATGGACAAACCGATTTTTTAAAAATATCACGGCGCGACTTAATCGTTTTTAATAATGGCTGAACTTATACCCGTCCTCACCCAAAATGACATCGACACCTTGGTCGCGGAGATGGCACGCAGGATCTCTTCGGACTTTCAAGATCATGATCTTGTTCTCATCGGCGTTTTAAAAGGTGCGTTTGTCTTTATTTCCGATCTCGTGAGGCATCTCAGTATTCCAGTCAAAATCGATTTCATCCGCGTCTTGAGTTACGGTTCAGGCGTTTCATCTTCAAGGAACATTCAATTAACCAAGGATATTGAAACCGATATAAAAAATAAAGATGTACTCATCGTTGAAGACATTGTGGATACAGGGTTGACCTTAAAATATCTCATGGATTATTTGAAAACGTATCAACCAAAAACGGTCAAGGTATGCACCCTGTTAGACAAACACGAGCGTCGCGAAGTAGATGTTGAAATCGATTATATCGGCCACACCGTGACCGAAGGGTTCCTTGTGGGATACGGACTCGACTACGATGAAGACTTTAGATATTTACCGGGAGTTTTTCACTTTCAATTATAACCACTGGGGTTTATCATGATTATTACCTGCCAAGAATGTAGTTCAAGTTTTAATTTGGATGAAAACCTTTTAAAACCAACAGGTTCAAAGGTTCGATGCTCAAAATGTCACCAAGTATTTGTGGCATATCCACACACGCCGCCTGAAAAACCTGAAACCCCTCCTGAAATACTGCCGGATATTGATGACATACCCGCGACAAAGGACGTCCCGGGTCCAGATGAACTCGATTTGTCAGATATGGACGCGTTGTTTGACGAAGAAAAAGATTCAGAGATCGAAGACATCACCGATGAAGAATTTGAAGACCTTGACCTGGATTTAGACCTGGAATTGGAGCCCGATGCCGATACGCCGATCCAAGAGACATCCCCCGGCGTCGGGGTGGATGAACCCGATGAATTCGACCTGTCGGACATGGAAAAGTTTTTTGACGAGGAAAAAATTCCCGAAGATGAAGATATGCCCCATGAAGACTTTGAAGATCTCGACCTGGATTTAGAGCTTGAAACAGATATCTCCACTGAGGATATGGCGGCAGAAGAGAAACCGGATGAATTCGACCTGTCGGAGGTGGATAAGTTTTTTGCCGAAGAAAAAGCCTTGGAAACGAAAGATCTTGGGGACCCGGACTTGGATTTAGAGCTGGATTTGGAACCCGAAGCCGATACATTGCCCGGGGAGACGGCTCAGAAAGACGAGCCGGATGAACCCGATGAGCTCGATCTGTCGGATATCGAAGAAATTTTGGACTTAGAAGAACCGGAAGCTGAAGAGAAACACTTACCCAGCGATGTGTTATTGGAGCTGGATATGGAGACAGAACCCGAGCTTGAAAAGGTTTCCGAAGGTTTGGAATCCGATGACCTCGAAGAAATTGATCTGTTGGATATCGAGAAAATGCTCGAAATTGAACCGACGCCGGACACCCCGGCGGACGTTCAACCCGAGGATCTCGTTCTTGAATCCGATCTGGAGGAGAAATTGGATGATCTTGTACTGCCCAAGGATTTTCCAGAGGTCGACGCCGATGAACCCGATAAAATCACCGAACCTGACGAATTTGAATTCCAAGATGCGGACGGGGAAGACCTGTTAGACGAGGAAATTTCCGAAATCCAACCTGCACTGGATCCCACAGGGGGGGCCGCCAAAAAACGGATCAGCAAACCGATCTTTGCCTTGCTGATCATTGTATTATTGGCAGGTGGGCTTTACGGCACCTATGTTTTGCTCGATTACATGAAAATTGAGATTCCTTTTGTCAGCGATTATCTCAAACCCAAAGCCTCGGATCCAGCCGGAAATCTCAAGATAGAAACATTAGATATCGACAGCAAATTTGTGACAAGTCCAAAAGCAGGAAAACTGTTTGTAATAACCGGCCGGATTAAAAATGGATATTCATCTTCCCGCCAGGCTGTAAGAATCAAAGGAAAGCTCTATACAAAAGGGAAAACCCTTGCAAAAACAGAAACATTTTTCTGTGGCAATGTTCTATCAGATATGGAACTTTCCAATATGGAGTTTGCCGCCATAAAAAAACGGCTGTCCAATAGCCTGGGCGACAACAAATCGAATACCGGCATTAAGCCGGGGCAAGAACTCCCCTTTATGATTGTATTTTCCGACCTTCCCGGCGACCTGGAAGAATTCGCAATTGAAGTGGTAGGATCCATTTCAGAAGAATAGAAACATATTGAAGTTTTTGGCTTGACTAACCCCATTATTTTATAATAATAGAAGCGGTTTTAAAATCGTTAAACCGACTCCCGCTTAAAATTTACTTTGGCGATGTAGCTCAGATGGTTAGAGCATACGGCTCATATCCGTAGTGTCCGGGGTTCAATTCCCTGCATCGCCACCAAATACCATTC
>Ga0210141_1000005_pt1 | contig 19892 bp, 13 predicted proteins | sample China_Galinas_Co_2_FD_184862 | JGI IMG/M metagenome (GOLD analysis project Ga0210141, IMG submission 184862) | Wetland microbial communities from San Francisco Bay, California, USA, that impact long-term carbon sequestration -... | ecosystem: Environmental > Aquatic > Marine > Wetlands ...
CTGAACCGCTCTCAGCAAATGTCGATCAACCGGATAAAGGTGGTACTCATCATATTGAATTCTGTTGGAGATTTCTTTAAATTCCGGAATAAATCGAGTTAAAAAACCGGTATTTAGCATTTCGTTGAGCACATTAAATGTCGATGACGGTTTAACTAAAATCCGCTCAAATGATTCAAGATTTAAAACTGAAGAAGAAAATTTGTTGTCAACAAGAAAGGAGAATTCCCTGACCAGCCTTTTGGCCTCTGCACTTAATGGAATTTTCAGCGTCGCGCTCTCTTCAAATATCTTTATCAAAAGGTTCGGATCGCGCAGGATGTCTTCGGAAGAAACAAAGTTGATCATCCCATTTTCCGTAATGTTGAGCCCCTTGATGGGAGTGTGTTTTAAGGCCTTTCTCGACCGTTTAACATCCTTAAACAACCCCAGCTCGTATAAAAACATCAGGTGTTGCTGCTTTAAAAATTCCATGTGACTGTGAAGCTTGCTTAAAAATCGCTCCACAGGCTGCTGTCCGTATTTTTTGCCAAATTTCAGGGCATCAGCCATTTTGATCTGGTATTCAAAATAGAGCTGGTCACATTTTCTATCGGACAAATGATGCAGACAGTTTCTTACGTTACCTATAAACTCAAGCGCCTGTCTCATGGCATGAAATTCATCATGTGAAAGAAAGCCATAATACTCGAGGTCTCTGAATTGTTTGAGATTCGATTTCAGCCTGGCGATCCAAAGTATGGTATGATAATCCCTCAGCCCGCCCTGGCCCTCCTTGAGATTGGGTTCGAGCAGATACGACGAATCTCCGAAACATTCGTGCCTGCTTTGGCTGATGTCGACCAGTTTCTTTATGGCTTTAGATGAATGTCTCTTTTTAAACCGTTTGCGAAGATGTTCCATCAAAGACGAATATAGCAGGGACATGCCGCATACGAAACGTGCGTCCAAAAGGGACGTCAAAACTTCAATGTCATCAACGGCTAATTTGACACATTCTTTAAGAGATCGTGTGGCATGACCCACTTCAAAACCGATGTCCCACAACGGGTAGACAATTTCCTGGATAAGATGCTCGGCCTTGTCGGGAACATATTTTTCAAAAAGAAAAAGAAGATCCACATCCGAATGAATAAACTGTTCTCTGCGACCATATCCTCCCAGAGCAATAATGGCATAGGGATTCTTTTCCATCCCCATTTTGGGGCCGATCATTGAGTTTTCGAAACTTTCAAAAAAATAATCGTCGAGAATTTGTGCATGCTGTGATAGAAAATCCGGCGTTTTTCTTTTCAAAAAACCGGATATGAGATGGGCGCTTTTTTCCCGAAGCTGCTCAGCAGCCGGCACATACGTCTTTATCTTTTTTGCGTTTGTTGATGTCATTTCAACCCAAACGATTTCATCTTATCTATTCGACGATAATCTCTTTTCATCTCTCCAACTGTTGTTTAGTTTTATTAAATCATTTGAAGAATCATTTATATCAGCAACATTTGTGCCATACCGCAAAATATTCATAAATAACTATTAATACAAATAGTTATTTGTCGGAATTGACGAAAAGATAAAAATGATCGCTTACAGTTTTGTTAAAAATAAAGCCCATTAATTACAAAAATGTAATATTTATTTAATTTCCATAATATCTTTCCAGATTTTCCTGACATTTTCTCGCATACCACGAAATTTATTTTCAGGGACTTTGGCGGGTTTCTCCTGAAGGCTAAGCTGGTGTACAGATGAGCGGTAGGTTAGATAGGCAACTTTTAGGATGTGGGCAACATGGTCGTTGATGATATTGGTTTCCTTTAACGTTTCAAGGAGCCTTACGATATCGGTCCACTTTAATAATTCTTTGTATTTGCATGACTTTAAAAGAACCAGATACTGAACCATAAATTCAATATCGACGATGCCCCCTGTATCCTGTTTGAGGTCGAAAAGCCCAGGATCCGTACTTGAGAGCTCCTTTCGCATCCGTTGGCGCATATCGACAACGTCTTGTTTTAATTGGGCCTCGCTCCTGGGCCGTGCAAGAACCTCGCTGCGAATTTGTTCAAAGCGTCTGGCCATATTGATATCCCCGGTGACAGGTCTTGCTTTGATAAGGGCCTGATGTTCCCATGTCCAGGCTTTGTTTGTCTGATAATCCCTGAACCCTTCGATGTGGCTCACCAGAATACCTGAACTTCCACTGGGTCGAAGGCGCATATCCGGCTCGTAGAGTTTCCCCACAGCGGTATGTGTGGTTAAAATATGGATGACTCTTTGTCCCAAGCGGGCAAAAAACTGGTGATTATCAATAGGAACCTTTCCGCCGAGGGTTTGTCCTTGGGTGCCGGCGTGGAGAAAAACCATATCTAGATCCGATCCATAGCCGAACTCAATCCCACCCAGCTTTCCATAGGCAATAACCGAAAATCCCCTGCCAATTTCCATGCCGTCCATTTGACACGTCGGGGCACCGTGCTTTTCAACCAGATGGTTCCATGACAGTTCAACAACTTCATTTAGAACCGTCTCGGCAATTTCGGTAAGATGGTCACTGGTTCGCATCAATGTCAGGGCGCCGGTAACATCTGCGGCAGCCACCCGCAGGGTATTCACCTGCTTGAAGATACACAATTCCTGAATCTGATGCTCGAAATCCTGATTGGATGCTAGGTCGATCCGTTTACGGATTTCTTTGACAAGTTCCGACTTCTTTGGAGGACGATAGAGTGTCCGGGGATCAAGAAGTTCATCCAAAAGGACCGGATGGCGAGACAGAAATGAAACGATCCATGAGCTGGCACTGACCAGGTTCACCATATGAACGACAGCCGTAGGATTTTCCAGCAGTAACGACAGGTAATTGGTGCGCTGTTCAATGGTCTTGATGAGATCGACGATTCGATTCAACACAACAACAGGGTGTTCGGAGCGTCCGATTTCTTCAAGCATGAGCGGCATCAGCCTGTCGAGACGTTGACGGCCTTCGCTGCTGAGGGATCGCGTTGCCGGGTGGTTACGAAGGTGATCCAATAAACGCTCGACGTCATCGACGTTCTCATATCCGGCCGCAAGAAGTGTCTTTTGTCGCTTTTTATCTTCTAAGAGATTTTCCCATATCGCCCCTAAACCGGTTTTAACGTCTTTGGTCCGGTCATCGGTAGGTTCGGACCCTTTGGTTTCAAGTAATTTATCAAAATGAAAACGAACGATTTCCCTGTGTTTACCTAATTGGTGATCGAAGGCTTCCGGGGTGTCAAACCCCATGGAAGCAGCCAAGCGCACTTTTGCAACAGGATCTGACGGGATGACATGGGTTTGTTGGTCTGAAAATTCCTGCAACCGATGTTCCGTATTTCGTAAAAACAGGTATGCCATAGTGAGTTCATCACAGACTTTTCTGGAAATATAATTCTCAGTGGCAAGGATTTTCAATGTTTTTTGTATGCTGCGCTCCTGAAGCGAAGGCGTGACACCTCCTCGTATGAGTTGGAAGATCTGCCCAAAAAACTCAACCTCACGTATTCCACCGTATCCGAGTTTGATGTTATTTGTCATCCCCTTGCGTTTGACTTCAAGGGATATTTTTTGTTTCATCGTCCTTAAAGCTTCAAATACACCAAAATCAAGATACCTTCTAAAAACAAATGGTTTAAGGTTTTTTAAGAGTGTTTCGCCAACACCTTTGTCACCCGCCACAACCCGTGCCTTGATCCATGCGTATCGTTCCCACTCCCTTCCTTGCGCCTGGTAATATTCTTCCATGGCATTAAAGCTCATAACCAGAGGACCGTTTGTGCCGAAAGGTCTGAGGTCCGTGTCCACCCGGAATACAAAGCCGTCCGGAGTATTGGCGCTGATTATTTTTATCAAACGACGACAAAGACGAAGGAAAAATTCTTCATTGCTCATCTGTTCCGACGCATCTTGGGTTGCACCGGTCTCAGGATAGGTAAAAATCAGATCCACATCCGAGGAAAAATTTAACTCCAGTCCGCCAAGTTTGCCCATTCCAAAAACAACCAGACGCTGCTCAGATCCATCATCTCCTGTGGGAACGCCATTTTCAGCGCATTGCCATTCGTGGAGAAAAGAAACCGCCTGATCAATGCAGCCATCGGCCAGAGCAGAAAGATCCGCCATGGTTTCTGAAAGATCCGCCCAGCCTGCAAGGTCTCGCCAGGCGATCCGGAGCATTTCACGTCGTCTAAACCGTCGAAGACGGGCTGAAAGCTGTGCATCGTCTTTGATTCCGAAAAGATGCGATTCAAGTTTCGAATCGTACGCGTCCGGATCGATTTTTTTTTGAAGATCTCCGCTTTCCAGCAGGTCTATAAAAACTTCCGGACTGCGAATGCAGATTTTGGATATAAAATCACTAAAGGAAAAAACCCGTTTTAGGAGGTCAAGAAAATTAGGGTCATCCGGAAGAGATAGATTTGCATCTTTAGCTGCAGTGCAAAATGCTTCGAATTTGGTGTTCGCATTTTCCCGCAACACTTGGGGAATATCGGCGGCTAATTTCATTTTTAATATATAAATGTGTCATGATAGATTTTCAATAGATTTTCCTTTGACCCGGCTCAAAACTGGTTTGAAGTCAACGATTGACCGTAAAGCGGATGGCTTGATTTTTCGGTCATACCTCGAAAAGACAAAAGAGCTTTAGGCCTTTAATCTCTGCATTTGCTACCGGGTGCACCGTACACGGGTTCCGGCAAAAATGGATAACTCCACGCGCTGCACCGCCGTCATTTGCCCGAGAATGGGCGAAGGGGAAAAATGAACCTGCTGAATTTGCTTAATATTTTGAGACCATTTGGCAATAGGTGTTGACATATGTTTCATTTTATCATAATTTTAACTCTTCATTATCTTAATCAAAGCTAATGTCAGAAGATCTTCCCACAAGGAAGGCCCTCGCGTTTGTTGTTTGCCCTGAAAGGAATTCTACCCTTCCTTCGCGGCCATATAATCCAACAATATAAGTGTGTTAAATTCATTCTGTTCATCTAAGTTTGTTCTGTACCAAATATTTCACAAGGAGATACGATCGATGGCCCCAAAAATAGACATTGATACCCTTATGGGAGTGCTTCCCTACCAAAGGAAAAGAGGAAAATGGAAAAGTCTCCAGTTAGACTGGAATAAAGAGTGGGAGCGGGCTGACGCCAAAAAACTTTTTGAGTTCGACCTGTCCTCAATAAATGAAGAAAATTTGAGTGAATACCGGACGCGCAAAGAAGCCATCCTGGACGGCAATCACGCCGCGCTTTCCGTCCTCACCCGGCTGGTGGACGGGCTCTGCGGCTATCCCATAACACCATCTACCCCCATTGCCGAAGATTTTGCCAAGGCTGCCGCCCAGGGACAAAAAAACCTGTTCGGCACCGAATTGATGTATTTCCAGCCCAGTGATGAGCTTTCGGCCATTGCAGCGGTGGAGGCCATGGCGTGTCAGGGGGGGAGATATGTTGACAATACCTCTTCCCAAGGGTTGGTATTAAAGACCAAAAACCTCTATTCCGTGGCGGGTAAACGACTGCCGGTAATTATGACGGTGATGGCCCGGGAAGTAAATAAGGGATCGTTGAGCATTCACTGCGGTCATAACGATTTTTACGGTGTACGCAATACCGGCTGGGCTCAGCTTGTTTCTGAAAATAATCAGGAACTCCATGATTTGCTGCCAATTGCGTTCAAAACCGCCGAGCTACGCCAGGTTATGCTGCCTTTCATGGTTATCGGAGACGGATTTATCAAATCCCATGCCCTTGAAAATATAAAACTTCTTTCAGACGACTTTCTGAAGTATTTTGTCGGACCGCCGAACCGGCTTTATCAGCCCGACTTTGAACAGAGATACCTCACCGGAACCTTTACCGATACCGACCTGACCATGGAAGGCCAGGTGGCCCAGGATTTTGCCTACCGTTTTGTCAAGCGGGGTGTTATCGCCGTCATGTACGTGATGAACCAGATTTTAGGCACCAACCTCAAAGTTGTGGAATGCTACCGCACCGAAGATGCCGAAATGGTCGTCGTTGTTCTGGGGTCGGCGGCCGGTGTTCTCAAGGATGTGGTTGATTACTACCGGGATGTGCAAGGCCTGAAAATAGGGGTCGTGCGACCAGTGTTGTTCAACCCGCCCTGTTATGAGGAAATCGCCTATGGTGTTCGTAATGCCAAGGTCATCACTGTACTGGAACGAACCGGCATGGTTCACAATCAGCTGCTGCTTGCCGATTTGCAGGTGGCGCTGCAACTGTCTCAAAGAGCCTATCGAGAAGGTAAGGATGAGCACAAAATATACGCACGAGACGATATGCCCACCCTTTTGCATGGGGTTTACGGTCTGGGCAGCAAAGATTTCAACAAGTACGATGCCGCTGCGGTCATTGAGAACATGCGGGCCTGTTTGGAGAGCAAACGGGACGATTTTACCCGCGACTTTTATTCCGGTATCGAAGGGCCTTACACCCTGAAACCTGAACCACTTCCGGATTACAAGGACCGGGAGCTGGGCCTGACCTTTATCGGTATTGGTGCCGAAGGCGTTAAAACCGCCCTGGAAACCGCAGCGGTGATCTATGCCGAAGAAAGCTGTGACGGCCGACGATATATCGAGTCCGGCGCCCGTTACGGAGCAGCCAGAAAGGGTGCTCCGGTATTTATGAATCTTCGAATCAGCGCCAGTCCGATTCGAAATGCCTCGGAACTCACTGAGCACGATGTACTTGCGTTTTTCAATGAAAAGTTTCTGTCCGGTGAAATTTTAAGAGACTACGTCGGTGGAATGAACCGAAACGGACTCCTGGTGATCAACAGCTCCAGAACCGTAGATGAGATCCTCGAGACTTTCCCCGTTGAAATGCGTCAGCGTATTGCCGAAAAAAATATCAAGGTGATTGCAGTGGACGCCACCCAGGCCGCCTTGAAACATCTTAAGAAAAATTTGCCCGGCGCAGTAATGCTGGGTCTTATCAATAAAGAGACGGGAATTTTTACGCCCGAGGCTTTTGAAGCAAGATTTACCAGCATCATGAAGGAAAAGTTGGGGGCTAAAAAAGGATTTGAAATTATCGATTCCAACGTCGCTTTATTAAAGGAAGGTGTTGGGAAGGCTTCAACCGATCCCATTGAAGGAATCTGTTCGTTTGCCGCAGTATCCCCCGAAGGTCAAGGTCCATCAGCGGCGATTGAACCCGAATATTTCAGTCAGGCTCCGGGGGCCGCCGGTCTTCCGGTTGTCATGACTGAAAAGGACGAAATGGGGACCATTAAACCGGTGAATTTGATTGACGATTTTCAGGAGACCTTTCGTCAGGAAATGGTTAAGCCGATTATTGAGGGGAAAAAGGTCCCCTGGGACCGGTTTATCCCTGTGGTACCATCCGGCACCAGCCAATATAAGGATGTGAGCTTCATTGGTTCTCAACTTCCGATCTGGGATGCCGACAAATGTATCGCTTGCGGCATGTGTGCAGCGTCGTGTCCGGATTCGGCACTTCATTCCACAATCACGGACAAGCCTGTCCCCGAAGGAGCGGCCGGCTATTTCAAAGTGTTCAAAAAACCACCCAAGGGAATTCCCTGGAAACGTTTTGCCTTAAACATTAATGCAGTTGTTGATCGATGCAAGGGCTGCGGAGTCTGTACTCAGGTCTGTCCGGTAGACGCCTTCAAAATGGTTGACAAGACACAGATAACTGCAACGGATTTTTTCCCCGAAGCGTACCACTATCTGGACAATACGTATGATGCGGCCCAGTATGTGGACCGAATGCCGCTCAACCACCAGGTACTTTTTGTCTTCTCAAAACTGTATCCAGGCAAACACACCCTTTGCCCCGGCTGTGGTGAAGGAACCATCAACCTTTTGACCTTTTATGCCCTGGAAAGTTTGCGCAACAGCCCCAAAGGGATAGAGACGTTTTATCAGGGACTCAAGGTTCTCTCAGATAAGAACCGGCGGGCCATCGAGCATATGATCGATCGCGGATTTACCATTTACAACATCAATGCCACCGGCTGTAATGAGGTGTCGGAACTCGTCAATCCTTTCAACGCCCGAATTTACCAGTCAGGCCACTACGGTTTTGGCACTGCGTCGGCTTCGGCATTGGGGGCCAAGTTTGCTTTGGATCAGGCATATGCCAACGGCTTTAACGATGTATTGAGCAAAATCATTGTGTTTGCCGGTGACGGTGCCATTTACGACATCGGTAACGGCCCCTTCAATTATGCCCTGGGAGAGAACTATGATATCACGTGGGTAATTTACAACAATGAGGGTTACATGAATACCGGTGCACAGAAATCCGGTGCCACTCGCTTTGGATGTGACCGTTCCACCTCGCCCATCGGAGAAAAAATTGCCGGTAAGACGACGCTGCATCGACGTATCGTCAGCCAGGCAACGGCCATATCTCATGTCTATTCAGCCAAACTTACCGTGGACAACCCCTTTTATGCCATTAAAATATTGAAAGAGGCCATTGCCTACTGCGGTCCATCGGTGGTGGAATTTTTCTCTTACTGCTCACAGGGTCAACAGAGCCATGACTGGGCAGGCCCATTGGTATCCAGGATGATGAACGAAGCCAGAAACTGGCAGATCCAGGTAAGAAGACCATTTCAAAAACTTGATATCTCCGCCAACCCGGATCCGGACCAAATGTTTCCAACAAAAGGTAAATCCTTTAAAAAAGGTGTCAAACGAGAACCGGCGACCTTCCATGATGTGGTCGGCATGCTGGGTCAGTTTAGTCGACATATCCTGTCCCAAGAGGAGGATGTCATTCCCGAACTGATTGAAGTCAATGAGACGGTGTCACTTTTCCGGTGGCTCCGAAATCAATATTTGGCCGGGTATATTGATAGAATGCCGACTGAAGAGGAGGTTGAACGTATTATCACTGAACGCTACAAGCAATAGAGTCCCTTTAATGGCTTATATTTTCAGGTATGGTTTTGGCTGTAACCACTTATTTTTATGGCCATCGTAAAACCATTTGTCCGGGAATCCGCAACACCTCCGATAGGAAGGATTTTCCACCCAGCTGATAAGCTCCAGGTATGCCTGGTGGATCTTTCTGAATGTATCGGTATCTCCGCCCAGATCAGGATGGTGTTCCTTTGCCTGAAACCGGTAAGCACTTTTAATGATTTTTTCCAGTTCAGGAGAATTCAACGCAGACTTTCCAAGCTTCAGACATGTCAATGTTGATTCTTTTATGATCGGGAGCTTTATCTCCTTGGGTATAACGAGACTGGACGAGTTTTTTTTGCTTTTGGCCTCTTCAAGCAAATACCGCGTGGCAAGGTAGTTTCGATGGGTCCTTTTTTTCTCTGACCACCACTCATTCCCAAGTTTATCAGACATATTGCTGTAATCTTCAGCGGGTTTTTTATCTGAAGAACGCGGGAAGATAAAGCTGAAGATTTCTTTGGTATCATATGGTAGAACATCCATAATAATTAACATGTCGGTAAAATAAAACGTCGCATAGCGGGCATTCAATGCCTTAAGCAGGCCGGTTCTTACATCGAGTGTGTATCTGAGTTTTTGACGGCAGTCGATCGAACAATATCTTCGTCGACCCATATTTTCACGGGTACCGCAGGACAGGCACCTGTTTTTTCTGGGGTCGCTTGAACTGTATCCTTCTTTATGTCTCGGGTGCTGAGTCATACCATTTGTGAATTTTGCGGCAAAAACAATTTCCAAACCGATGAAACGTGAAGTGTCTTGAAGCCATTTCCGTTACGGACTGAATCCGCATCTAAATTACCGAATCCCTCTTTCTTTTTTTATGACATCATAGGCTTCCTGGATTTCCCGGAATTTGTCATTGGCAAATTTTGTAAACTCTTCGGGCAGACCCTTTGAGGCGATCTTATCCGGATGATAATCAGAAACGAGTTTTCGATACTGTTTCTTTATGTGATCGTTTGAATCGTTTCCATCGCATCCAAGGGTGGCATAATATTTATCAACATCTTGGATATACTTCGACTTTAGCTTTCTGTATTTTTCATCGCTGAAATTGAATATCCTCACAGCGGATAGGATCAGATTCTCTTCACTGGAGCTTAATGCACCGTCAGCCACGGACACTCTGAGTAAAATATCGATCATAAGATCGAGCATCTGGTGCTGTGTCCGAAACTGGTTGTAAAACTGTGTGGCAAAATCGGCGAAATTGTCCGGAGACTCTATGGCTGCATGAAAGACGTTCGTCGCAAGTCTTCTACTTTCGGGGTTCAGGTTCAAATCGTATACCATGAAATGTTCGACAGCAGCGACCTCTTCCTTTGTTACCCGGCCATCTGCCTTGGTGAGTTTTGCCAGCATGGAAAACGCTGCGACGAAAAAGGTCAACTGTGTCTCTTCCCCGGGCGAAAGACGGGCCCTTTGGGTGGTGGTATAGGTTTCACCGCCGGTATCAAATGCATGGCCCAAGGCTGCCCCTGCAATGGCACCCAGGGGACCGGCCATGGCAAATCCGATTGTCCCACCGATTATCTTTCCAAGTAAACCCATTCATATCTCCTTTTTGTGTTCTTTTTTTTCCATCGCGATCGATCAAGTATTTGGTCAAGACGCGGAATGTGCATTCTTATGTCCAGATAACATATTTTGTCGAGGTTTCCAAACCTGAAATTTCGACATAGTTGGGTTCTTTGAACCCGGCCGTGTTCAAAGGGGGTTCAAGTGTGATTGGATGTTATGAGTTGGAATTGGCGGGTACGGCTAAGCTCAGGTATTTATTATTTTCTTCGAACATCAGCTTCTTGTGGACCATCATCCTTAAAAACGGCACAACCTTATCTGAGCCCACGGCTGTAAACCGTTCAAGAATTCTTTTTAACGACCGGTGCTCCTGGCAGAAAAGATAGATCCCTCTGGATGTCCCCTCCAATCGATGTGTCAGGTGTTCGCCGTGGGTCTTTTTCTGGTGTATGATCAAAAAGTTGCGGCCGTCCCTAAAGCTTAAGATGTTCTCATGCCGGGCCCCTCCATGGAGTTTATCATATGTTTTTTTCCAGTCTTTGAGCTTTTTTTTCACCGGTGTCCAAAGTTTTCTCTGGCGGACGAGGCCGCCGCGATAGGACTGAATCGTAAACAGCATAGATTTAAAAACTTCCTGGGGAAAGATACCGGCGTAATTGCGGTGGTTAAATACCGCTTCGATACCAAAATTTTCAGGATGTCGCCACACGGGACTCCCCAGCCCGAGCCAGAAGTTAACCATTTTCAGTGGACGAAACGGCAGGGTAAACTCCAAATTTCGAAGTGTCTCGTCCACATCCTTCTGATCGCTTCCCGGGAAGAAGAGAATTAAATTCGAAGAATTTGAAATTCCCAGTGCTTCACAGTGCTTCATGATTTCAATGTTCTGGATTGCCGTGGTCCCTTTGTTGAGTTTATTGAGGAGTCGTGTACTTAAGGCCTCTATTCCGATTTGAACCTTTTTCATCCCGGCCATCCGCATATCCGCCAGTATATGCCTGGGTGTCGTCGCTCGGATCTCTCCAAATAGAAGAAAATCCTTTTTCAACTTTCCCATACCCGAAAAGATATCATTGGAAGTTTTCAATGGCATCAGGTTATCCATAAAGGCGACGGATAAGGTCTTGTGTTTTGTGGTCAGGTGATCGATCTCCGATACCGTCTGCAGGGTGTTTTTGGTCCTGTAGCCGTCCCACTGAAGGTTTAGGTTGCAAAAAGCACATCCTGTGGATTCCCCACCTACAAGGGGCCGGCGCCACCAGCATCCTCTGGACATCTCCATGGGGAGGGTCGGAAAGAAAGTCTTTTCCGGACTGAATTCTTGGAGCAATTCAAAATAATCATCGTAATCCGGCGGAGAAAGATCGGACAAATCAGTCATCTGATTAAAAAAGGCGGCGGCATTATTTTCAGTCGATTCCGGCGTGACGATCCCTTTAGCATGGGACCACTCTCCAATACTCCGGGATTTTCTGAGGTCTGAAACCAGCCGGCTCAAGGGGAGCTCACCTTCACCGTTAACGACGACATTAATTTCGGGGAATGTTTTAAACAGGTTTCGGCTTCCATCCCCGGTAAATACGGACCCGCCAACCACGATTAAAAGATCGGGGAAGCGTTTTTTCACCTCCCGGATCAAATAGAGGGAAGCGGTTAACTGACAAAGACATATAGAAAAACCGGCCAAGATCGTGTCTCCCCAGTCGACGCTGTGAATAAAAGTTTCTGAAACCTCCCGAACCTGACTGACAAGATTTTTAAAAACAATCTTTTTTAGCAGGGGGTTACCTTTGGCCTCTCCATAAAAAATTTTTTCTGCCCTGTCCGTTCTTTCTGGATATAACAGCGCCCCATATACGGATTCCGCCAGCCATGTGCGTTCAGATATGGCCTGATAGCGCCGGTAGCCGATGGCCTCGGCAAGCTTTAAATAGAAGTGGTGCCCATCGACCTTTAGATCCGGAATTTTTTTTCTTAGAAAAGCCTTCAGCGTCCCGATTTGAATGGAGGGTCGGCTGTAAAGGGGCCAAGGCGCGGACACGAGAAGCAGTTTTTCAGATGAGGTTTTCGGTTTGAATTTCGTCTTCATAAAAGATCCGGATCAATCTCCAAGCATAATATCGTGCCCTTTTGGCCCGCAGTTAAAAATAAGGTCGAGTGCAGAGAGATTGGGGATAAAACTCCCCCAGAGTTGCGGATAAATCAACACCGGTTGTTTAAATTGGGTCAACCGAATCCCCGCATCCGCAAATCTATCTGCATCAAGGTATTTTTGAGCAGAACTCTGGGCTAAAAACTCGGATGCCCCCATTTCCCGGCAGATTTCTATGAGGCGTTTTTCCCCCGTTGAACGAATCCCGAGCTCGGACGACAAGATGACCTTTGTCCCAATCTTGAGTTGCTGCATTAAATAATGGATGACCCTAAGGTTTAAATCGATGAGTTTTTCGAATTTTAGGGACCAAAGCGCTTCAAGGAAGCCGATGTGGTCCTTAAAATACGGCGCTCTGGAATAGGCATTTTTCAAGCTTCCCAAATGTTTTTTGAACCAGCGGCCGTCATGGCATATCCTGACAGCGTCGATTTTTTGAAGTCCCAAGCCCTTTTTTTTGACCGGTACGGTCAACCACTGGCTTCCCTGATCATTTTTGAATCGATTGCGGGTAATCCAGGTGGTACCTCGAGGGAATTGAACGTCATCCAAAATTACAAAAATATCCGAAAGATATGCCTTGTAAAAAAAACCTGGAAACGGAAAAAAATACGGTTGATTTGCGGATAAAATCACTTTTCAGTTGACTTTTTTAGCGTTGTCGCCATTTAAGGAAAAGTTGCGTCACCGGTATTAATTTATCCATACACAAAAACACGGACCCCGATCATTTGGGTGATCCGGTTTTTTGGGGATCCCTGTTTAACGGTCTCTTGAGCCGTTATCTTTCCCAAAATTGCTTGGGGAGCGAGCAAAATCAGACTTTTTACGAATTCATCATCTTTAGAGTCAAAAGGACATGTTTGATGGATATTGAAGATATTTACAATCTGTTACCCGATTTTATGTGTACCGACGGATGCCATGAGTGTTGTCAAAACTTTGGGGTGCCCTCCAGAACCAAGGTCGAGGATCAACGGCTTGAAGCGTTCCTCCGGAAAAACTCCATGAAAGCTGGAAAAGCTAAAGGTACGACATGTCCGTACCTCGATGAAAAGGGTTGCGCTATCCATCCTGTCAGACCTTTGATTTGTCGTCTGTATGGAACATCCCCAAACTACCGGTGCAAAATGAAGGTAGCACCGGTCAGGCTTCTGCATGAAGACGAGGAAGCGGACATCTTTTATTTATATAAGACCCATTTTTTCTAGCCCGAATTTCTCGTGAAGACATTCAGCATCGATTTTTGTTGTTTCTTTACGACAGTTCCGAACGATTTTACACCATTTGAGTCCTGGACGGTTTAACGAAGAAAGGACTCCCTTGAATTATTAAAAGCGATAATGCGGTTCTTCTCCTGCTTTGCCCACCAACATCAACTGGCCGCCACATTGTTCGCAGACCAACAGGCTGTCTATAATTTTTGAATCCACGGCAGATGGATCCTCCAACGCAATGTAATCCGCAGGGAAATAATTCGATACCCCACAGCTCATACACATACATTCCATTTCTTTGGTCATGATCGTTTCCTTGTCTGAACGATTATTAAATCCTAGTTCCCCGGTTAGCGCAATTATTAAATCTTAACGGAAAACTTCTTTGAACCAAGACGGTATCTCGAAACAAGACTTTCAAAAATCTATCGTGTTATATTGGATCGCACATTATGATTTTCCCATCAACAAGAAGCGGAAAACCGGACGCTTATCCGAAAAAAAACAAAAGATTTCTCAAAGCTAAAAAATTTTATGGACCTTCTTAATTTTAAAGTGTAGAAAGTTATAGTGTATCAAATTCATATGATTTATTCTACCAAAAGGAGTTTAAAATGTATGAAATAATTGCAGACCCTGAAGATTATAACATCGGTTCTTTAGAGGAAGGACTTGGTCATCGGCAAATCACCTTTTCCGATGACAAACGAAAAAGGTGGGCCGAAGAAATTGAAGTTTTTGCCGAAAAATTGGACGGTTTATCCGATAAAGCCAAAAAGCTTCAGAAACTTCTTGCGAGTGAAGATGCCATCCAGGCAACACCCGCATCCCTAAAAACTTTTAAGGTACAATTATTTAAAATAAACCATGCATTAAATACAGCATTCGATCTGGCAACAAAGCTTGAAACCGACATTGTAAAGAAATAAAATTATGGAGGTTTTCCAAGAAAGGTAAAACAATATGACGCAAGAAGTAATCGTACGCTTTGCACCCAGCCCCACCGGATACCTTCATATCGGTGGTGCCCGCACAGCGATTTTTAACTGGCTCTATGCCCAAAAGACCGGTGGCAAACTGATCCTGAGGATCGAGGATACGGATGCGGAAAGGTCCACCGAAGATTCTATTCAGGGAATTATTGAAGGTTTGGAATGGCTCGGGGTTACCTGGAATGAAGGGCCCTATTTCCAGACACAATTCATCGATGAACATCTGGCTGCGGCCCGTAAGCTCCTCGAGTCAGGGCATGCCTACAAGTGCTTCTGCACCATCGAGGAACTCGAGCACAAACGGCATGAAGCGTTGAGACAGAAAAAAGATTTGAAATATGACGGCACCTGCCGCCAGTTAACACCGGAAGCGGTGGCTGAAAAAGAAGCCTCCGGAGTTCCCTACACCCTTCGAATGAAGGTTCCCAAAGGCGAAGGCGCTGTCTGCTTTGAAGATATCGTTTACGGAAACATTGAACATAAATATAAAGATATTGAGGACTTTGTTATTGTTCGTTCCAACGGTCAGCCCCTGTACCTCCTTTCAAACGCGGTGGATGATATCCGTGACCGGATTACCCATATTATTCGCGGCCAAGACGGACTCTCCAACACACACCGGCAAATCTTGGTCTACCAGGCCCTGGGAGCTCCGGTCCCAAAATTTGCCCACATGTCACTCACCCTTGATCCTAAAAAAGCCAAAATTTCAAAACGTAAGCATGGTGAATTGGTTGCGGTCCACTTTTATAAAGCCCATGGTTTTTTGCCCTGGGCATTTGTAAATTTTCTGGTCCTTCTCGGGTGGGCAACGTCCGAATCGAGAGAAATCTTCTCCAAGGAGGAACTGATCGAAGCGTTTTCCCTCAAGGGAATCAGCCGCGCCAACTCCATCTTTAACGTCAAAAAGGATGATCCCAAATATTTTACCGACCCAAAAGCAATCAGTATCAACGCCCATTACCTGAGGGAGTTGCCGGTTGAAGAAATCGAGCCGTATGTTCGTGCTCAACTGGAGAAGGCGGGGATCTGGGACCCCGAGTATGAAAACGCCAAACGCCCGTGGTTTCTGGAAACCCTCCAACTGATTCGGAGCCGTTTTCATGTTACCACCGATTTCGTCGAGCGTGGCCGAGCCTATTTTTCAGACGACTTTCCCATTGAATCCAGGGCGTTGAAAAAAAATATTTCCAAGCACCCGCAGCTCGAAAATTGGCTGCCGATGGTGGCGGATCGTCTTGAAAGACTGGAGCACTTTACCACCGCCGAGACCGAAAACGTCATTCGTGAGACGGCCGAAACCCTTGAAATCAAACCGGGAGTGTTGATCAACGGCATTCGAACCGTGGTGACCGGTCAGTTGGCCGGCCCGGGGCTGTTCGATGTTTTGATCACCATCGGACAACGCCGTGTTGTGGAACGCCTGCGTAGGTCCCCTGCTCTTTTTTGAGCCGACAAAATCGGACATCCATAATCCGCTTTATGGAAAACCATCGAACACGGTATTCATATTTTTTAATATAAAAAACAAAAACATAAAAAGGGGTCGACGTATATGACTGAAACCGGTTCTACGGTGCCTTCAAATTTTATTCGAACGATCATTGCCCAGGATTTAAAAGACAACAAGAACGAGGGCCGGGTGGCGACCCGCTTCCCACCGGAACCCAATGGCTACCTGCACATCGGTCACGCCAAGTCCATTTGCCTCAACTTCGGCATCGCCGCTGAAAATAAGCAAGGAACTTGCAATCTGAGATTCGACGATACCAATCCCATCAAAGAGGACGTCGAATATGTTGAATCGATACAAGAAGACGTTCGATGGCTTGGATTCAATTGGGAGGATCGGCTTTTTTATGCATCGGACTATTTTGAGCAATTGTATCAGTATGCCGTTCAACTGATCAAGGCCGGGAAAGCCTATGTGTGCAGCCTGAGCGCTGATGAAATCAGAGAAAGCCGGGGAACCCTGACCGAACCGGGAACCAACAGCCCGTATCGGGATCGATCTGTTGAAGAAAACCTGGACCTGTTTCACCGCATGCGGACAGGTGAATTCAAAGACGGCAAGCACGTACTCCGTGCAAAAATTGATATGGCATCCCCGAATTTAATTATGCGGGATCCCACCCTCTACCGTATTCGAAAGGTATCCCATCATCGGACGGGGAAAGATTGGTGCATTTATCCCATGTACGATTTTGCACATTGTCTTTCGGATTCCATTGAAGGGATTACCCATTCTCTTTGTACCCTTGAATTTGAAAATAACCGGCAGCTGTATGACTGGATACTCGACGAACTCAAGGCCGATTGTCATCCCCGGCAAATCGAGTTCGCACGTCTCAATCTCACCAACACCGTTCTGAGTAAGCGCAAACTTATGGAATTGGTCCAAGGGGGACATGTTTCAGGATGGGACGATCCTCGAATGCCGACCTTAAGCGGTTTAAAAAGACGCGGTTATACACCGGAATCGATCCGCAACTTTTGTGAACGTATCGGTGTGGCCCGGCGGGACAGTATGGTCGATTTGGCACTGCTCGAATACAGTATCAGGGAAGATTTGAACATTCGGGCACCCCGAACCATGGGGGTTTTGCGTCCACTTAAGGTGGTCATCGACAACTATCCGGACGGCCAGGCTGAAGAACTCGATGCCGTGAACAATCCGGGAGATCCGGCCATGGGAACCCGTAAAGTGCCTTTTTCCCGCGTCCTCTACATCGAACAAGACGACTTCATGGAGGACCCCCCAAAAAAGTTCTTCCGTCTGGCTCCCGGACGCGAAGTTCGGCTCCGATATGCATATTATATCACCTGCGTGAAAGCGGTAAAAGACGAAAACACCGGTCAGGTGGTGGCGCTGCATTGCACCTATGACCCAAAGACCCGTGGCGGATCATCCCCGGACGGACGGAAGGTGAAAGCCACGTTACACTGGGTTTCGGCGGCCCACGCCATCAAAGCGGAAGTACGCCTGTACGGTCATCTGTTTTTGAAAGAAAATCCGGATGATGATAAAGATGTCGATTTTAAAACATATTTAAATCCAAACTCTCTGGAGATCCTATCTTCCTTTGTCGAACCCAGCCTGGCGATTGCAACGCCCGGGAGCCGATATCAGTTCGAAAGACTGGGTTATTTCTGTGTCGATCCTGTGGAATCTTCTGACAAATCCCTTGTATTCAATCGTACGGTCACACTGCGGGATACATGGGCAAAAATACAGAAAAAACAGCAGAAAAAACAATAAAAGAGGTGATACCATGCCAATTTATGAATTTTATTGTAAAGACTGCCATACGCTTTTTAACTTTTTTTCCAAAACCGTCAATACGACGAAAAAGCCTAAGTGCCCGAAATGTAAAACTAAAACACTTGAAAAACAGATTTCTGTGGTGGCGTTTACCGGACGCGCAAAGGAAGACGGAGATATGGATGATCTTCCCTTCGATAGCAGTAAAATGGAACACGCCATGCAGATGCTGGCCTGTGAAGCGGATAAAATCAATGAGGATGATCCAAAACAGGCCGCCGATCTCATGCGCAAACTTTCCCATATGACCGGCATCAAACTTGGGGACGGCATGGATGAGGCCCTGAGTCGGATGGAACAAGGGGAGGACCCCGAACAGGTGGAGGCTGAAATGGGCGATATTCTGGAAACGGAAGACCCTTTTTCTCTGCCGGGCAAAAAAGCGAAGGCGGCCCCAGCAAAAAACAGGGAACTGTTAAGAGATGAAACGCTGTACGACCTTTGACCGGATTTTTTGTTCTTTTTTTTCTATTTCGGTTTCATAAAATTTTACGCGACCGGTCACGTCCTCAACAAACGATCGGTCTTTTATTTGATTTAAATTTGTCTTCACATTATACAATGCAGAAAGGACGGCGGTTCTGGCCATCATGGCCGCAACCGCTCCGTCGGTCACAGCATTGCGGTTCCCCTTTTCCACGACCTTTTCTGCCAGCTCAATAATCTTAAACGCGTCTTCTGCAACACGCAATGGAACGCGTGTCGCCTCCTTCAGGCCCTCCTGAACGGCCCGGGCTCTGATATTTTTTTCTTCTTCGGTATTTTTCGGCAATTTAAACGCCTGAATCACCCGTTGATAGGCGGCGGAATCCTTATCAATATATCCAATGAGTTTATCTCTGAAATCAGCGGCTTGTTTTGAAATGGCTTTCATCTCATCTTCAACCGCTGTATAGTCTTTTCTCCCCACCGTCAGATTGGCCACCATTTCCGAAAGGCTCGACGCAATGGCAGCACTCAATGCTGCCGTACTCCCCCCCCCTGGAACCGGGTCCTTTGACGCGGTTTTTTCCAAAAATTCCGTTATGCTTAGATTTGCCAGCATCGTATTATTCCTCGAATAATAGATAGAATTCCACTAAACCCATTACTCCAACACTCCATTATTCCAATATTTCAGCTATCAACCAATTAAGATGGCATCGCCGTTGTTTTTAACCGGGCCCTGAGAACAAGGTTTTTCAGGACTATAACATATTACCTCTATTTAAAAATATCCTCCAACGCAGCGTCGATGTCAGGATGCTGAAACTTAAAACCATGACGCAACAGCTTATGGGGAATCACCTTTTGGCTGTTCGTCAGCAATGTCCCCATTTCACCTACAACCAGACGAATCATAAAAGACGGCACTTTCATAAAAGACGGCCGCTTGAGGACATTGCCCAGGGATTTTCCAAAATCACGGTTTCTGATTGGATTCGGCGCGCAGAAGTTGACGGGGCCCTTTATCTCGTTGGTTTCAAGAATAAAATTAATCGCTGAGATAAGATCGGCCATATGAATCCATGGAAACCACTGGCGGCCGCTCCCCAAAGGACCCCCTGCAAAAGATTTAAACGCCGGGATCATTTTGGAAAGTGCCCCGCCGTTTTTATCCAAAACCACACCAAAACGCATAGCAGCGACCCTGACACCTTTTTTTTCGGCCAGGAAAGCCTCCTTTTCCCAGTCGATGCAGACGTTGGCCAAAAAATCA
>Ga0210141_1000006_pt1 | contig 19632 bp, 15 predicted proteins | sample China_Galinas_Co_2_FD_184862 | JGI IMG/M metagenome (GOLD analysis project Ga0210141, IMG submission 184862) | Wetland microbial communities from San Francisco Bay, California, USA, that impact long-term carbon sequestration -... | ecosystem: Environmental > Aquatic > Marine > Wetlands ...
AGTTTTTTAATTTTTCTATTTGATCACGATTTCCATTCCCCAAAATGGTTCCGGAAATTACGGATGCTTCCATCAGGGCACCGGTTTTTAAGCGATGCATTTTTTTAAGATCCTCTATACCAAGAACCTTGCCTTCGGCAACAATGTCTTGCATCTGTCCCTCGATCATACCGTTACATCCCGCGGCCCTTGCGATGGTGTTTATAACACGGAGGCGGTTTAAGGCCCCAAGATCGGTGTCGGCAGCGTTGACGGATGAAAGGATCTCAAACGCCAGTGTAAGAAGGGCATCACCGGCAAGAATTGCCGTAGCTTCATCAAATTTGATATGACACGTCGGCTGTCCCCTGCGGAGGGTATCGTTGTCCATGGCAGGAAGGTCATCGTGGATCAGGGAGTACGTGTGGATCATCTCTATGGCACAGGCAGTCCGAATGGTAGGGTCCGTGTGGCTTCCAACGGTGTCTGCGGCCGCAATACACAAAATGGGTCGCAAACGCTTTCCACTGGCCATAAGAGAATGTTTCATGGCGTCTCTAATTGTGGAGTCCTTGGAATTATTGTCTATTATTACACCCAAGGCTGTATCGATCTGTTTTCGTTTAGAAGACAGGTACGAATTCAGATCGAATTTATTCATCTTCCGGCTCGATTTCCGAGATAAACGGTTTTTCAAAAACATTACCGGTCTGATCTTTTAGCAGAAGGGTAACCTTTTGTTCGGTCTCATCCAGTTTTTCGGAACAGAATTTGGACAGTTGAACCCCTTCTTCGAATTTTTTTATCGCTTTTTCAAGGGGCTGATCCCCGGATTCGAGTTCCCGAACGATCTGCTCCAGCTTTTTCATTGCCTTTTCAAAGGTCAGATTGGCCATAAAATTATTTTCCTTTTACCCTGCAGATTAATGAACCTTTCGCAACCGTCACCTCTAAATCCTGACCGATGGTGACCTTCTGTGGATCTCTAACCACAGCTGCATCTGGAATGGTTCTGGTAATGCTGTAACCTCGGGATAGGGTGGCTTTAGGGCTCAACGCATGGAGTCCGGCCATTGCTTCCCGAAGTAAAAACCGTTTTTCATTTATAAATATTCCAATATAATTAAAAAGGTTATTATCTCTTATATCAAGTTTGTCTTTAAGATTTTTTGCTCGCACCAAAGGATTGTTGGCAAAAAGCCTTTCAGTCTGCCATTTAACACCTTCGTGTCTTTGAACAACCGTATTGCGAAACGTTTTGAAAAGGCGGGTCATCAGGTCGTCTGTTTTAAGCCTCAGATCTTCTATTTTTCGCCTTGGATGAAGCAGTCGGTTGGACATTTCCTGAACCCGATTTCGAGAATATTCAAGATTTCGAGCAAAACGCAGGAGTAAGTGCCTTGAAAGTTCAGAGATCCTATTCAAAAGGTCCTGTTTAAGGGGCACAGCCAGTTCGGCTGCAGCAGATGGTGTGGGTGCCCTTAAATCAGCAACAAAGTCTGCAATGCAGAAATCGGTTTCATGACCCACCGCTGAAATTATCGGAGTGTCTGATGCAAAAATAGCCCTGGCAACAATTTCAGCGTTAAACGCATGAAAATCTTCCAATGACCCACCGCCCCTGGCCAGGATCGCTAAATCCGAGTTGGACCGAAAATTCAGCATTTCAATGGCGGATACAATCTCATGTTCAGCACCGTCACCCTGAACTTTAACCGGTATGATCTCGATCCGAAGGTTTGGAAAACGCCGGTTGATTATTTTCAGGATATCGTGAACAACAGCGCCGGTTGGGGAGGTTATAATGCTGATTTTTTTAGGTAAAAAGGGTAGGGGGCTTTTGTGTGCTTCATCAAAAAGACCTTCTTCGAAAAGCCGTTTTTTTAATTGTTCAAAAGCCAGCTGGATGGCCCCTGTACCTTTGGGTTCGAGATATTCAAATATGATCTGATAGGTGCCCCGGGGTTCATAGACACTGATCCGGCCAAGGCCTGTTATGTTCATTCCATCTTCAAGGTCAAAGATTAACGTCCGGTTTTGATTGCGAAACATAACCCCATTGATCTGGGCAGCCGCATCTTTTAAGGTAAAATAGAAATGTCCGGAAGTCGGCATTCTAAAATTGGAAATTTCTCCATTTATCCAAATAAATGGAAAGTTTTCTTCAAGTAAATTTTTAATCTTCAAAGTCAGCTCGGAAACGGTGTAGATATGGCGGTGTTGGGTACCGGACGGTCCTGGGGACTGGATATCGTTGTGTGAGTTCATTAATAAAATAAAACCTTTTGGATTATCGTCGCCTACTTTTTTCAAAGACATTTAACAAGGGTTCTTCGGCAATTACGTTAGAAATGACCGACAGGTTTTTCGACAAATTGCCAAACCTTTTGGATGAACCTTTATTCTTGAAATACAATCGATACGAGATGATAGAATCGAACAATTACCACAGTAAAAAATATCATTCAACATAAAACCTGCAAGAGGAATCGGTTTAAAGCAATGGCCTTTTCGGCCTTTGTCCTTAAATTCCGCAGCAACGTCTGATAAGATATATTATGTAAACTTTTATGCGGGTCGTTTAAGCTCTAATGAAAGACACCCCCCCCGTAAAGTCCTTTTTTCCACCCTAAACCCCTTTTGTCACCCTTGGGCGTGTTTGTCTAGAAAATCTCGCAACGCGGGAAAAACATATATATTTTCATGGGCCATTTTTGTGAGGCAAGATGCGAGGATCTCGTTTTTCTCGTGAATTGTTTTGTGTTTGTCTAAAATAAAATGTTTCTTGCCCTTAATTGTGCACAGCCCGCTTTCAACTTTGATACCGGTCTTTCGAAAATTATGCTCTAAAACCGTAATTCCAAGTTTTTCTGCTAGGGCTATCAATTCCTGATACAATGAGTCGGGTTTCATTTTTTTTAAAAAATTTTTTTTAAAAGAAAAGAGACTACCATAAAACGCTTAATGGCATGTTTTGGCCTTGCAAAACAAAAATTCTGTGTTATAATTAATGCTTTCTATAGATATTTGAATGCAGATTCGGTTTTTGGAAAAGACAAAAACGATAAATATGCATTAGTATCAGGAGGATAAAATGCAATCCATACCGCTTAAAAGAACACAAACCCAAGTTCGGGTCAACGCATTTATCCGAAGCGTCTATAACTGGATGGCCATTGGTCTTGGACTAACGGGACTTGTGGCATTTTATGTATCGAACAGCGAAACCTTGCTGAGACTGATTTTTGGCAATCAACTTGTATTTTTTGGTTTAATCATCGGTGAACTTGCCCTTGTTTTCAGCATCAGTGCACGGGTCCACAAAATGCAGGCTTCCACCGCGACATCTTTATTTGTCCTGTATGCAGCCTTAAACGGAGCGACCCTTTCAGCCATATTTCTAATCTATACAAAATCTTCGATTACCTCAACGTTTTTTATCTGTGCGGCAACCTTTATAACGTCCAGTATTTACGGCATGGCCACCAAACGGGACTTGACCACAATGGGTCAGTTCATGTTCATGGGACTTATCGGGATTATCATTGCATCGGTGGTCAACCTGTTTGTTCGCAGTTCAGGCATGAGTCTCATCGTCAGCTATGTCGGCGTGATCGTTTTTGTGGGTCTCACCGCCTATGATACCCAAAAACTCAAAACCATGGCCCTCTCACAACCTGAGGGCCTTGACGGGGCTACGATTCGAAAGGGCGCGATTTTAGGCGCTCTCACGTTGTATCTCGATTTTATAAATCTATTTCTAATGCTCCTTAGAATCTTGGGAAGCCGGGATTAAGATAAAACTTAAAAATTTTCATCCGAATCAAAAAGGTTGGTCTGACATAGGGGCCAACCTTTTTTTTATTTAATGTTGATACCTGGAATATTGGAATAATGGAGTGTTGGAGTAATGGGAAAACATATTGTTCCAGCCCAATACTCCATCACTCAATGTTTTTGCCCCACTACTCCAGCATTCCATCATTCCGGCTGGCCGGATTCTTATTTGCCGATTCTATCTTTAATAATATCAGCCAATTGACGGCAGTATCTTCCGGTTGTTTCCATGTCGGGCCCTTCTACCATTATTCTGCACACCGAACGGGTTCCTGAATAGCGAACCAGCACCCTTCCCGAATTGCCCAGCCTCGCCTCGATGGATTTAATCGCATCCTGAATCAACGGCTCGGCCTTCAGGTCGGGTTTATGTTGAACCTCTACGTTTATGAGGACCTGGGGAAACACCGTCATTATTTTACAAAGTTCTGACAGAGGTTTTGCGGCTGTCTTCATGACCTCGATCAGTCTTATGGCAGCAAGAATGCCGTCTCCGGTGGTATGATGATTTAAAAATATCATATGACCGGAATCTTCACCCCCCAGAACGGCTCCGGAAGAAATCATTCTTTCCAGAACATACCGGTCCCCAACTCTGGTGGTTTCATGGTGTATGCCCAGTTCTTTTAAAGCGAGTCCGAGCCCAATATTGCTCATCACCGTGCTGATCACTCGATTGCCTTTAAGAACCCCTTTTTCTTTCATGTACTTGGCACAGACCGCAAGTATCTGGTCACCGGTTGCAACACTTCCTTTTTCATCCACAGCAATAAGCCGGTCTCCGTCTCCGTCAAAGGCAACGCCAATATCAGCCCCTTTTTCCACAACATTTTTCTGGAGAACTTCCGGGTGCTGGGATCCACAATTTTCATTAATATTTTTTCCGTCAGGATTTACAAAAATCGCTTCAACATCTGCCCCAAGAACCGTTAAAAGCGATGGTGCAATTTGGGACGTTGCACCGTTTGAACAGTCCACCACGACCTTCAATCCCTGAAAATAGTTTTCTTCTGACACGGTTTTATTAAGAAAATTTTGGTACCTGTTCCCTGCATCATCGATGTTATAGACCCTACCGGTATCTCGGGTCGAATCCGCGGCAGAGATCAGACGTTCATCCAAAATTAGATGTTCGATTTCAGCCTCTTTTTCATCGGAAAGCTTATAACCGTCACCGTTAAAAAATTTTATGCCATTGTCGTAATACGGATTATGGGACGCAGAGATCACGATGCCGGCATCTGCACCCATTGAAGCGGTTGTAAAGGCAACACCAGGGGTGGGTATAATCCCTGTAAGATATGCATCCAGCCCCATTGCGCATATTCCTGAGGCGATGGCATGTTCAATCATGTCTCCGGAAATACGACCATCCTTGCCGATGACGATCTTGGATTTGGAATGGGATTTAAATATCGTCGCAACAGCCCGTCCTACATTTAGGGCCATTTCGGGTATTACCGGATACGCATTGGCACGGCCCCGTATTCCGTCGGTGCCGAAAAGTTTTCTCATTTTCAATTCCTATTAAATGATGGTAGCAACTTGAGTGCACCATCGATGATGTGGTCAACGATGGTTTGAAGCCATAGGGTCCCCTGTTCCTTTTCCGTATTTTTGAGTCCCTTGATCACAGAAATGTAGTCTTTCCCTGATGTTTGAACATCCTGTCGGATCTTTTCCAAAAAAGCATCTCTCAGATTTTCTTCGACGGCGATATTCCCCTGGGATCTGAAATATTCCTCTAGGGCATCACTTCTTTCAAAAAACTCATTTTTTTGTTTTAAGATGCGGGATGATGCGTCTTCTTTGGCATAATTTTGATAGGCGATGACGGATTCCGGCATTTTCTGGCTCAATGCTTTCAAGCGCTGTATTCTTTCATCGATGGCCATACGAAGCTTTTCCTTCAATCCCACAAAGAGGGGCCCCGTGAAATCGTCTGAAATGAACTGGGATCGAACATGTGCATACCACTGCATAAGTGCCATAAGGTTTGCAATATAAGCGATGTTTTTGACGACGATCCCTTTGATGTTTTGATACATCCCCGGCATAAAAGGCATGTTGCCGCCGCTACCCATCCCCGAAAAAATCAAACGTCCCGGCCTTAATTCATCTTTTCTGATGATTGAACCGGCCGCTGTGACGATACCGTACTCAAGGCGGCACGGTCCCACAAGCCCCCCCTGCCCTCCCAAGAATATGGGCCGCTGGTTGAGCATAACACCTCTGGGAACGTCTCCGATTAACGATGGCGTTGCTTTGTCCTGATTGGGCGTGTAGTTAAAATGAATGAAAGAACTTCCCACCTCGCTGTGATCCTTTCGGCTTGTACCGCCGGCCATTAAACAGTCACAAAAATTGATGAGACTCCCCAGGGTCACAAAGGGAAGAAGAATCGTCTGTTTCAGGCCAACCGAGTGGGCGACGCCCGATTCTTCTTCCAGGATCGTTCCTTCCCGGACATTGGAACCAGATCCCATACTCACGTTTTTCAGGAAAACAGCATCCCTGAAAAATCCGCCTTTTAGCTCAACCTGGGGCCCCAGTTGACAGTTTTTTAGGGTAACCGGTCCTTCATATCCCAGTTTCGAACCTTGAAGGATTAGCATGGATCGACCAAAGATCTTACATCCTGAATAAATGACCACCCCATCGCCGGAGATCCGATCAATATCGACTTCAGGGCCGATCTCAATACTTTGTGGGTTGGGTATCTTGACGCCTTTTTCAAGCAGCTTCTCAATTTTTGATGCGCTCTGAGGCTTCATGTTAACCTCTCTATAAAAATTTCTTTAATCAAAAGAATTCCTCGATGCTCTACATCGGGGTTAATACCATAAAAAGATCATTTTGATCCCTCGTAGCTCTGCTGCGGGGTAGTTCATTAAAAATCAGTTAAATAGCAATTACAAAGGAAGTCAAGATCTTAATCATTCTAATTTAGAAGGGAAAGTTGATGTTGGTGAATTTAAAAAATAAAAGCCGCACACCAAGGGGATACTTTAGAAGCGGCTTTCATCGATATAAATTCGATTTTAAGCGAATTTATACCGGTCAATTTAAGGCTCAAATTTCGAAATCGACATCTTCAAGATGGATGGAAAAATATTTTAAAAACAGGTTGTTTATCCTACAGAATGCCTGAATGTTTAAGTGCTTATTAGAATCTCTCTCCCTGAATGAAATGACCAGTCCACCAACTTTGTATTTTTCACAGAGATAATCGAGGTCATTGAAAGTGCCAAATATCGGATACCCCAGCAGTTTTTTTCCGGCTTTCAATGGATCATCGTCCACAAAACCCACCGGCTTCAATTTGATTTTTTGGTTATTTAAAATCTCACGGAGCAATATCTCTCCGCCCCTGCCGGCACCGTATATCAGAACCGTATCCCCCAAAAGGGATTTTCTTTTCATGGCTTCTATGAAAAGCCTGAATGACCCTCTTGTCCCCAGAATGAACCCGGTGGTCAACAACCAGTCGATTAAAAATATCCCTTTTGAAAAATCTTTAAACCGGAACGCAAATGTCACTGCAACAATAGAGGAAATGGTCGCCAATGAAGACGCCTTGACATACGCATAGACATCGGTTGTGCTCATTTGGCCCCAGATGGCCCGGTAAACTCCCAACGTATAGAAAGCCAACAGTTTGCAGGCAATGACTGCCGGAAGTGATTTCAAAAATATTTTAAAATAAAAAGGAAATTCAGCACCGCTGAATCGGAGGCGGTAGGAAAGATAATAAGCGAAAGATATTAAGAAAATATCGAGAATAACCAGGACAATCTGGCGTTTATACGTCAGCTCCATCAGAATGGGCGTGTAGGGCTTGTCCCTTAATCGGGAAAATTCTTTTTCAGGATATACCCGCAGCTGAGCCAGATAGATGGTCATCAAGAGGATCGATATTGCCACCGGAATGATGACCGTTGGAGAGGTAAAGGTATCGGTTCTGCTGGTAAACAGGCCCGACATGCCTGAAACAGCACCGATGCCGTACAAAAATAAAACCGCTTTTTTTTCATTGAGACCCATAAGGACCAGCCGATGAGAGGTATGATCCTTTCCGCCTTTGGAAGCTCTTCTACCGCTTAAAAGACGGACAGAGGTCACCATTGTGGTATCAAGAATCGGTACCATAAAAATCATCAAGGGTACGGCATACAGGGAGAGTCTGTGGGCTGCAGAAACTTCAGAATAGACAAGCCCGAGCATGGACAGAGAAAAACCGATCACAAGGCTTCCGCAGTCGCCCATGAAAATGGATGCAGGGTTGAAGTTATAAAAAAGAAACCCCCCCAAGGATCCGGCGATTATCAAGGAAATAGCTGAAGCTTCACCCAGACTCCCTTGGTATAGGAGCGACAGAAAAATTGCTGAAATAAGACCGATGCCGGCGCAAAGACCGTCCATGTTGTCGATGAGGTTGAAAGCATTGGTGATGCCGACAACCCAGAAAATAGTGACCACCGTGTCCATGGTTAGGGATGTAAACCAGTGGAGGCGGAAACCCAAGAAGGTAACCATCGATGCCGCCAATATTTGCCCGATCAGTTTGGTATGGGGTTTTATATTAATAAAATCGTCTAAAAGACCTATTGCGAAAAGGAGGGTGGTTCCCATAAAGATTACCGCACCAATGGAAGGCACTCCTGTAGATCCTGATGTCCTGAAAACATAAGGGATGATGGTGTGAAAATCCGCAATGAAAAATAAAGGGAGTGAGATGCCGATATATATGGCGATTCCGCCGAAAAGCGCAGTAGGTTTCCGGTGCCATCGTTCTTTTGTCGGATTTGCCATCCAGCCCTTGCGTATGGAGAACTGACGGACAATCGGCGTAAGTCCCAGGCACAATAAAAAGGATGCGGCTGTGAGAAGGTAAGGATTCAAAAACTTAATCAAGAGAAGGAAATTTTATGAATTAACCCACGGTACAGCGATATACGTCAAACAGCTATACCAACTGAAGTTCTTGTTTCGTAAAGTGAATAACCTGTTTCAGGATTTCATCGATATCGGTTTTGGGATTAAAATCGATTATTTTCTGGATTTTTTCAATGCCCGGAACCCTGCGCTGCATGTCTTCAAAGTCTTTTCCAAAGGCCTTATCGTAGGGGATAAACTCGATTACAGATTTGGATCCGGTTGCAGTGATAATTTTTTGGGCCAGATCGAAGATGGTTATCTCTTCCGTTCCACCCACGTTAAACACTTGGCCCACAGCATCCTCCGCTTTGACCAGGGCCATCAGTGCCTGGACAACATCCTTAACATAGGTAAACGTTCTGGTCTGACTGCCGTCGCCGTATACCGTCAAAGGCTGGTTGTTCAACGCCTGAGCCACAAATCTGGGAATCACCATTCCGTAGGTGCCGGTCTGTCTGGGACCCACGGTGTTAAAAAGGCGGGTGATGATGACATCCAGTCCATGGGTCCGATAATACGCAAGGGCAGTAAATTCATCCATCAGTTTTGATGCGGCATAACTCCATCGGAATTTACTGGAGGGACCGTAGATAATATTATCTGTCTCCACTAAAGGGGCATGGGTGTGTTTGCCGTACACCTCCGAGGTCGAAGCAATCAAGGCTTTTTTCTTGAATTTGTTGCACAGTTCTAAAACCTTTTCTGTTCCTTGAATATTGATTTTTATGGATTCAAGTGGATTTTCCAAGATATAAAGTACCCCTACAGCTGCAGCCAGATGGAAAACAACATCACAGATACCGATCAGTTCCATCATTAGGTCGTGGTGCAATATGGTGTCGATGTGGACAAAAAATTTGTTTGCAAAACGAGAATCTTCCTGTAAATGGCGAATATTGTCCAGGGTGCCGGTTGATAGATCGTCGATAATATAGACTTCATCGCCGCTTGCAAGGCATGCCTCCGCAAGATGAGACCCGATAAATCCGGCACCGCCGGTGATTAGAACCTTCATTGCAACTCCCTGAGATTATTTTTTCATGAATGCCACGCTGATGTGTCAAACTTTTTAGCGTATAATACGGGCATATGCAATGATATTATTCTCGTTTTTTACGCCATGGAGAACGTCTGTTTTGAAACCGGCTTCTAAGCTAGGCGCCAAGCCAGCGTTCCCGCCACATTTCCCACATTAAAATAGACCAGAGTCGATATTGGTGATTCTTCTCCCCGGACAGGTGTTCTTTTATCTTCTGTTCCACCAGAACATGATTGAAGATCCCTTCTCTTTTTAAACGCTCGGGAGAGAGGTAGTCCAACAGATGTGTCTTCAAATCCTTGCGAAACCAAAGATCGATGGGAACTCCGAATCCCATTTTAGGTCTTTCAAACAACGCCGTCGGAACATATTGTGTTAAAAGTTTCTTTAAAAGATATTTGCCTGTCCCACGTCTGTACTTAAGGTTTTCAGGCAGCCTCGAAGAAAACTCCACGACACGGTGATCGAGGAGGGGAACACGAACTTCCAGGCTATTTGCCATGCTGGCCCGGTCAACTTTGGTGAGCATGGCATCCGGAAGATAAGTCTTCAGGTCAACTCGCATAAGGCGTGACAATACTGGCCACCCTTCGGTCTCAAGAAATGTTTCTTCAAATCTGCCTAAGGGCAGTTTCATGTTCACAAGGGCCAAAATATCGTCTTCGGGCCACAGACATACGGTCATCCGATAAAGGTCGCGAATCCGGCTTTTTCGCATAAGTTTTAAAACTTTTTCCCACTTGTCGATAAAATTGGCGGCCCTGAAGCGTTGTGGCAAATGGGGTTGGATCGGGTGATAGCATCTTTCAACCCATTTGGATGGAATTCGTTCAAAGAAATCGGCCATTGTTGTTCTAATGGTTTGGGGTAATCCTTGAAACGCCGATGATAACGCCCGGGTGCTCCAGTAACGGACATAGCCTGAAAACTGTTCATCCCCGCCATCACCGGAAAGGGCTACGGTTAATTTGCTTCGGGCAAAGCGGCATACCAGGGTCGTCGGGATTGCCGATGCATCGGCAAAAGGTTCATCATATATTTCAGGAAGGGTTGAAATAAGATCCATGGCATCTTTGGGGGTTACATACAATTCGTTATGATCGGTGCCCAAATGTTCTGCCACTTTTGAAGCCCAGGGTGCCTCATTATAGCCCGGTTCATTGAAACCGATGCTGAACGTTTGGACCGGAGACCTTTTGATTTTCTGCATTAAAGCGACCACAATCGAAGAGTCGATTCCGCCGCTTAGAAGTGCACCCAGGGGCACATCGCTGATCAAGCGATCTGAAACCGCTGTGGTGAGAAGATCGTCCAGCCGGTTCAGACATTCTTTTTCATTGACCTTCGTGTTATTTTCACCCAACGGTCTCTCCGGGACGATCCAATAGGGTTCTGTCCGTATGGTTTTGCCGTCAAAAATCAGAAAATGCCCTGGAGACAGTTTGTACGTATCGGCAAAAACGGTTTTGGGGGCTGGGAGGTACTGATAGTGCAAAAAAAGGGGGATCGCATCTTTGTCAATTTTCTTTTCAAAGCTTTTGAAGGCCATGAGGCCTTTTAATTCTGACGCGAATAAAAACGTCTGTTTGTTGAAATAATAGAACAGTGGTTTGATGCCCAGACGATCCCGCCCAAGAAAAAAACGGTGTTTGTGGCGATCCCATATGGATATGGCAAACATTCCTATAAATTTTTTTAGGCATCCTGTTCCCCATTCAAGATACGCTTTTAACACAACTTCGGTGTCTGTTGCACTCTTAAATTTATGACCGAGTTTTTCAAGGGTTTTCCTGATTTCGATAAAATTATATACTTCACCGTTATAGGTTATAATTACATCCCCGTCATCGCTGATCATGGGCTGATGCCCTGCAGATGAAAGATCTATAATGGACAAACGTGCGTGCCCCAAACCTACACCGGTGTGCGGGTCAAGATATAGGCCCGAGCTGTCCGGTCCGCGATGGTTCAGACGCGCCGTCGCCTGGGGGAGCATATCCTTTAATACGTTAAAATGCTGAAGACTTTGAAAACCTACTATTCCACACATAATACAAAAATGATTGGTTGCTGTATTTATGCAGCATTGCCTTAATTGTTTTTATTGTAACAATTCCGAATACAGTGTTTCATACCTCTGCACGATATTATCGATGGAATAACGATCCTTCACTCGTTCCCTGGCCATCAAACCGAATTCTACTCTTTGGTCATGAGACAGCGAAAGCATTTCCATCCATGCTTGCGCCATGGCATCATGATTCCGCGGCGGTACAATTTTACCCGTGTTGCCGATGAGGTCGGAAGAATCTCCGGTATTGGTTGCAACACAGGGAACGCCGCAGGCCATCGCTTCTCCTAAAACGTTCGGAAATCCTTCTCCGAATAATGATGTTAATGTGAAAATATCAAATGCCGGATAGATGTTCGGCAAGTCGGTTCTTTCTCCGAGGAGATGCACCTTTCCGGAAAGGCCGTTTTTTTTGATCATATCCGTAATATCAGGATTATTTTCATCGACACCTTTACCGATTAAAACAAACCGGACATCCGGCAGGGTAGCGCTCACCTTTCCCGCTGCACGCAGGAAATTGCCGTGATCTTTCATGGGATCATATCTGGCCGTCATTCCGATTACAAGTGATGTTTCATCTATCCCGAGAGCATGTCTCATCCTTTTTCGAGCCTCATTATCCGGCCGGTAGCAATCGGTATCAAAACCATTGGGGATAATCTCCCATCTTTTAGGCGTGTACCCCGACTGAACATGATGTTTCTTGGCGACTTTAGAATTTGTGATGATCACATCCGGTGAACGAGAAAGTTTGGTTAGTAGGGAAAAAACCCACCGGGTTGTTGCCGGATATTGTGCCAAATCCATATTTGAACATCGAATATTCCATAAAATTTTCCGGACGTTGATGAATCTGGCCAACAGCAAACCGATCAGGTCTGCGTGGTAAAGCCAGGTCTGAATGGCATGTGGATTCCATTTTTTTACAATGGTATAGAATTCAAACAGGTCCTTTGGTGTCGGAGCGCCGGCATCTAAACTCAAAGAGTGAACGGCAATTCCCCTTTGTTCCAATAAAGCGCCATAATAACCGGGGCCGGACAAAGAAACGACGCGATGATTGAAGCTGTTTTTGTTTGATACGCGGGTCAATAGCTTATAGAGCATCGACTCGGCTCCGCCCATCGAAAGCGTCGTAATAATATGTAGAATTTTGTATGCCATTATTTCTCGGTATCTATTGCCTGATTATAAAAGGTCGAGTCGTTTGGATACCCTTGATAAGAAAACCGCCGCCGCAGGAAAGCGAAATCATTTTTTCTGGTTTGTCTGCGAGAAATTCGTCGATAGCTCTGGGATCTCCCCCACGAGTCTTATCAACTGATAGAGCATCCACCGACGGTCTGTGTTCATGCCGTCTATTTCGTCAAACCGTTTGAGGTAATCGTTAAATTGCCGGTCTTGCCACCAGGCCATTTGAGGCCATTTAAATCGGTACTGTGGGAGAATCCGTTTTCCAATACGCTTCATTACTTCGAAACGTGTAAGCTCACTGTCCGACAGTATGGTTTTAAGAAATCTCAATTTTTGGCCCACTATTTTGTCTCCTGCCGAACATTATAGGTCTAAAACGAATGAATTGCAGAAATCATAAAGTTATACTGTGGGGTCAAATAATTCTAATTTTTGATCGTTTCCCAATTATCTTTGCCTGACGAACGAAGACAGAGAGATATTTTTTAATGAATGTTATTGCGTGCAAGCAATACTTTTTTGCCCGATATAAATCAAATTTTTTTTATATTTCGGCTCAAATTTTAAAAACAATTTTATTAATCGCTGATATTTCATTGCAAAGTTGGTTTCAGCAATATGAAGCGTGTTAAATCCTCCTTTTTCCATTTCTTCTCTGAGAGTAAGGCAGGACCAGTTTCGCATGTGTTGATATCTGTGGAAAATACATCCGCAATCCGGACATATTGTTTTGTTTCCCTCCAGATTTTCCTTGTTTGGGGTTGTCAAAATCAAATACCCGCAAGGTCTTAATATTCGGTGTATTTCATTAATCATCGCGGGTAATTGTTCATCGTCCAGGTGTTCTATGACATCTAAAGAAATTATCAAATCCATGCTTTCATTGATAAAAGGAGACGGCAATTTTTCAATCCATACGGTTTTTCCATATTTTGGATTTTTAGTGTACTTCCTATTTACTTTTACGACCGATTCTTTGGAAAAATCCAATCCAAAACATTTTTGGTCTTTTTTTGCCCGTTTTAACAGTTCATTAAGAAGACTGCCGGTACCGCAACCATAATCGAGTATCGAATATATACCATCGGGGTTTATGTATCGCTGAATGTAATGGAGAACAATTTTGCCCGCTTGATAACTGAAATATTGGTCTTGATATGCCACGTTTTTAGAATAATAGTCCCACAAATTGGAGATTTTAGCCGACGTCCACTCGATTTCATGGGGATGGTACATGCTGTTTTTGTTAGATTTCTTATTGGATGTCATTAATACTCCACCTTGTTGCACAATTAAAAAAAGTTTTGGTTGCCGGAACAGTCGAGACGTGTGGTGTTGTATCCCCGGATAGAGGTTCGAAGCGGAGATCGGCATCATTTTTTGTGAAATACAAACTCATTGCATCCCAATCGACCGCCACAGGTTTTGAGTTCTTCAAGCACAAAACCGCAGTCCCGAAAAAAATGAAAGATATCATCCGGTTTTGCTGTTTCGAAGGGATATCCTCCAAGCCAATCGATCATGTCCCAATAGATGGACATACCTCGTTCCATGGATAAGCGTCCGGTAAGGACACGTAAAAGATATCTCAGACCGAATAAATAGGGGGCATGTAGGGAAATTATCATCAGTCTACAAATATTGTTCCTGTTGTAGGTTTTTTTCACGAGCGTCCAATACCGGCTCAGCCACCCCTGATTATTATAGATGGCGATAAATAGTTTTCCGGTTGGCGCTACACATAGACATACGTTTTTGAAACTCTCGAACATTCGACCGGTATGGTGGAGTACTCCCCAGGCATATACGACGTCAAATTTGCCGAGTTTAGCGAGATAATCTCTGTCAAGTACGGATCCCTCTTCAACAACCCAATCCCCGTCTCCGGAAAAATATCGCTCCTTGAGTTCTCGTGTACACCGAACCGATCGAGGATCATAGTCGAAGGAATGCACCGAAGCGCCAAGTCTTCTTGCTGCGAGCGAGAACAGGCCGCTGCCGGATCCGATATCTAAAAACGTTTTCCCCGCCAACAACCTAACACGGAGCATCCTCTTGAGAGAGATTTCGGCGGCTTCAATCTGATCTTCATCAAGGGTCGAAAGAAAACCTGCCCAGTTGTCGCCGAAATTGAAACGGTCTCCGCTTTGTACTTCTTTGCTATGGTTTGTTTGCATATTCATCTCAATGCCAGATTCAAACAGATTATGTGTTATATGGTTTAAGCACTTTCATGATCGTTGGGAATCAATCTATAAAATTCGGAATATTCAATGGTATAATTTTTTATACACCGAAGACCACCGCTTTTTGAGCCAAGCCGTGCCCATTTCCTTCTCAACTGCATCCAGCAGCTTAACCCATGTGATAACAGCATATAGGAGCATTGCTGTCAGGAAAAAAACCACTTTCACGACAAAAGTGTCTGGAACCGTTGCGAGCACAAATATCAAAAGCGCACCTCCCATTAGGAAGGTTGATTGAAACACTATTTTTTTTTCGATCCTGATCAATCGGTGTGCCATAAGAAACATACAAACCGTATCCACACATATTCTAAAAACCCACGCAATGGCTGCACCAACGATACCATTTATGTGGATTAACCACCATAGGATCAGGATGAAAAAAGGTAACTCCACGAGGTGAAGCTTGGCGGTGATATCAGGTCGTCCGGCACCTTGTATTAACGTGAACGGAACTTGACCAAGGCTTAGAATAAAGACACCCACGGTGATCCACTGTAAAACTTGCGTGCTGTTTTGTGCGAATTCGCTACCCAGCCAGAAAACCAAACCGTCCTCGGCAAAGGAAACGATAAGAAAAGTCAGGGGAAAAATTATAATAAAAATGTATTTTACCCCCCTCCGAAAAAGTAATTCCGTACGCGTTCGATCCTGTCCAAAGCTTGTTGAAAAAGCAGGGAACAGAACTCCTATGAGAGACCCGGAAACCAAAAGGATTTTTGTTACAACTTCACTGGGCGTTGCATAATAAGTAACTGCAGTAACCGAGATGATAGCACCGATGAAGAAACGATCCAAATAGACCAGTAGAGGACTTACAATATTTGTGATGGTCATCCAACCGCCAAAGCGGATTAACGGTCCAAGAATCGAACGATCTAAAACAATGCTCCGGTGCAAATCCGGAACGATCCGGAGACAAAACATAAGCTGCACCATGCAGGCAATCAGGCGACCGACAACCAAAACCCCCACCATTGGAAAAAGATTTTGTGAAAACGGCAACACAAGCAGAGGGGCCAAAAAACTATACACGCCTAAGGGGATACGAACCATGTTGGTAAGATCGAATCGTTGGTATGCGTCCAGAATTCCACGAAAACCGACACTAATGATTACAAGCGGTACGGAGAAGACCAGAAGATAAAAGGCGTTTAGGGTTTCGGATGCCAAAAAGTGGGGAATCTTGATCAGATCCTGTATCAAATAAGGCAAAAACCAGCTTGCGGTAAAGGCCACCAGGATGCCGATGAAAAACATAACAAAAAGAGAGGTCCAGATAAGAGCAGGTATCTTTTGGGTCTTCCCTGCCCCCAGATTTTCCGCAACCAGTTTTGTCAGCGCACGCCCTAACCCCAGATCGAATAGACTCAAATATCCTATGATAACCCATGCCAGGGTTAATATGCCGAAACGTTCGGTTCCCAAACCCCTAACAAGCAGAGGGATCGCGAAAATTGCAACCAGCATCGGCAGGCCATACCCCAAAATATTTAAAATGGTATTCCGGGCAAGAAGTCTTCCTTGTGTCAATTTTTCTGGAGAATTTGGATTGGCCACGGTCATTCTATACCAACGGTAAAGTTGTTTAAATAGTGCCCATCCACATTATAAAAAGGACGCGATGCGTTTCCTATTCATAAGTGAGCAATTTTGGTCCGGATCAAGGCCGCATGAAGGTTTTTGGTAAGGCATACTTCCTGTACACCGCAGGATGGTTCGGTTGGGTGCAATGAGGAAAAATGAGAAGGGTCTATTATTTATCTTTGCAACACGTTTACTTCATTAAACCGTTATAGAGAGATTCCATATCTCTTAAAAGCCTTTCATGTGAGTAATTCTGAATCACAAAGTCTCTTGCTTTTAAAGTTCGCTTACGATTCTGATCATTAATGTTTTCCATGAGGTATTTTAACCCCTCAGCGTACCCAATGGCATCCTTGCTGTGGCACAGAATACCTCTTTCACATGTTTGAAAGTCATTTGATGTCGACATTCCGTCCTTAGGACCCAGCAAGTCTTTTATCCCTCCAACATCGGTGGCGATGACAGGTACAGAAGACGCCATGGCTTCAATAACAGATACGGGAGTTCCTTCATTTATCGAGGTCAAAGCAAGAATATCCAAGTCGGCATAAACTGAATGAATATCTTTTATCCAGCCACAAAACCTTACCTGATCTGATATGCCCTGTTTCTTACAATATGCCTCCAAATCATTTCTTAAATCACCGTCTCCCACCACCAAAAACTTGACCCTTGCTCCGGAATGTCGGCCAAGAAATATCTTTGCCGCATTAAAAAACATAACGTGGTTTTTTATAGGTACCAACCGACCCACGATTCCGATCAAGAATGCATTGTCATCAATCCCCAATCTTTGTCGAAATGAAGGTTCCAGCCCATCCCTTTCCAGAAAAGGATTCAGTTGGAAACCCAGTTGAATGGTTTCAATTTTATCGGCAGCGGCTATGTGATATTTATGAGATAGTTCATTTTTTTGGGTGCTACTAATTGCGATAATTACATCTGAAATTCTTGATAAAACTTTCTCAATCAATATAAATGCCTGGGAAACCGATCTGTTGAAATAACCCTCGAATACATTCCCATGAAATGTATGAACTGTTTTAACTTTATAGCAAGAGAAAAGATTAAATAAAAAAACAGCTATTCTGCCACAAAATCCGGCCTTGGCGGTATGGGTGTGTAAAATATCAGGTTTTTCTTTACGTAGTAGTTTTAAAACCTTGATGGTTGAAGCTACATCTTGCCAAAAATCTATCTCTCTATGTAGTTCAGGAATAATAATCGGTTTTTTAGAATGAGATTTAATAAGATAGTTCATGTCCCCTTCCTGAGGGGAAATATTTCCAACCACAAGCGTTGATTCTAACCTCTCTGAATCCAACCCATTATTTAACAAACTTACATGAATGGCAGGTCCTCCTATATTCATGCGCGTTATAATTCTAAGTACTTTTATTTTACTATGTTTATCAATAACTTCTATGGGTTTCTTGGCACGTTTTAGTCTATATTTTTGGACATTCCGGCGATTAACCATGTGAAAAAGTGATGCAATGTAAAAACGCCAAGCAAGGCCAAGAAATGCAAAAGGCTTTAAGATACTGAGAGGCCAATGAATGTATTTTTCATAGAGTCGATAACAGCTGATATGAAAATGATATATAGATCGGATAGGCCGTGTATTGCTGCTGACACCTACAAAATGAAAAATGGATGCTCGTGGATAATAGATGACTTTCCAGTTCTTTTCCCACATTCTTCGGCACCAGTCCGAATCTTCCCAGTACATGAAAAACCGTTCGTCCAGCAACCCTACCTCCTGGAGGGCCTTTCTCCGGATTACCATGCAGGCACCGGACACCCAGTCGACCGACATGGGAGATTTGCCGTCACTTTGGGTGGTCAGAATATTTGAAGCGGTGATCGGATTGTTGGGGAATAGTTTTGTAAGCGGTGATTTTCGACCGAATATGGATGTAAGCAGATTAGGAAATGATCTTGCAGATCCCTGGACACTGCCGTCCGGATCGATAATTTTCGGGCCCAGAATCCCCACATCCGAATTTTTTTCCATGAAGTGAACAACGGATTCAAAAAACCCCTTTTCAACCTTGGTATCCGGATTAAAAAGAACAATATAAGGTGCCGAAATTTTATTCAGTGCCTGATTAACGCCTTTGGAAAAACCCAAATTGTATTTGTTTTTATTTAAAACAACCTGTGGAAACAAACTGCGGATGCGATCGACATTATCGGTGGAATCGTTGTCCTGAACAAACACATTTGCAGACAATTTCTCGAGGGATTCATAAACCGATTCCAGGCATTTTAAAAGATAATCGGTGCTGTTGTAATTAACGATGATAATATCGATCAATTTAAGTAATTTCCACTTCGGTAAAATTATGGCATATCAATTCTTGATTTTCAGCTATTTTGGCAATACGTCAATTTTACCGTATATTTTTTTAGACAAAAAGGCACTCTGGTTACACACAACACAGCCATATTTGAAAGAGTGGAGAATTTAGAGCTTATAGACTGGTATTAATTTAAATCATTCCGGATTAGGGGAACAACCATTCTCACGATGGTATCAAACTTTCTTGAATAATCCCACTACCTGTTCAGTGGTCAGCATGTCCTTGTTGTAGACGGCTGTCAAAGATGCTGATGGTGTAACCTTGCATGGGGATCGAAACTGATCTATTAAGGTAAAGCCACTGGAAGTGAAAAGACCGATAAGTTCATCAGCCGTGATTTTGTTTAAGGTCGCGTAGGTAGACCAGAGAGCG
>Ga0210141_1000007_pt1 | contig 19535 bp, 15 predicted proteins | sample China_Galinas_Co_2_FD_184862 | JGI IMG/M metagenome (GOLD analysis project Ga0210141, IMG submission 184862) | Wetland microbial communities from San Francisco Bay, California, USA, that impact long-term carbon sequestration -... | ecosystem: Environmental > Aquatic > Marine > Wetlands ...
GGGGCTCACCCCGCCGAAGGGCTCATCCAGCAGCAGCAGCTCGGGTTCGGTGGCGATAGCCCGCGCCACCTCCAGACGCTTGAGATCCCCCTGTGAGAGGGTTGACGCTTTTTCCAGCGCCATGTCTGAGATGCCCGCAAATTCCAGGGCATCCAGGGCTTTGGCATCCACCCGCTTGACCCATTGTCCGCGTTTCATCGAGCGGGGCGACAAACATGAAACCATCACATTGGCGATGATGGGCAACCGTCTAAACGGGCGCATGTTTTGAAAGGTGCCGGCAATGCCCAGGTTGACGATATCCCAGGATTTCATCCGATTCAGGAACTGGCCTTTAAACGAAACTGTGCCGACATCCGGTTTTAAAATTCCGGTGATCAATCTGAGCAGCGTGGTTTTGCCGGCGCCGTTGGGTCCGATCAGGCCGACGATTTCATCCCGATTCATACGGAAACTGACGTCGCTGACAGCTTTCAACCCCCCGAAGCTTTTGGTTATCCCCGCGACTTCTAAAAAAGGTGATCCCATTTCAGCCTTCCTCCGCCTCTTCTCTGAGCTCGCGCCGGGACACCTTGCCGACGTCCGTTTTGGGAAGCTCGCCCCGGAACTCGACGATACCGGGTACTTTGTAGTGGGCCAGGTTCTGGCGGCAGAATTCGGTAATTTCCTCTTCGGAAATTTTGCCCCGGGCCTCGCTTTCCAGCACGACATAGGCTTTGATGATACTGCCCGCCTTGGGATCCGGTACCCCTACGACGCCGGCGGCCTTGACCTGGGGATGCTGGTAGAGCACTTCTTCAACGTGGCGCGCAAATACCGAGTACCCCTTGTGTTTGATCAAATCGCGCTTGCGGTCGAAAAAGAAAAAATAGCCTTCCTCGTCCATCCGGACCAGATCCCCGGTTCGCAGCCACTTTTTCCCGGCGATCTCGACGAAGTCCGCCGCATTGCTATCGGGTCTTTTCCAGTAGCCCTGCATGATGTTCGGGCCGCGCAGAATCATCTCTCCCTCTTCTCCGGCAGGTGCAAACCCTTCCTCATCCAGAGCGACCACCGCGGCGTCGACACCGGGCAGCGGTACCCCGAAGGAACCCGATTTCGGGCGCTGATAGGGGCTGGTGTGGCTGACACCGCTGGTTTCGGTCATGCCGTAGCCCTCAAGAATGGTGGTTCCGGTACGGCGCTCCCATCCTTTTATAGTCGACTCATGCAGCGTGTCCGCTCCGCAGATTATTCCTTTGAGCCGTTTCCAATTGACCCTTTCGGTTTTGTCATACTCTTTCAGGCGCTCATAAAGGGTCGGCACCCCGTAAAAGATCGAGGCGCGATAGCGCTCGACAGCTGCCAGGATTTCTTCCAGGTCCGGGGTGGTGAACAGCACGATCGTAAAGCCGTACACCAGTCCCGCCAGCATCAGCACCACCTGTCCGTAAATATGGAAAAAGGGCAGAAAGGCAATGATCGTCTCGTTGCCTTCTTCTAGAAACGACCAGAAGCTCATAACCTGGTGCTGCAGCGAAACCAGGTTGTAGTGGGTCAGCATGGCGGCTTTGGGCAGGCCGGTGGTGCCGCCGGTGTAGGGCAGGGCGGCAAGATCCGTCCTCGGGTCGATCTTTACTTCAGGCGGCCGGGGGGGGTATTTCGCCAGCAGGTCCTTGAAGGAATGCAGCCCGGCGGCGGCGATCATTTCCGGGCTGGGAACAGTGCGACCCTGGTTGGCCTTGCTCAGCGTGGATTTGCCGAACACCTTTTTCAGTCGCGGCAGAAAGTCGGTGATGTTCGATAAAATTACACAATCGGGCTCGATCCCGCAACGCTCGACATTCTCGTAGAGCATGTCCTCGCAAATGACCGTTCTGGCCTCGCTGTCCTGCAGCTGGTGCTTGACCTCTTGACTGGTGTACACCGGGCTGATGGGCGTGATGCAGGCACCGATTTTCAACGCGCCGAAATAGGCCATCACATACTGGGGTGAATTCAGCAGATAAAGCGCCACGGTATCCCCTTTGCGGACACCCAGATCGGCCAGCGCGGTGGCAAATCGATCGATCGCCTCCTGCAGTTCCCGGTAACTGATTTTTTTGCCGTAAAAAATGAGAGCGGTCTTTTTGGCGTATTTTTGTGCCATGCGATCGAAAAGTTCGGGAACCGAAACATTCGGTGCTTCAACATAGGGCGGCACGTTTTCGGGGTAATGCGCCAACCAGGGCTTCTTGAGGTATATTTCTTGGGGGTCCATATCCGGGCTGATCTCCTTTATCGTTAGTCAGCGGCCACCCTGAAGATCGGGTGACTTGGTTTTCATTGCATCTGCGCGTCGCAGACCCGGCAGCTGGCGCGGGTGGCGATATTGCGGATTTTGCAGCGCGGGCATTCATTTTCAATGCGGTCCCGTATCCATGGCAACAACCCTTGCGGCATGTAGAGGAGAATCAGCAGAATGACGAATGCGAACATCAGCATCCGGTATTCCGGCCACAACCGGAAAAGTTCCAGCAGCGGGAAGAGAATGAAGACGGCCCCCACCGGGCCCCAGATGGTGACGACGCCGCCGAAGACCGACCAGATGACCACTTGAAAAGACATGGAGGGTATCAGGGTGGAGGGCCCGGCGATTCGCATAAAGTGCGCGTATAGTCCGCCGGCAATGCCGGCGAAAAATCCGCTGAGGCAAAATGCCAACAGTTTGTAGCGCGTGGTGTTGATGCCGGCGGCACGCACGGCGACTTCATCTTCGCGAATGGCGTGAAAGATGATTCCGGTGTGCGAATCGGTTATCTTCCAGATGATCGTTACCAGAACGAGCATGACACTGACGACGATGTAATAATTGGCTACTCGCGACCGGGCGATGCGCTGCAGACCGGAGATTCCCAGTTCGCCGCCGGTGATATCGGAAAAGGCATACACCAGGCCAATTATGATGATGGGGAAAGCCAGGGTCGTCAATGCCAGGTAAGTGCCCCTCAGCCGCAGGCAGGGAATGCCGACAATCAGGCCGGCCAGCACCGCCGCCAGAGCCCCCAGCGGAATGCTGCCGATGGGCGGAATCCCCAGGCGCAGGTTGAGCATCGCGGCCCCATAGGCACCGACCCCGAAGAAGAGGGCGTGGCCGAAACTCATCTGTCCCGTGAAGCCGGACAGCAAATCCCAGCTGGCGGCGAAGATTGCGAATATGCTGGCCTGAATCAATATCCTCAGCAGATAGGGGTCGCTGGTGAAAAGCGGTAGCAGGAGCAAAACCAGTATGAAAAGAAATACCACCAGTCGGCTGGGCAGAACCAGCAGTTCGGTTCTGACGACATTGACGAATTTTCGGAGTTGATACCATATCAGATGCATGCCTATCTCTCTTCCTCGAAAACGACGCCGAAAAGACCTTCGGGGCGGATCAGCAGCACTATGATCATGATCGAAAGGGCGACGGACCCTTTCAAGAATGCCCCCATCGGGATCAGGAACACCACCAGCGCTTCGGCAAACCCCAGCATATAGGCAGCGATAAAGCTGCCCTTGATGCTGCCCAGCCCGCCGAGGACAACCACCGCCATCATCATGATCAGCGGATGCAGCCACATGAAGGGCTCAACGATGGTCAAGGGGGCAATGACCGCGCCGGTGAAACCGGCCAGGGCGACGGAAATCCCCACCGTGATCAGGGCCACCCGGCTTTCATTCATTCCCATCAGATTGGCCACTTCGCGGTCTTGGGCGGTGCAGCGGACGGCCAGGCCCAGCCGGGTCTTTGTCAGAAACGCCCTCAGGATCACCAGAATCAGCAGCACGGCAACAAAGGTAATCAAGTGCTGGTAGAATATCTTCACCCCGGTAATTGAGAAATAGCCGCTCACCAGCGCCGGCACGCTCAGGTAGTCGCCGGTGAACACAATCAGCATGACTTCCTGCAGCGCCATGGCCAGTGCGATGGTGGCGATCAGCACCGCCGCCTCATGCTCGCGGATCGGATCGATAAATATCTTATAGGTGATCAGCCCCAGGCATGTCGCCACCACTACCCCGCCCAGCATCCCGACGACCGGGGGCAGACCGAGTTTGTGGGTGGCGAAATAAATGCAATAGGCGGCCACCATGTAGAAAGCAGTGTGGGCGATATTGACGATCCGGGCGACTCCGAAAATCAGAGAGAACCCGATGGCCAGCATGGCGTAGGTGCTGCCGTTGATCAGGCTGTTGATGATGATGTCCGCTATCATGTGACCTCGCAGTTCACGGCCGGTATACGGCCCCTTCCCGAAGAACCGGAAGGGACCGCGTGGCATACGCGCTTATTTTTTGTACTTCTCTACAACCCAGGGAGCGATCTTGTAAGGCTCAATGCCCTTGTAGGTGATTTCAGGCGCATCGGGACTGGCTTTCCATTTGTAGGGCCAGACGCCGATCTGTTTGCCGTCCTGCCACTGGACGCCCAGGCTGGTCAGATAGCCGGGCCCCCATTTGATGTCATGGGTCGGCCGCCCCTGTTCGTCCTTGTAGTAGGCCACCTTGCCGGACGGCACCAGATGCTCGTCGTTTTCCATGAAAGCCACCAGTTTGTCGGGATCCAGTGTTCCGGTCTTTTCGATGGCCGGCACTATGGCGTACTTGATGGCCGAATAGGTGTCCGCGGTGTAGGTGGGCGGTTCGCCGTACTTTTTCGTGTAGGTGTCCATAAACGGTTTGGTCAGCTCATTGTATTCGACTCCGGGGCAATAGGTGTTCAGGGTCATGACGTAATCGCCCATGCCCTGGGTGGCCTGCCAGAAGCCCTCTTTCTGGGCCTCGACGTTGATGCCCACCTGGACCGCCGGGATTTTCAGCTCGCCGGCCTGGCGCGCGAAGGGGATGCCAACCGATGAGGAGAAGATCGTGAAGATCATTTGGGCTTCCGAGCGCTGAATGGCGGAAAGCTCCGCCATCACATCGGTGGCCACCGGCGATGGACGCCAGATGCCGGCCACCTCCATGCCCATCTTGGGGATAAAGCCTTCGGCAGCAGCTATCATGGGGTCCACCCACATGGCCTTCTCGGCGACGATGGCCACCTTGACTTTTTCAAGGCCCAGGGACTGTTTGAGAATGGCCCCGACGGTGGCCATCTGGATGAAGCAGGTCTTGACCAGAAACTTGGAATTGAACGGTGTGCCGCGGAAAAAGTACTTATAGGTGTCGTAGTCATTGGCCACCCGCTCGCAGAGCTCCGGATGGGCGGCGCCGCAGCCGATGAAAATCGTCTTGTATTCCATGGCGATGTCCTGCATCGCCAGAACGGCCTCGCTGCGGAATCCACCGACGATGAAATCCACCTTGTCGCGGGTTACCAGCAGTTCCATGGCGTTGGTGGCGTCGGTGATGTTGATAAACTCGTTGGAGTCCGCCTGGATCAGCTCGATTTTCAATTTTTTGCCGTTCAAGGCCACCCCTCCGGCCGCATTGATTTCTTCGGCCGCCATCATAGCCCCGTTCCAATGCCCTTTGCCCTGCACGAACTGCATCGGGCCGATTACACCGATCTTAATCGTGTCTGCGCCCCAGCACGGCAGTGCCAGCGTCAGTGCCAAAAGCGCCACAAAACTCAATTTTGTCAGAAGTTTGAATCGGTCCATCATGAGCCTCCTTTGATTGGCGGTTAGTAGCCTCGGATTGCGCAGGCCTTTATTTTACCTGATCTGCCGGCCCGGTCTTTTGGCCGTTCTGATCGTATTTGTACCAGCCGATACCGGTCTTGCGGCCCAGCTGGCCCAGTTTGACTTTGCGCTGCAGCAGCATGGGCGGGTGAAATTTGGGGTCCCGGGTCTCGCGGTAGACGGCCAGCATGGCATTGTAGCCGACATCGAGACCGGCCAAGTCGGCCGTTTCGAACGGGCCCATGGGCCGGCCGAATCCCAAACGCATGCCCTTGTCGATGTCTTCAACCGTGGCGACGCCGGCTTCGACCAATTTGATGGCCTCCACCGTGCTTGGAAAATTCAGGCGGTTGAGCACAATGCCGGCGACATCCATGCTAACCCGGATGGTTTCCTTTCCCAGGGACCGGCAGAGGTTTTCGGCGGTATCCACTGTCTGGGGCGCAGTCCCCAGGCCCTTGACGATTTCGACCGCTTTCATCATCGGCACCGGACTGAAAAAATGGGTGCCCACGACCTGTGCGACACGCCCCGTGGCCACGGCAATCTCGGTCACCGGGATGGCCGAGGTATTGGTGCCCAGAATCGTATGTGCCGGGCAGATGCGGTCCAGATCTGCAAAAAGGCTTTGCTTGGCTTCCAGATTTTCGATGACCGCTTCGAAAACGAAGTCGGCATCGGCCGCCGCATCCAGTTCTGTCACAGGCCGGATCCTTGCCATGATTTCATCGAGCGTCCCGGCCACACGCCCTTTTTCCACCAGCTTGCCCGCCGACCAGCGGATGGCCTGCATGCTTTTTGTCAGAATCTCATCGGTCAGATCGCGCATGACGACATCATAGCCGGCCTGGGCGCACACCTGGGCTATTCCGCCGCCCATCAGGCCGGCGCCGGCTACGAACACTTTTTTTACCCGCATCTATTCTTCTCCTTTTTTGGACAGCAATATCGTCGTGGTGCCGGTCTGCACCACTTCACCGTGCTGATTGATGATCTTTTTCTCGAAGGTCAGGACCCCGGTGTCGCCGGATTTGGTTGGACGCATGTCTTTGACTATTTGTTCGACATGGATGGTGTCGCCGATAAAAATCGGCTGCTTGAATTGCCAGGACATCTCCAGCAGGGCCAGCAGGCTGTCCTCGGTCAACTGATAGGCCAGGCCGGTGTGAGCGACCGTACCCAGCAGTCCGTGCGCTATTCGTTTGCCGTACTGGGATTGGGATGCATAGTCGGCGTCAGTGTGCAGCTTGTTGTGGTCCCATGACAGCGCCGCAAAATTGACCACATCGGCCTCTGTGATGGTGCGTGCTTTGGTGAAGAATTTCTGCCCGATGAAAAAATCATCGAAATAAAGAGATTGCCTGATGGGCTTGGCGGTTGTCTGTGTCATGTAAGGCGGCCCCGTCCTATAAAAATGAGATCCTGATGTCAGCCATTCCCGTCGCCGTTGTTGTCGGACTCCCGCTTGATTTGCCGTCCCGGTTTGTCTGCCGGGTTTAGAATTCCCTGCATGATGGTCTCGTAGATATCGTCCGCCAGGGGTATCAAATCGCTCGGTTCTCCCAGCAGGCTTTTGCGGGCGACGGTGTGTTCGATGGTTCCCCAGATCATGGCCCGCACCAGATAGGGCTGAACATCTTCCCGGAACTCGCCGTTCTGAACGCCTTCCTTCAGGACCTGGACATAATAACGGGCGGATTGCTGGACGATTTTGTAGGCATCGGTCTTCAGGAAGTTGCGATTGCCTTTCAGGATCAGCATGACGACATTGGCGTAGTCGGGGTTGTTTTCGTACAATTCGAGGTGACGCAGAATCAGGAACCGCAATTTGTTGGCGGCCCCGTGAAGGTATTTTATAATTTCCCTGTTTTTTTCATGGTAGCTGCTGATTTTCTCGGCCGGGATCTCGAAGAGCAAGTCCTCTTTGGTGGAGAAATACTCATAGATGGTGGCCTCCGAAACCTTGGCCTTCTTGGCGATTTCGGCAATCGTTGCCGTGTGAAATCCTTTGCGGGCGAAAATCGACTCCGCGGCTCTGAGGATGGCGGCCGCTTTGCGTGGGTTTTTTTGCGGCTTTTGATTTCGTCTGGAGCTGTTCGCTTTGCCGGGCATAGCGTTGTCCCCGAGTGTTGCGTAAACGGCCGGATGTGTATTGACTGAATTGAAATCATCAATTGAGGCGGGTCGAAAGACCGTATATGAATTTTAAAACCGCCTGTCAAGGGAAAATAGTAGTCAGGGTCCAAAAAACTGATAGAAAAAACAGTGTTACTAGGATTAACTTAAAAAATTGATTGACTAACCATTTTATTTTCAATATTTCCTATTTGCGCATATTATTCCGCTCTATTATTCCGGTACAGGCTTTATTGCCTACGCCGACACCTCTGCCGATTGGCAGCCGGGAATTGACGCTCGATGCCGCATTTCAAGCTGAACCCCAAGGACATCTTTTTTATTCTCAAAGAACAGTTGGACTATGCCTCGCTGTGCAAACTTCCGCGCTACCGCGATCTGAACGAAAAAGCCCTGGATATGCTGGTATCCGAGGCGATCAGTTTTGCCAGGGGGGTCGTGGACCCGTTGCAGGAAATCGGGGAGCGCTGGGGCGTGAAGTTTGAAAGCGGCAAGGTCAGGTGCGCGCCCGAGTTCAAAGCGGCTTTTGCCGATTATGGAGAAAAGGGCTACATCGCCGCGGCGCGGGACCCGCAGTACGGCGGACTGGGATTTCCCAACATGATGCGGATCGTGATCAACGACCTGATGTACGGCGCCTGCCAGGCTTTCAACATGGCCCCCAGCCTGACCCATGGCGCCGCCCATCTGATCGAAAGCTTCGGCAGCCCGGATCAGAAGCAAATATATGTGCCCAAGATGTTTGCGGGGCAGTGGGCCGGCACCATGTGCCTGACTGAACCGGAGGCAGGCTCGAACCTGGCAGTGCTCGAAACAGCGGCTTTGCCGGAAGAGACGCACTACCGCATCAAGGGCAGCAAGATCTTTATTTCCTGGGGAGATCATGACCTGACTGAAAACATCGTCCATTTGGTGCTGGCCCGCATCGCCGGCGCTCCCGAGGGAATCGACGGCATTTCACTTTTTATCGTTCCGAAAATCAGGGTCAACCCGGACGGGTCGCTGGGTGAACCCAACCATGTGGTCTGCAGCCGGGTCGAGGATAAGCTGGGGCTGCACGCCTCGCCCACATGCGCCTTGAGTTTCGGCGCCGGCGGTGACTGTATCGGATATCTCTGCGGGCAGGCCAACAAGGGGTTGGCCCATATGTTTCAAATGATGAATGCCGCCCGCATCAATACCGGTGTCAGCGGCATGACGCTTGCCGGCACAGCTTACCACAATGCCCTGGAATACGCTAAAAATCGCCGCCAGGGCCGTGATCTATCCGGTCGCGATCCCGGTCAGGTAAGCCTGATTTCGCATCCGGATGTCCGCCGTATGCTGCTTTGGATGAAGGCCACGGTGGATGGGATGCGCTCGATGATTTACACCGGCGCGTTCTGGCAGGACCTCGCCCTGGAACTGCCCGGGGGACCCGAAAAGGATCATTACCGACAACTGCTCGACTTCATGACCCCGATCATCAAGGCCTACTGCTCCGATATGGGATTCCGGGTGTGCGAAACGGCCATCCAATGCCTGGGCGGCTACGGGTACTGCCGCGACTATCCGCTGGAGCAATACCTGCGCGACGCCAAAATCATGTCCCTATACGAGGGTACCAACGGCATCCAGTCGATGGACCTGATGGGCCGTAAACTCCGGATCAGCGGCGGCGCCCCGCTGCGGGCTTTTTTGACCGAGATTCATCAATTTATAGGGGCCTGCAGCGGGCATGCGCATCTGGGCGAAAGTGTCCGCGCTCTTGGACGGGTCGTCGGGCAGCTCGAAAAGCTGGCCGCGGAAATGAAAAAGCAAATCAAGGCCGATCCCCTGCGGTGGGCGGCAAACACCTACCCGGCGCTGGTTGCCTTCAGCGAGGCCGTCATGGTATGGCGCTTGCTCGATATGGCCGTTGTGGCCCACAAGGCCATGGAAAAAGGGAAAAAGAACGATTTGTACCGCGGCAAGCTCCTGCAGGCCGTCTATTTCAGCAAGATCACGCTGCCCCACACCCTGGCGACGATAGAGACCACCATGCACGGCGGCCGCGAAGTCGTTGAAATGCCGCTGCGGGCGTTCTAGAATCGATGATTTGCCATGGAAGATTGAATATCGGCCGTCAACCTGTAACCCGGAGGAAATGACATGCAAATCTGGAAAGAACCCCCGAACAGGACGCCAGTATGAAAAGAGAGCTAGCTGAGGTCGTGCTTATAGATGCTGTCCGCACCCCCTTCGGGCGTGCCGGGGAAAAGGGCATCTTCTGGAAAACCAGGGCCGAAGACCTCTGTGTTCCCCTGATGAAGGCCCTGATGGACCGCAATGCCGGTTTGACCCCGCGGATGGTCGAAGACAGCGTCTGGGGTGTCACCAATCAGGTCAAAGAGCAGGGCGGCACCATCGGCCGGATGATACCGATGCTGGCCGATTGGGGCTGGGAGGTGCCGGGGTGTTCCATCGATCGCATGTGCGCCGGTGGTTTGACAGCCGTTGGGTTCTGTGTCAGTTACATTGCCAGCGGGATGGCCGATTGTCTGATTGCCGGCGGAGTCGAGCATATGGGGCACTTGCCGATGGGGTTCATGCGCGACCCTCACCCGCGGGCTGTGGCGGTGATGGGTGGCGAGACGGCCTTGAACATGGGTCAGACGGCTGAAAACATCCATGAGCGGTTTCCGGAATTTACGCGCGAGATGGCCGATGCCTACGCGGTGGCCTGCCAGCAGAAAGCGGCCCGCGCCATTAACGCCGGTAGGATGGCGGACATGATTGTCCCGATCGAAATCGAAGGCGGCGGCGGCCGCAAGCAATGGATTGCAGCCGACCAGCATCCGCGGCCCGGGACCACGATGGCCGCCCTGGCCGGTCTGAAAACCCATTTTCGCGAAGAGGGCGGTCGGGTGACGGCCGGAAACGCTTCCGGCCTGAATGACGGGGCCTGTGCGGTGCTGCTGATGAGCCGGGCAAAGGCCCGCGAGCTGGGGCTGAAGCCGCGCATGCGCTGGGTCGCTTCGGCGGTGGCGGCGGTGGAGCCCACCCTGATGGGCACCGCTCCGGTGCCGGCCACCCGCAAAGCGCTTGCGAAAGCGGGCTTGACCATGGCGGACATGGACATCATCGAAATCAACGAAGCCTTCGCCGTCCAGGCCCTCTATTGCCTGGACCGTCTCGGGGTCGCCGGCGACGATCCACGTGTGAACATCTGGGGCGGGGCGCTGGCCTATGGACACCCGCTGGCGGCCTCAGGCCCACGACTGTTGGCATTTATGAGCGGGCTGTTCCGCGAAACCCCCCAGGCCCGCTACGGGCTGGCCACAATGTGTGTGGGTCGCGGGCAGGGGTATTCGATGATCTGGGAAAGTATCAACGAAAGTTAATGACCTACGGAACCCCTGCGAAGATCCGGGGTAATCCACCGGCATATCGCTTTCCGGAAAACCTGATGGCCGCCGCTGGCATTTGGCAGTAACCGGACCTATTGACACAAGCGTTTGCTGCACATCCAAGCTTAAGCTTTTTAGAGAACCGCAAACATGAAATATGTGGCTTAAGGAGGAAGAGTCATGCCGATGATGACAGCGGCTCAGTATGAAGAAAGTTTGCGGCGGCTGAATCTGGTTGTCTACATGTTCGGCAAGCGGGTCGAAAATGTGGTGGACGATCCGATCATCCGGCCTTCGATGCTGGCCGTTGCCCAAACCTACGCGCTGGCCCACCGACCGGAGTATGAGGACATCATGACTGCCGGCTCTCACCTCAACGGCGCCCGGATCAACCGTTTTACCCACATCCATCAGAGTACCGTCGACCTGGTCAAGAAAAGCAAGATGGGCCGGCTGCTGGGGCGCAATACCGGATGCTGCTTTCAGCGTTGTGTGGGGATGGATGCGCTCAATGCTCTCTCCATCGTCACCTATAACATGGATCAGGAGCTTGGCAGCCCCTATCATAAACGGTTTCTAAAATACCTGGCCTATGTCCAGGAAAACGATTTGACCTGCGATGGGGCCATGACAGACCCCAAGGGCGACCGCAGTTTGCCGCCGCACCAACAACCCGATCCAGATGTCTTTGTGCACATTGTGGCCGAGACCGCTGAAGGCATCGTCGTTCGGGGTGCCAAGGCCCACCAGACCGGTGCGGTCAACTCCCATGAAATTATCGTCATGCCGACCATGGCCATGCGTGCCGAAGATCGGGACTATGCAGTTTCCTTCGCCTTGCCCAGCGATGCGCCCGGGATCACCTACATCATCGGGCGCCAGTCCTGCGATACCCGCAAACTCGAAGACGGCCTTCTTGACCGCGGCAACACCCGCTTCGGCGGGCATGAAGCCCTGGTGGTGCTGGAGGATGTGCTGGTGCCCTGGGAACGGGTTTTCATGTGCCGGGAATACGGCTATGCCGGCGAGCTCGTCGAAAAGTTTGCCGCCTATCACCGCCAGAGCTATGCCTGCAAGGTCGGGGTAGGCGATGTGCTGATCGGGGCGGCGCAGACGGCGGCCGAATACAACAATGTGGCCAAGGCTTCGCACGTCAAGGACAAGATTATCGAGATGAACCACCTCAACGAGACGCTTTATTGCGGCTGTATCGCCTGCGCCTCCGAGGGCCACTGCGAACCCAGCGGCACCTATGCGGTCAACACCTTGCTGGCCAATGTCCATAAACAGAATGTCACCCGCCTTCCGTACGAGATCTCCCGGATTGCGCAGGACATTGCCGGCGGACTGATGGTGACCCTGCCGTCGGAAGCCGACCTGCAGTCACCGGAAACCGGCAAGTGGCTCGAGAAATACTTTGCCGCAAAGGGCGAAGTGCCTACCATCAACCGGCTGCGCATCCTGCGGCTGATCGAGAACTTGACCCTGGGCACAGCCGCCGTGGGCTATTTGACCGAGTCCATGCATGGGGCCGGCTCACCCCAGGCCCAGCGCATCATGATCGCCAGACTGGTGAACATGGCCCAGAAAAAACGGGCCGCCCAAAATCTGTGCGGCATCGAGGAAGAGTGATCGATCAGTGCTGAAGGTCGCCCTGAAATACTGCGGCGGATGCAACCCGGACTATGACCGCGTATCCGCGGCGGAAACAATTCAGCGCCGACTCAAGGAGCGGGTCGATTTCGTTTCGGCCGACAGTTGCGATGATATCGATATCGTCCTGGTGCTGGCGGGATGCGAGAGCGCCTGCACCGATGTAAGCGCTTTTGAAAATTGTGAAACAGTTTTTATCCGCTCGGTCAGAGAGGCCGAACGAAACGTTGCCGCCATTCTGCGAAGAATATCGTAAAGTTCGCCCGCGGCCGCTTGCTGTGCCCTTTCGAGCCGATGACGAACCAGAGAGGAACAACATGCCGGAGTCACAGAACAACCGCAGCGATGCGGGCGTCAGAATCGTTCGAACCACATCCACCTTTGACTGCGGCGGCAGATGCCCCCTGCGGCTGCATGTCAAAGACAACCGCATTTTGAGAGTGGAAGGCGATGACATTGAAGAGCCCGGCCAGCTGAGGACCTGTTTGCGGTGCCGGGCCTTGCGCAAATATGTTCACCATCCCGCCCGGCTGATGTTTCCCCAGCGGCGCACGGGCCGGCGAGGCGAGGGGCGCTTCGAGCGTATTTCATGGGATGAAGCCCTGGATTCCCTGGCCGGCCAGTTGAAACGGATTAAACAAGCCTACGGCAATGAAGGCATTTTTCTGGCCACGGGCGGAGGCTACCTGGCCGGCCTGCACAATGGCGGTTTTGCAGCCACGCGTCTCCTGAATCAATTCGGCGGCTGTATTACCCATTACGGCAATATTTCCTCCGAGGGGGCGGTATGGGCGTCTCTGACCCAGTACGGCTCGGTCATGGTCGGCAACAGCCGCGAGGATCTGATGAACAGCCGGTTGATCATCCTGTGGGGTTGGGACCCGGCCCGCATGATTTCCGGCACCAACACCATGTACCACTTGATTCGGGCCAGGGAAAACGGGGCGCGGGTCATCGCGGTCGACCCGCGTTATCACGACACAGCCGCCACCGTGGCCGACGAGTGGATTCCAATCCGTCCCGGCACTGATACGGCCGTATTCGTAGCGATGGCCAATGTGATGATCAAGGAAGGCCTTCAGGACCGGCAATTTCTGGACAAATATACGATCGGATTCGACCGCTTCAAAGAATACGTTCTCGGTCGGGATGATGGTGTCGACAAGACACCGGCCTGGGCAGCTGATATCTCAGGCGTGGATGCAGCCGTCATCGAGCGACTGGCGCGCGAATATGCCACCACCAAACCGGCGGCCTTGATGGACTGCCAGGGCCCGGCCCGCAGCGCCATGGGAGAGCAGTACAACCGCTGCGCCGCTACTCTTTGCGCCATGACCGGCAACGTCGGTCGCCCGGGCGGCAGCGCCGGCGGTGGGTTGATGGGCATCCCGGTGGGTCACATGTTTCGAATGTCGGCCATTCCGCCCGGCAAAAACCCGCTCGAAGCGGAGGGGCCCAATGTCAAGGGCACCCTCGACATCCGGCTGCGGGTGGTCAAACGGGTGCACATCAACAAAATCTTCGATGCGATCCTCAAAGGCAAGGCCGGAGGATATCCGGCTGACATCAAGCTGATGTGGTCGATGTGCAACAACTACCTCAACCAGACCGGCAACAGCAACAAAGCCGCAAAGGCGCTGCAGCAACTCGAGTTCTTCTGCGTCAACGAACTCTTCATGACCGCCCAAGCCCGTTATGCCGACCTGCTGCTGCCGGTTACCTCGGCGGCCGAGCGCAGCGATCTCACCCGGCCGTGGCCGTCGGGACCCTATTTTACCTTTATGAACCGGGCGCTTGAGCCTCTGGGCGAATGCAAATCGGACCTCGAGATCGCCAGCGAACTGGCCGAGCGGCTAGATATCCGCGATTTCAACCCGCACAGCGAAGATCAGTGGTTGAAGCTTCTGGTTGACCACAATCCCGAATACCGGCAGCACATCACGGACTTCGAGGCCTTCAAGCGCGACGGCATTCACCGGGTGAAACTCGATGAGCCGATCGTGGCTTTCAGCGACCAGATCGCCGATATCGAAAAAAACCCCTTCCCGACCCCGTCGGGCAGGATCGAGATATTCTCCCAGCGCGTGGCTGATATCGGCAACCCCGGCGTTCCACCCATCCCCATGTACATGCCGGCCAAGGAAGACCGCTTCGATCCGTTGAGCAGCCGCTACCCGCTTCAGCTGATCACCCCCCATCCCAAAAACAGGGTGCACTCGGAGCTCTTTCTGGTCGACTGGCTCAGCGAGGTGGAACCCCACCGGGTCTGGTTGAATCCGGCGGATGCCGGGGTCAGGGGAATTAAGGACGGTGAGGGGGTTCTGGTCTATAACGACCGCGGCACAGTGGCCATCACGGCCTGGGTGACCGAACGCATCATCCCGGGGGTGGTTTGTATCTTTGAAGGCAGCTGGTATGCGCCCGACGACAAGGGCATCGACCGGGGGGCCTGTGCCAATACCCTGACCCGGGATGACTACTCGGGCGGTGGTGCCGCGGTATTGAACACGACCCTGGTAGAGGTGAAAAGGGAAACGCCGGGGTCCCAACCGGCAGAGCCCGGTCCCAGGTGAATTGCGACAGGAGAGCGGAGCATGCAAATCGGTTTCTATTTTGACCAAACCCGCTGCACCGGATGCGGCGCATGTCAGGTGGCCTGCAAGGACTGGAACGATGTCGATGCCGGGCCGGAAAAGTGGATGCGGGTGCAATACATGGAGCAGGGCCGCTTTCCCAAACCGTTTGTCAGCTACATGATCGCACCCTGCTGGCATTGCCTTCAACCGGTTTGTGCCGAGGCCTGCCCGGCGGCGGCGATCACAAAAAGAGAAAAGGACGGCATTGTGGTTGTGGACAGCGAGGCCTGTCTGGGCAACGCGGCCTGCAATGTCAAATGTCTTAAAGCGTGCCCATACGGCGCTCCGCAGTTCGGGCCGCAGACGGCGGCCAAGATGCGCAAATGTGATTTTTGCCTGGAGCGCTTCGAACAGGGCAAGTCGCCGACCTGTGTCCAGGCCTGTCCGGTGCGCGCCCTGGACGCCGGCCCCCTCGATGCGCTCGAGGCCCGTTATGGAAGTTGCAGGGAGGCTGTCGGTTTCGATTATTCCTACCGAACCCGACCAGCGGTGGTCCTGAAAGCCAAAGCGCGATAGAAAGAGGTTCACGATGCAAAAATCCACCGTCGCGATCGTCAGCTATGAAAAGCCGCTTGCATCCGTTCGCCGGGCGGTGACCCTCGCCGGCGGGCTGGCACCGCTGTCGTCCGCCGCCCGCGTCTTCATTAAACCCAACATCGTCTTCTGGACCAAGGCCACCGATTTTCCCAAATACGGGGTCATTACCACCTCCCGGGTTGTGGAAGATATGGTAGTGGTGCTCAAGGAACACGGTGTCCGCGACATCAGCATCGGTGATGGTACGGTGCTCAGGGATCCAAAAGACATGCAAACCCAACGCCATGCTTTTGAAACCCTCGGTTACGGTAAACTGGAAAAACGCTATGGCGTGAAGCCCGTCAACATCTGGGAGCGACCTTTCGAAAGAGTGGACCTGGGGCAAGGGGTCGTCGTCAGGTTCAACACTGACATTTTGGCGGCTGACTATGTCGTCAACCTGCCGGTCCTGAAGACCCATTCGATGACAAAGGTCAGTCTGGGAACCAAAAACCTCAAGGGCATGATTGACATTGCCTCGCGCAAAAAATGCCACAACACCCACCCCGTCAAAGATTTGCACTTCTGGGTGGCCCGTTTGGCCGACCGTATGCCCCCCATGTTTACGTTGCTGGATGGCATCTACACGGCCGAGCAGGGACCGAACATCGACGGCCGCATGCATCGCAGCAACCTGCTGGTGGCCTCGGCCGACCTGCTGGCCGCTGACATGGTGGGAGCCAAGATCCTGGGGTACGAGCCGGGTGATGTGCCTCATCTGGCGATTGCCGCCGCCAACCACAACCGGTCCCTGGATCTGTCCGGTGTGGAAATCGTCGGCGAACGCATCGATGCCGTTGCGCGCCCGCATCGATATGATTTTGATTACACAACCGACGGAACCCTGCCGCTGCCGATGGCCCAGATGGGCATCAAGGGGCTGAGCTACCACAAATTCGACCTGAGCTTGTGCACCTACTGCTCCGGGTTGACCCGCACGACGCTGATGGCCATCGCCAAGGCCTGGCGCGGGGAAGCCTGGGATGATATAGAGGTGCTCAGCGGCAAGGTGATGAAACCGAGTCCTGGAAAGAAGAAAACGGTGCTGTTCGGCAAGTGCATCCACCGGGCCAACAAGGACCATCCCGACATCCGGGAGGCGATTCCCATCAGGGGCTGTCCGCCGCAGCCGGCTGACATCTGCAAGGCCCTGCGCACTGCCGGCATCGACGTGGATCCGGCCATATTCGCGAACGTGGACCGGCTGCCGGGTAAATTCCTCAAGCGCTACGAGGGCCGACCGGAGTTCAGCGATTCGTTTTTCACCGTTGCCTGACGGACGGGAGATGCATCCGGCGACCAGGTCGCCAAAGCGCTGTCCACCCATGCGATCCGGGTTTGCGGCAAATAGCAAGGAAGGGGCCATGGCTTTCGAGAAACAGCTTGAAGAACTTATGCAGCGGCGCGCCCGGGCACTGAAAATGGGCGGTGAGGAAAAGATTTCAGAAAGATCTGCTGCCGATCGGCTGACCGCCCGGCAGCGCCTCGATCGGCTGCTGGATCCCGGCTCCTTTTTTGAAGTCGGCCTGCTGAACCAGTCGGATGTTCCCGGCATGGAAGACAAGACCCCGGCGGACAGCAAGGTGGCGGGCTACGGTAAAATCGACGGCCGCAATGTAGCGGTCGTGGCCAACGACTTCACCGTACTGGCGGCGACCTCGAGCCGCGTGGCCGGGCGCAAGGAGGGTGAACTCAAATTGCAGGCCGCGCGATGCGGCCTTCCGCTGGTCTACCTGGGAGAGGCCGGCGGCGCCCGCATGCCCGACATTATGGGGTCGGCCGGGCTGGCCTCCTTCGGCGGCAGCGGTTTCGACACCTATCTGCAGATGATGAGCCGGGTGCGCCAGAGCCCGATGGTGACGGCCATCATGGGCGAGTGTTACGGCATGCCCACCTGGATGGCCTGCCTGTCGGATTTTGTCGTCCAACTCAAGGGCTCGGCCATGGGGGTTTCGGGCCCGCGCGTGGTCGAACTGGCGTTGGGCGAGCAGGTCTCGGACGAAGAACTCGGCGGCTGGAAGGTGCACGCGCACATCACCGGCCTTGCCGACCGGGTGGCCGAAACCGAAGAGGACGCCTTTGATATCATTCGGCGCTTTTTGTCCTACCTGCCGTCGCATTGCGACCAGCTGCCGCCCGAAGCCCCTGTTCCGCCGGACTCCGGTGCGCAGATGGACCGCATCCTTGATTTTCTGCCCGAACAGCGCAATCGCGGCTACGATATGCTGCGGCTGCTGGGCTGTATCGTCGACAGCGGCAGCCTGTTCGAACTCAAACCCGGGTTCGGAAAATCGGTCATCACCGCTTTGGCCCGGATCGACGGCGCCACCGTCGGCATAATCGCCAACCAGCCCATGTTCAATGCCGGCGCCATGGACACCGACGGCATCGACAAGGTGGTCAGTTTTCTGTGCCTGGCCGATTCTTTCAATATCCCTCTGGTGTTTTTCCATGACATCCCCGGTTTCCTGGTCGGCAAGGATGCCGAGCGCAAGCGGGTCGGCGCCAAGGTGATGAATTACATGAACGCCCTCGGGCTTCTGACAGTTCCGCGGATTGCGATCATCCTTCGCAAGACCTACGGCATGGCTTTCTGGAATATGTGCGGATCCGGCTGCAGAACCGATTATCTGGCGGCCTGGCCCTCGGCCGAGATGAGCTTTGTCGATCCGGAGATCGCCGCCAACGTTGTGTACGGCGGCAAGGTCCAGGCCGCTGACCGCGACTCGGCCGAGTGGCTGGAGCTCAAAAAGAAACTGGTCGATGATGCTTCGCCCTACGGTGCAGCCGGCCGGCATTACATCCACGATGTCATCGATCCGCGCTCAACCCGCGAGGTGATCAAAACCGCACTGGCGATCAGCTTCAATGCCCGCAGCGCCGGCATCAGTGCGCACAAACTCGCAAATTGGCCGACCAAATTCTAGCCTGCTTAATCCGTGAATATTTCATTGAAATATTCACCCTGCGGACGGGCCGGAGGCTTCCATAGAATGTATAATTATGTATTGAAAGGCGGTAAAAATTAACGTTGCAGGAGGAAACCCGTGGCAGCCAAATTTGTGAGTGAAAGAAATATCAAGTTTCTGTTGTACGAAGTGTTCGATCTGGAGAGGTTAACGCAGTACGAATACTACTCCGAGCACACCCGCAAAGGGTTCGATCTGGTGCTCAAGGCGGCGGTCAAACTGGCCAGGGATCTGCTCTATCCGATCTTTGAAGAGATGGATCGGTCACAGCCGGAACTGGTGGACGGTGAGTTGCGCGTTCATCGCGATGTTCGCAAGATCATGCGCGAATTTGGTGAGGGCGGGTGGATCACCAGCACCGTGCCTTTTGATCGCGACGGCGAGCAGCTTCCACATCTGTTGGCCGGTGCCTGCGCGTTTATTTTTTCAGCAGCCAATTACTCTGCCTCTGTCTACCCGGGACTGACCATCGGTGCCGCCGGTCTTATCGATACATTCGGCAGCCGGGAGCTTTACGAAACCTACGTGCCCAAAATGCATGCGGGCAAATGGCAGGGCACGATGGCCTTGACC
>Ga0210141_1000008_pt1 | contig 19139 bp, 17 predicted proteins | sample China_Galinas_Co_2_FD_184862 | JGI IMG/M metagenome (GOLD analysis project Ga0210141, IMG submission 184862) | Wetland microbial communities from San Francisco Bay, California, USA, that impact long-term carbon sequestration -... | ecosystem: Environmental > Aquatic > Marine > Wetlands ...
AAGGGCTCGTTCATCTGAAAGAAAGACGCACAGCTGGTTTGTTTGTATGAAGCGAATCGGGCGGATTGTCGGCATGGCGTTGCAGCTTCAACCCCTTCCAGCTTCCCGGCCTTTTTCCTTCAGGGCATTTCCGGTTGTCTTGACAGCTGATCGATATGCGCATAAGTAATGAATTCTAGCCGAAACCGGGAGATAGGAGATGATCGACGAACAAATTTTGGTCGGTAAAAAAATCCTCATCGTGGACGATGAACCGGATGTCCTCGATACACTGGAGGACCTGCTGGCAATGTGCGAGGTCACCAGAGCCGCTGGCTACAGTGAGGCCGAAAAATATCTGTCCCAGCAGCCGTTCGATCTGGCAGTGCTGGACATCATGGGCGTTTCCGGCTATGAGCTGCTCGAAATCGCCGTCAAACACGAGGTTCCCGCCGTTATGCTCACCGCCCATGCCTTGACGCCGGAAAACATTGTCAAGTCGCATAAAGAGGGGGCGGCTTATTTTCTGCCGAAAGAAAAAATGGCCGACATCGCCTCATATCTGGCCGATGTGTTTGAGGCCCGGGACAGGGGAGAAAACACCTGGGACCGCTGGCTGGACCGCCTGTCGAACTACTGCGAGAAAACCTTCGGTGCCAAATGGATGGACCCCGACAAAGACTTCTGGGACAAATTTCCTTTCTATTGAAAACGTTTCGGAGTGTCAAAGGTTTCGGGTTCAAAGGTATCCGAGTATTTGTTTGCCGAGTGGGAAAAAGAGCTGAAAAATATCAGACTGGTTCAGCACTTTCAGTGCTGCCTGAGGATTTCAATCCATGCTCACGTCAACCAATAGAGTCCTGATGGCTTGCTGTATACTTTGTTTATGCCTACTCTCCGGTTGTGCGGCCGTTATTCTGGGCGCGGGGGCCGCCGGCGCCGGAGCTTTCGCTTACTCCGAAGGCCGACTCAGCAGGATGTATGCTGCCGGATATCAGGAAACAGTCAATGCAACCCTCGACACTCTGGAATCATTGAAAATACCTGTCAGGGATAAAACGGCCGATGAATTGGAAACAAATATCCTTGCTGTGCGTCCGGATGGCACCCCCGTGCAGGTAGTTGTAACGCGGGTCAGCCCAAAATATTCCGAAGTCGCCATTAGAACCGGCAAAATTGGCGTGTTTGACAAAAAGACTTCCCATCAGATTCACGATTACATCTTGAAAAAAGTGGGCCAAATATCTGATGCTTCTGCGGCCGACCAAGGTCCATCAAGCCCAAAAGCACCTCAAACCGCAAAGGAAATTGGCGAGACGGTTTCCAAGCCAGAGACATTGTCCGAAACAGCACGCTACCCGTCGGATAAGCTGGCCGTTTACTTCGATGTTAATACGAACAAACTCTCCAAGGAAGAAACGAACAAGCTTGACCGGTTTTTTGAGACGAACCACAAACGGCTTACTGCAAAAATAGTCGTCATTGGTTATTCAGATGCGACCGGGACCCCAATCTACAATAAGATGCTTTCTTTGAGCCGCGCTGAAACCGTCAAGATGTATCTGATTGGAAAAGGCATGCCGCCGGATCAGATCGAGACCTATGGGCATGGATCACTTAATTTTGTGGGCGATAACGACAATGAAAAGGGCAGGCGATTGAACCGTAGAGTCGAAATCAATATCAGCGAAAATTAAATTTGAATGCATTTTGCTGTCCGAGGCGCTTGTGATGTTCAAACTGTGCACCATGTGTGAGAAAGCGTGGGGCGACCGCGACGACTTTCTTTCCGATCCCGAAGCTAAAATCATTGGATACCAGGTCAATTTCGGGGATCTGCAGTTAGGGTATTTTCTTTTCAATCACCTGGCGTGTCAGACAACCCTGGCGATCCACGCCGCCCAGTTTATCGATTTATATCAGGGCCCCATCTACGCTCAGCCCAAAACCGGCACACCGGATTGTACCGGACATTGCCTCCGCCAGGATGATCTCGAACCGTGTGACACAAAATGCGAATGCGCGTACGTGAGGGAAATAATTCAGATCATCTGCAACTGGACCGCTGCACAAGATCAAACCGCACGATCTCGCCGCACTCAGAGCGCTTGAGCCGGCCGGCTCCTGGCGATGAAGCCCGTATTCTGAAGGCCGACTCCACCACAAAGCGATATTCTCGTCTTCCGGCCGCCCTTGCCCGATGTTGTTGCAGTCCAGTTCATTGGCTGATATAACTTCGGCGCTGCCGGGCTGTATTAAAATATCCGGTTTAATTTTTTTCCTCCATTCCCCATGCGCTTCGCGAATGCCGCATGCCAACCCTCAACAGTATGATTTGGCGCCGGTAGGGAATATGGAACAGCAGCACAGCAGGAGGTGACCATGTACACCCATGCCATCACACGCCGGCCCGCCCCCAATTTTGCATCAGGGCTGACAACAGCGAACCACCAGAGACCCCCCGACTACCAGCTGCTGTTGGCGCAGCACCGCCGGTATGTGGAAACACTGGTTGATCTGGGGCTGGAGGTGATTGAACTGCCCGAACTGACGGAGTATCCCGATGCCTATTTTGTTGAGGATGCAGCCGTAGTGACCCCTGAAATCGCAGTCCTCACCAACCCCGGCGCACAGTCCCGCCGCGGTGAGCCGGATTACATCGCCACCGACCTCGCTCAGTTTCGCCAGACCGCGCGCATCAGGGAACCGGGAAGGCTGGATGGCGGTGATGTGATGCAAGTCGACCGGCACTTTTACATAGGTCTGTCCCAGCGCACCAACCCGGCAGGAGCCGCTCAACTGGGAGAGCGGCTGCAGGAATTCGGCTATGCGTGGACGCCGGTCCCGGTGGGCGATGGTTTGCATCTCAAATCCAGTATCAATTACCTGGGTGGGAAGACACTCGTCATGGCTGAGGATTTTCCCGGGAAATCACTTTTTTCGGGCTATCACCAAATTCTGATACCCGGGCAGGAAGCCTATGCAGCCAACACACTGGCTGTCAACCGTCACCTGTTAATGCCAAAGGGGTTCCCTCAGACACGCGCGAAATTGGATGGGCTGGGAATGCCCGTAGTTGAACTGGATGTGAGCGAGGTAGCCAAAATGGACGGGGGCCTGACGTGCCTGTCGCTGCGGTTCTGATCGGTCGGGCCGGTCTGCTTTCAGTCCCATCGGTCTGATACCGGTTGAATGCGAAGCAAAAAAACTGCAGCTCAACGGTCAAACGGGCCACGAACTTAACGGGCTGAACTGATATCATGCTGGAATATTTGATCAAAGGGGCCTTGCTTGGGCTGGCCGCCGGGCTGGCGCCTGGCCCATTGCTGGTTTTGGTGGTCTCCGAGACCATCCGGCACAATACTGTCGCCGGTATCAAAGTGGCGTTTGCGCCCATGTTGACCGACATACCGATCATTTTGCTGGCCCTGCTGGTATTGCCCAGGCTGCCTTATTTTAAAATTATCCTGAGTGTCATCTCCATTGCGGGTGCTGTTTTTATCGGCTATCTGGCCTGGGAGAGCTTTAAAACCAGAGGAGTGGATCTGGATCCCGGGCAGGTCAAACCGCAGTCGCTGAAAAAAGGCCTCATCACCAATTTGCTCAACCCCCACCCGTATGTTTTCTGGCTGGGTGTCGGCGTTCCCATCATTTACAGTGCGCTGCAGTCCGGTGCAGGCAGCGCCGTGGTCTTTACCGGCACCTTTTTCATCTGCATTGTCGGCTCAAAAATCGGTTTGGCACTGATCGTCAGCAAATCCAGAACCTTTCTATCCGGAGCAGTCTACATTTATATCGTCAGGGGATTGGGGCTGCTTTTATTGGTTTTCGCCTTCATGCTGGCAAGGGATGGAATCAGATTGTTAAATCTGGGGGGCTAGCGCCGGGCAGATACTATGCGAAAGAATATCCCTGACGCCTCCTGTCCTGGGGTCATTCTGGAAACCATGGGAAAAAGGAAATAATCCGCGGGGCCGGCGGTATAGTCCCATGGCACCCTTTTTGGAACGAAAATTGGGTCGAAAACGGCAAAAAACCGATGCCGTTTTGCGGGATGCGTTTGATCTCCATCGAGGCTAAACCAGGGCTTCAACAGTCAGTGCCGCAACCGTTTCCACTTTGACGTCCAACCCGAAATGTTTGACGATTTCGGTCAGCTGGCGGTGACAGGACAGGCAGGCTGTGCCCAGGTGGGCAACCCCGGCTGCCCTGATCTGATCGGCCTTGGCCTTGCCGGAAATCATGCGCCGGCCGGCGCTGGTGCTGTCCTGGAGCAGGGCCCCTCCTCCACCACAGCAGACGGCGTTCATCCGATTCGGCGTCAGTTCGACAACCTCCCGGCAAACCCGGCGCAAGAGCTGGCGCGGGGCCTCGAAAACACCGGCTTTGCGTCCCAGGTTGCAAGGATCATGATAGGCAATCGGGTAGGGATGGGCTTCCGCGTCCAGTTTGATGATCCCCTTCTCAACCATATCCAGGGCCAGCTCCACAATGCTAAGCACATTGAAGCGCGGCTCGCGGCCGATCAGACCGGTCAGCCGTTTTTTTAAAACAAGAAACCCGTGCCCGCATTCGGAGAGAACCAGGTTTTCAATCGCCAGATCTTCTGCCGCCTCGACGACCTGCAGCAGCATCGTACGCTCCAGCTCTTCGTCTCCAACAAAATAGCCCCAATTGGTGACATCGGTATGCCGATGTGACATGGTCCATGGCTCACCAAAGGCATAGAAGAGCCTGGCCATGGCCTGCAGGTGCAGCACGTTGGTCCCCAGCTCCCGTGGATTCGGCAGATAGAGATATTTGGCGCCCTTTTGGTCTTTTGGAATGGCCGACCGGGGATCTTCCAGTTCATCGGTAATCTCTTCGTTCACCCAATCGATGGTGTCGACAAAATCTTCCCCGGTGAACCCGTTGACATCACCGGTCTCAAGTCGGGTCTCAATCCCTTGCCGGATGTCCTCAGGGGTCTTTTCTTTCGCCGCCGGCAGGCTGCGGGCCTTGCGCACCACATCGGCCATCACGATGCCCATGGGGCAGGCCACCGTGCAATGATTGCAGATCATACAGTCCCAGATCATCTGGGACTGTCCCAAAACCTCGTCGAGCCCCATCTGGGCCAGGCGGATCATCAGGCGCGGATTGGGCCCGCCTTTGCCATCATACCAGGTGCACCGGGAAATACAGATCCCGCAGGTCAGACATTCGCGGAAGTTGTCCCCGTCTTTTTCCAGCAAGCCCGCAAAGGGCGACTTGAGGCAAAGGCTTGCTTCTTTCATGACACCTCCTTCCGGGAACCGTCCGCGGCTAGTATTTGCGCCATTTTCGACGGTTCGTTGGCCGCCACTGTTTGGTGCTTGATCCTGCCGTCGGCAGACCCCATATCAGCGGCTATTTTGTTGGCTCTGGCGGCAGCAAAACCGCTGCCGGCCATCGAGCGGCAGTTGCCTTCGTGGCAGCCGGCAACGATCACTTTGTCGGCGCCTCCGGCGACCAGCTGCAGCAGGGTGATCTCATCCAGACTCCCGGCGCACCTTACCGGAATGACTTCAACCTCGCGGTTCAACGAAATTCCCTTTTCTTCGGCCGCCTTGAGGGCCAGGCCGGCGGAGCGCTCGCAGGCGAAGACAATGGTCCTGGCCCCCGCTTTACCCTGCTTTTTAGGGTCGATCGTCTGTGCGGGCGCTATCGCCAGCGCCGGGCAGTTGGTAACACACAGCCCACAGCCAAAACAGGCCTGATCCACGATCTCGGGTTGATAGTGGTTGCGGAGAATCACGGCCGCATGGGGACACACCCGGTAACAGGTCAGGCAGCGAACGCATTGGTTCTTATCGATAACCGGCGGCCGGTCGAGGTCAAATTCCCGGTTTGCCAGCATGGCCAGTGCCGCTTTGAGCGATTCAATTTCGTGGGCGACATCGATCTCGTCGCTCTCGGCGTGGCAGGCGCCGATAAAGAAAATTCCGCGCCGCGGACTGCCGATGGGCCGATGGCGGACATTGGCCGACTGCAGGAACCCCTCGACATCACGCTCCTGTCTGAGCACCGCGGCTACCTCGGTTGCCAGAGGCGGATTTTTTACCGGCTCCGGGACGACCAGCAGATCACAGTCGATTGTCAATCGAATCCCGGGAAGTGTGGCTTCGTTGATTGTCAGCCGCAGACCCCGATCGCCGGTCTCCACCGTCACCTGATCCGGATTGGACATTCTCAGGAAACGAACGCCTTTTCGACGGGCCTCGTCATAGAGCTGCTGCCCCTTCAGACCATGAACCAGCATCTTTTCCATTACCACAACGGCGTGGCCGCCTTTTTCAGCCTGCGCCAGCGACAGGCTGAGACATCGGCGCGCATGTGCTTTCCACTCCGGTTCGATTCGATCAAGCCAGAAAACGATGGTGTCCGGCTGACTTCCGGGGGCCTTTGCGAAGGCGTCCGCAAATTCGGACAGCGGCAGAACCCGTTTGTTGTCCGTCGAGACGGCGGCAGACGCCAGTTGGATTCCACTGGCGACCACGATCGCGGACGCGGTCAGCCGGTGCCTCTGATTCGAACTGGTAAAGCAGACGCCATATTGGCCGGTGGTTCCCTCGACAGCCGTCAGGCGTGCCCCGGGGAAGTGGGTGATTCCCGATTGCTGCGGGCCGGCTTGTTCAAAGGGATCGAGCAGCTGGACCGGATACCCATCAGCTGCCAGACTTTTTGCAGTAAGATGGGAATCGGACGAGCCGCCGAAGACAACGATGTTCGGTTTTTCAGGGATTTGGGGCAAGCACCCCAGGTGCGCGGCAATTTTATGGGCCGCAATGATGCCCTGGTCCCGGGAAGTCAGAATGTCATTGGGGCCCAAGGCGTTGCCGGCCGCATATACGCCTTCGGGCAGAACAACCGGGTCTGCCCCGAAAAAGCCCCACTGGCCGGCTTTGGCACCCAGTTGTTCGGAAATCGCGGAGATACCGCCGGCGGGCTGGATACCAACTGCCAGAACGATCAAATCGAAATGAAGGGCTTGCCGGGCGCCGCTTTCAGGATCTTCGCGAATGACGCTCAATTTATCCGGCACGAGGTCTGACAGGATTTTGGCCGGCACCCCCTGGAGCAGCTTGACCCGGGCCGACATCTGGGCAGCCTGGGTCCGGAAAGCTTTGCCGATGACCTGCAGATCGATGTGGAATACGCTGACGGCCGCGCCCGGGATTTCATGCAGAATTTTATTGGCTTGGCGCACAGCGGTCTTGCAGCACACCTGTGAGCAATAGTCACGTCCCTGTTCGCGATCTCTTGAACCGACGCACTGGATAAAGGCGACGGCAGGGGCTTTGTTGCCCTGGAAGATGCCGGAAAGGGCCTCCTGTTTGAGTATGGCGTTCAAGTCCACCGTGGTGATCACCCGATCGTGGATGCCGTATCCAAGGTCTTCAATCGCTGATGGATCGAAGGGCGTCAGGCCGGTGGCCAGCAAAACGGCGTCAGCCCTGACCGGTCCCGCAGAACCGTCAGTCAGCTCGATCGCAAACCCATCGCTGTTTTTACTGATGGCGGCGAGACTGTTTTTCAGATGAACGGTGGTGCGAGTTAGCCCGGCGGTTTTGTCCACCAGTTCAGCTGCCAGGCAGGCACCGCAGCTCTGGCAGGTGTCGGTTGCCATGCAGGCCCATTCGAAAGCCTTGCCGCCGAGGGATTCAGCCTGTTCCACGAGGTGAACAGAGATGCCGCAGGCATCAAGCGTCTGGGCGGCCGCAAGTCCGGCAACGCCCCCCCCAAGGATTAGAACACTCGGTGGTGATGCCTTCATTTTTTCCTCCCCAACCTAAGGAATTCAGTTTCAGGTGTCGACGACGTCTTTATCAGAACACAGATCCGGAAAAACAAAAACGGGATCGGAAACGGCGGGTCTCCATCCCGGTCCTTACAGTGCGATGAAAAATATGCCGCTCATTATCGATGCTAGTGCTCGCGGCCGGTTCTGGTCGAGACAGTGGAACCGCGCTGCAATTGGAAGCACACTATAATAAAAAACCGATCCGAGCGCAATATCCAAGAAGCATTGGATGGTATGGACGGTGAGCGTCCGGGGGGGGTATTTCGCCAAAAGTCAGCAGCACGGCGCTTTCCAACATTCCCATAAAGGATAATTCCGAAATCAGTCGTCCAGTTCGATTAGGTCGCAAATGTTGATCTCCAGCATTTTGATGCTGGCCATTATGCGCCGCGTGTTTTTGTCAAGCGCCGGAAAGCTCTCCCCTTTTCGGGCAAGATTTTCGGCCGCCGCTTTCATGGTTCGAATCTGGGCATAAATATGGTCAAGATCAAATTGAAAACTCATCAGATATTCCTCAATTTTGCTTTTTGCCCTTGCGCAAATCCTTGAACCGTTTGGCCTTGACCTCGTAGCGCGGCAGGGTGTCACAACCGCAGATTTCGATATCGTAGCGCAAATTGGTCTTGAGCCGCAGCTGGTTGTTCAACTCGCCTTCGATCAGTTGGCATTGGTCCTGGGCCCCGGGCATCACTTCCACCCGCAGTTTGATCTGGTCGACATCACCGACTTTGTCCACGATGACCTCATATTCATCACTGAGTCCATCCATCCCGCGCACCACTTCCTCGATGGCCGACGGCGCCAGCAGTACCCCCTTGACCTTGGTGATGTCATCGGCACGGCCGACAACTCCCCCTTTGATGATTCTGAAGCTGCGGCCACAGGGGCAAGGATCCTCGGCCCACTCGATCACATCCTTGGAGTCGAAACGAATACAGGGCTGGGCCTGGCGATCGAAGGCGGTGATGATCATTTTGCCCCGCCGGCCCGGCTCGGTGATGATTTCCCCTGTCTGAATGTCCTCGATCTCCACCAAAAAGAGCGCCTCGTTGACATGCAGGCCCCCGGGTTGCGCGGTGCATTCGTATGACCAGGCGCCGATTTCGGTTGCGCCGGCATGATCGTAGACTCTGGCGCCCCACGAGGTTTCGATGCGTTGTTTGGTGCTCGGAATACAGGCCCCGCACTCTCCGGCGCAGGTTATTTTAGCGATGGTCATTTTTGCCGGATTCAGGTCCATTTTACGGGCCGTCTCCGCCATGCCCAGCACATAGGTGGGGGTGGCCATCATGGCTGTGGCCTCTAATTCCTGAATCTTGAGAATGCGGGCTTTGGTGTCGAGCACTCCGCCGGGGATGACTTCACAGCCGATCTTTTCGGCGGCGTAGTGCCCCGCCCAGAAGGCCACGAAAATGTTATAGCCGAAGGGGATGAAGACCCGGTCCCTGGGCCGGTAACCCTGGGCCCAAAGGATGTAGGCCCAGCACTCGGCCCACCACTCCCAGTCCTGCCAGGTGTCCGGCTGGTAAACGGGCTGGCCGGTGGTGCCGCTTGTCTGGCGAAACTCGGTGACTTCCTCCAGCGGCACACACAGAGCATCGCCGTAGGGAAACGGTGCCTTGCGCTGGATATCGCGCATCATCGATTTTTCCACCTTGGGCACCCTGCGGATGTCATCAAAGCTGCGGATGTCCTCTGGCTTTATACCGGCTTTGTCATACAGCGAACGGTGGAATTTTGACTTTTCAAAGGCCCAGTTAAAGATACGCTTGAACTTCTTCAGCTGCAGCTGCCGTATCCTTTCGGGCTCGAGGGTTTCAAGTACAGGGTTCCAATAGGGTTGATCTGCCATTTCAAGCCCTCTTCGAGCGGCCGTTCAGGCCGGGTTGAACGATTCACCCGGATGAACGATTTTCATCTAATTTGGAAGCTTCATATTTACTGACGATTATATGCAAACAACCCCTCGAAAAAGTCAAGCGGTTTCTGAAGCGTCCCGGGCCGAACCGCGCTTTGCCCGCCCAGCTCCCCGGCCGAACACGGGCAATTGTCAGCTGCACCGTAATTTGCTAATACGACAGGGGTGAAATAAGACCGGTCAACAGGAGACGAAAATGAATCCAGGCGTCAAGAAGGCGATAGCGGCTGCAGTCGGCGGGGAACCCTTTGCGGTTGCCATGAAAATGGAACTGAAGGGATTGGAGGACGGCTATTCGGTGGTGGAAATGATCTATGACCCCGAAAAGCAGAACAATATTTACGGGCGCGCCCACGGCGGGGCGATCTACGGGCTGATCGACGAGGCTTTTGAAACCGCCGGCCAGACGGACGGCACCATTGCCGTAGCCCTGAATGTGAACGTGACCTATGTCGCCAGCCCGGCGGCCGGCGACCGCCTGCGGGCAGAGGCGAAACGCATCAGTCAGACCAAGAAGACGGCCGGCTACGACATCAAAGTGAGCGATCAGGATGGCAGGCTCATTGCCACCTGCCAGGCCCTGGCGTATCGCACCGGCAAAGCTATTCCGTTCCTAAAATAATGTCCACAGGATTTTGAATTTGTTCCGGATTTCGGATTTCGTGCTTTGAATTCAATTAACGGGGATCAGTGCGCACTATTGAGCAAACCCCCAGCTAATCGGAACAACCCTATATTCCTTTGCCAAGTATATTGGGGTCATGCTTGAGGCGTTCCTGGATGCCCTTGCCGATATGATAAGTGCGGCTGAATTCAGACCAGAATTTCTGATCTTTTTCTTTCCAGTCCGGTCCAAATCGCTCATCGAAGTAGCCGCCTAATTTCTTGAAAAGCAATTTCCAGGGCGGTTCGCCTCGATGGTAGGCAGCCAGCAAATCGTTTAGCAGGGTATCCAGATCGGCCAGGGTTTCCTTGGGCAAATATGAAATGGCCCCTTTGCGAATCGATTCCATCAGGGTTTCCGGGTTAATGGCATGAGCGGTGAGCATCACCGTGGGAATGCCGCGGGCGACGGTTTCCTCCAGCAGTTGCAGCCCGTCCACTCCCATGATATCCAAAATAGCCAAATCGTAGCGGTTGTCTTTGATTTTTTTTGTGGCCATCTCGTAACTGGTGGCCCGGTCGACCTTGGCATCTTCCAGGATATCTTCTATCGTTTCGAGGATATCCACTTCATCGTCGACCGCCAGAATCGATTTCCCATCAATATGGGACTCTTTGACCACCGTCATCGCTACCTCCTTGTGAGTTGATCGCCGTCGCCGACCGGCAGACGACTGTTGTCATGACCCGTATCCGCTCAAAAGCAGATCATTGGTTTCTTATGGGCAAGCGCAGTCTGAAAGTGGCCCCTTTGCCCGGTTCACTTTCAAGCAAAATGTCGCCCCCCAGTGATCGCGCCAGAATTTGTGCACCGGCCAGTCCCAGCCCGTGGCCCTTGCGCGGCGCAATGGAACATGTGTCGACCTGGGCGTATCTTCTGAATACCATTTCATGATGCTCAGGATCGATGCCGGGCCCGTCGTCGCTGACGGCAATCACCAGCACGTTTTCATCGATTTCCATGCGGATCTCAGTCCAGCGGTTACGGTGGTGCAGGGCATTTTTGATCAGGTTGCCGACAATTTGACGAAACTTGACCTCATCCTGGTACAACTGCATATTGGCCACTGAGGGGGTCACAACGAAAAGAACACCGTGTTTGGACATCAATTGGAGGGCATCGTCCTCGTTGTCATGCTGGCTCAGTTCATCGGCCAGGGTCCCCATCATTATTTCAAGTGCGTCCCGCAGCGCCTTGAAGGCAGCGCGCACCGGCGAAAACTCTTCACACACCATGCAGCCCGCCTCGGAACGGCCGATTTCCAGCAAATTGCTCAACATGGCCCTTGCTTTCTGGGTATTGCGCAAGGCGCGCTTTAACGTATTGGTCTGTTTGGGCGTCAAAGGACCGAATTTGGCCTGCTTTTCAAGCAGCGTGCGCACCCCGGTTTCGATGATTGATATCGGGTCCTTGAGTTCGTGGATCAGAAAAGGGATTTCGATCTCGCTGAAAAAACGTTCGGATGCCTTGAGCCCCTCTCCCTGCGCATCAATCTGACCGGTTTGATTTTTCATGCGACTCATCCTTTAGGCCGGTTTAAATGTCACAGTCACCGTCGTTCCACCGCTGCCATGACAATCGCTGCCCTTCCGGCAATGGGGGCACTTCTCAATATCCCCCGGACAGTTGTCTTCGTCGGCAGCGATCAATTCGCAACGCTTGGATTGCATTTGCAGTCTGAAATTATATCTTTCCGAAAAAATCTTCATGCGCAGCAGATCAAACCCCTTGCCCCCGGCGCGGAAATCGTAAGGTTGACGGGTTGAATATTGCATGGGTTCGTAGGCGGTAAAATAATTATCAAATATGAGGCGTTGGTTTTCCCTGGATATGCCGATGCCATTGTCTTTGACGATCAGCTCCGGCCCCTTTGTCCCCTTGCGGACCACTATCTCGATGCGTCCCCCATCGGGTGTATTTTCGATGGCATTGCGGACGAGCCCTTCGAAAACCTTGATAAGCACCTCCGGCGGAATCCACACGGGGTCTGTTTCGGAAATCCGGGTTTTAATGTGACAGCGGCGGTGCGCAAACAGCGGCTTGAGTTCCTCCATTTTGGATAGTACCAGAGGACCGGGTAAAACCGTCTGGGAAACGGCCTCCCGGGGTCCGAAAATCTCTTCGATGCGCAGCCGCAGGGCTTCGATAACATCCGGCTTCAACGCGTGTTCGGAGACCAGCACCTCGAGTTCATCCTGGCAGGCATCCACCAGGGCCGACATCAGGTAGCGGGTTTTATAATCCTTGGCCTGAATGATATCTTCGATCTGGTATTGCATGTCCAGAATGCGCTGCAAATTTCTCTGGGCCCGTTCGAGAATCGTCGGCCAGTTGCCGTCTCCCAGCCTGGCCAGCTGTTTGGCCAGCAGGTTCAGGGATGCCGAAAGCACAGAAGTAGGCGTTTTGAGCTCATGGGACAGATGGTGGATCACCCGGTCCTTGGCTCGGTTTAAACTCTGGACTTCCTCATAGGAACGCGCCAGCGCCTCATTGATAGCGGCGTTTTCGATGGGCAGGGCCACAAGATTGGCAATGGCGCTGAGCAGTTCGACATCGCTCTGGTCAAACTGATTTTCTTTTTTATTTACGGCGCACAACACGCCGATCAGGCGCTGTCCGATTTTTATGGGAACATCCAACATGCTGCGGGTTGTCATGCTCGCTTGCTTGTCGACACCCGCAAAGAAATGGGGGCTACGGGAAGTGTCAAGAACCAGCAGCGGTTCGCCGGTGCGGTAAACCTGGCCGGCCACCCCCTTGTCGGCCGGGAAGCGGATTTCTTTCATCTTCTGGCCGGTTTCGGAATCGTCGAAGGCGGCTTCCCTGAAGAAAAATTCTTTCTTCTTCTCATCCAGCAAAATGACCATGGCCCCTTCCACTTGCAGCAAAGCCTTGACTTCCCTGGTGATGAACTCAAGGCGTTCGTCCAGGGTGCGAAACTGGTAGAGCGCCCGGGAGATGCGAAAGAGCGCCTGATTGATGCGGGTGGTTCGTTTTTCGTGGGTTACATCCCGAAGCGTTACGACCTGACCTGCCGGGTTGTTATCGCGGTCATAAAAAATGGCACCGTCAACGATAATGTCCAGCAGGCGGCCATCCTTGGTATAGCGTTTGGTTTCAAAATTTTTTATGACCTTGCCCTTATACAGGCGTTCGATGCCCTCGCGGGTTTCAGCCTTGTGGGAATCGGGTACAAATGGGATAATCTTGCCCTCAAGCTCTTCCAGGGTCCAGCCGAAGACTTCCTCGAAAGCGGGGTTCAGGTAGGATACCGTGCTGTCCAGGTTAAAGACAAATACCGGATAAGGCAAAAAATTCAAAAAAGCGCGGTAACGCTCTTCGGCTCTGCGGCTGGCCTGGGAAAGATCCAGAGCGCATTGCTCCGAATCTTTCAGGGCCTGTTCCGCCAAGTATTTATCGGTGACATCCCTGGCAATCCCCCGAAAACCGATCATTTCGCCTTTGGCGTCAAAGATGTTTTTGGCGGATATTTCCAAATGGCGCCGCTGACCGTCTTTACGGATGATTTCCCAGTGAATATCCAGCAGGCTGCGACCGGTCCGGTGGATTTTGCTGAACGTTTCAAAAGCGATCCCGGCGTTGGCCGCATCCATGAACTCGCGATAGTTGTGGCCGATAAGCGCCTGGCGCGGATAGCCGAAAATTCTGGCAAGGGCATCATTGAAAAAGGTGAAATTGCCGCGCAGATCCACCTCATAGAAACCATCGGCAACATCTTCAATGAGCATCCGGTAGCGCTCTTGCTGTTGCTCGACAGACTGTTCCTCAAGCGTATTTGACGCAGCGGCCCCGGCTTTCTGATTGGATCTGGAGGCGGATTGCGGCGGTCGTTTCTTTGACCTTTTTTCCATCGGTTTATTCTGCTCGACAGGTTCGACTTTCTAACAGTTGCGGCAATGCCACCGGCGACAGGTGCAGTTAGCCGAAATTCTCTGCATTCAGCAGGTTGACTCCGGCCGACTGCAGGATTCCGATGGCTTTGTCATTGTCACTGAAGCGAAAAATCATCACGGCTTTGCCGGATTCCATCGTGACATAGGCATACATGAATACCACGACGATATTGGCTTCTGTCAGCGGTTTGAGCAACTTGGCCAACGCACCCGGTTTATCCTCGATTTCGGCGGCCACGACTTCATTGACATAGGCAGGGATCTGCAGTTCCATCAACACCTGGCGGGCAGTGGCCACATCGGAAACCAGCAGACGCAGCTGGCCGAAGGCCCCGGTGTCCACAAGGTTCAGCGCCCGTAAATTGATGCCGGCCTTGCCCAGCGCTTCGGTCACCTCGGATAAACGGCCAGCGGCATTCTCAATGGAAACTACGATTTGCTTTAACTTCATGCGCCCTTCCTTTCAAGTGGTGTCCATTCACTGTTTCCGACCGGATACGCAAAGCCTGCCGGAGAATGCCGACGCTGAAATAATGCGGCACTTTCGGGAACAGGTTCAAAGCATATATGAAAGCCGAATTCGGTGTCAAGCGCTTAAGCCGTGCAATAGATCGGGGAGCGGGCCCTATTTTTCCGCCGGCACCAGGGTCTCTTGCATGAAAAGACTCGCCATCAGTGCCACCAGGGCACAAAAGAAGAGCAACAAGAACGACTGGCGGTAACCGGCGACAGTGAAACTGTCGCCACTGCGGCCGTAGTGTTCGAGAACAAGGCCCAGTATCGGTTGAAAAACCGCTCCGCCGGCAAAGGGGAACAAGTTGACAAGACCGGTGGCAGTCCCGGCCATTTGAACCGGAAACAGCTCCTTGTTGGTCGTAAACCCGATCACGACGATGGCGCTGCCGAAAATGCCCAGCGCCAGGCAAAGCAAATACAGTGAAGTCGTCCCCAACTCAGCTGTCCTGAATGCAAGCAGTGCCGTCAATCCGAGAACTATCGCGCTGGAAACTACCAGCATCGGTTTGCGGGCCTTCAGTATGTTGTTGGAGATATAACTGAGCAAAGGGCTGCCGATGATCATGCCGATTGCGAGCATGGACAGAATCTGAGATGCCTGCGCCCTGGTCAGACCATAGACATGAATCAGATAAGGCCCTCCCCAGAGGCCGCCGAATGAAAAGAAAACCGCCATTTCGAAAAAAAACCAGACGGCAATCGGCCAAAAAGCGGCTCTGGTCACAACGCGCCGGACGCCATCCCATAGGCCGATGGGTGAAGACGAGCCGGCAGCGGACGCCGCCGGGGAAGGCCAGCCGAAATCAGCCGGCCGATCGCGGACAAACATCCACACCATTGCCGCCAGCACCAGCGTGAATAAACCGACGGCGATGAACGACCAGCGCCACCCGATCACCGCGCTCAGAAGCGCCAATGGCGTGGCGGCCACCAGTGACCCCAGGCCACCCACAGCCATGAGAATACCGGTCATCATGGCGAATTCCCGGACGCGGAACCATTCAGCCAGTACCTTCATGGTGGGCACAAAGAGCATGGCGACCCCGATACCGACCAGCGTTCTGCCGATGATGGCCCAGAAAGCGGTCGGGGCAAAGCCCAGCAAAACAGAGCCGATGACGGCCACACCGAAAAAAAGGGTTATCGTCCGCCGGGGCCCCCAGGAATCCGACAACAGACCGGCCGGAAGCTGCATCAGGGCATAGGGGTAAAAATAGGCGGCACCGAGGAGACCTGTCAGCCCGCCGCTTGTCTGCAAATCCCGCATCATGTCCACTGCCACCACAGCCGGGCAGAGACGGTGAAAATAGACCAGAAGGTAACCACCGGCCAGTATGATGAAAATGAGCCACCGGTAGCGCAGAGCGGATCTCAAGGCATCGGATGACATTTCGATTTATCCCCCTTGGAACGGATCAGCGGTGTACGGAAAGGGCATGGCCACCAGTGATGAGCCAGTCTACTCATATCCGATTATGAATGCGGCGGCAATCAGAATTGACGCTCCCGGTAATGAAAAATACACCATTAAAAATTAACACTTTGTGGTATTTATGAAGTTTAAGGGGAGCAGTTGTTTTCGCTTACCGCTCCTCTTCTTCGGCCACCCCACGCGTTTGATGCCAAGACCCTCCCAGACGGATTCATCGTCTCTGCTCCCACCGCTTTGAGGCGAGGGTATGTTCTGATCAGAAATACGCCAGCGGCGGTCCGGATACCCGCCACTGCAATTCGCCTATCCCTGTTTTCCCCAGAGGCCCCTGTCTTTCATCACATCGCGCAACACTTTTAAGGCCTGGTTGGTGGCCGGCACACCGCCGTAGATCGCGGTCTGAAAAATGACCTCGGCCACTTCTTCCGGCGTGCAGCCCACGTTCAAAGCGGCATGGGTGTGCAGTTTGAGTTCTTCCAGCCGTGAAAGGACCGTCAGGGCCGCCACTGTAGCCAGCTGTCGGGTTTTGTGCGGAATTTTTTCGCGGGCATACATCTGCCCGGTGATAAACAGAGACAGGTCCCTGGCAAGGTCCTTGTCAAACGCGCGCCAGAGGTCAAATGGCCGTTCATCCTCGACGCCATCAAAATACAGCTGGGCGGTTTTTTTAGTTTTTTCGACAAGATCGCCATTCATGATCATCTCCTTTACGCGGAAAAAACAGCCCCACCAGGACTGTCCATAGTGGGGCTGAAAGTGAATATTTTGGATGGAACGCTTTAGACAATAGAGTATTTCGGTCCGCCCCCGCCTTCCGGACAGGTCCAGAGGATATTTTTGTAGGGGTCTTTAATTTCACAGGTTTTGCAGTGCAGACAGTTGGATGGATTGAGTTTCAGACGTCTGGCACCATCCGGATCCTGCTCCATCTCGTACACCTGGCCAGGGCAGAAGCGGGTGCAGGGCATGCGGTAAGTTTCGTAGCACTCGTTTACGCAAAGGTTCCGATCGGGGATCACCAGATGGCAGGGTTGATCTTCCTCGTGCTTGGTACCCGACAGATAGACCCCGGTCAGTTTATCCAGGTAGAGCGTGTTATCGACATCCTCACCCTTGATTTCGGCCGGCGGCGCAGTGAGTTTGTGTAAGGTTGAGCCGTCATCGACAATCGGAAGCGGGTCGGTGAAGCCGCGGCCGCCGCTGAGGTACTGGGCGCCCAGCGTGATGAACTTGGAAAACCCTTTCTGCGAAAGTGCTTGACCGAAGTTACGCGCGGCCTTGAGCTCTGCATGAATCCAGCTGTTCTCAATTTTTTGGGGGTATGCCTTGAGGGTGCCTGCTGAGAAATCATCCTTTTCGATGGCGGTCAGGACCGTCTCGGCTGCCAGCATGCCGGATTTCATACCGGTGTGGATCCCTTTCAAGCGCTGCACGTTCAGCATCGAAGCGCTGTCTCCGACAAAGAGCGCCCCATCCACGGCCAGTTTGGGCATCGTATAAAGGCCCCCCGCCGCCAGCGTCTTGGCACCTTGTTGCAGCACCTTGCCGCCAGCAATGATTTCCGCGATCAGGGGGTGTTTCTTGAACTTAAGAAAGGCCTGGTAGGGTTCCAGCATGGGATCCTCATAGTCCAGGCCGACCACCAGTCCCAGGGCGATGCGGTTGTCCTGCATCTTGTAGAGAAAACCGCCGCCCTTGGTATCGATTCCAAGCGGATAGCCAAAGGTGTGCAGCACCGAATGACCGGAGCTGTAGAACGGGCTGGCGGACGGAATCTCGATAACTTCTTTTATTGCGGTTTCGAAGACCTGGGGCATTTTACCGTCAAACAGGTCGAGCTTTCGGGCGATTTCCCGCAGCAGACTGCCCTTGGGCCCTTCTCCGAATACGACCACCTTGGCCATCAAGTCGACCCCGGGCTCAAAGGTTCCTTTTTTCTCGCCATCCTTGTTGATGCCCTTGTCGCCGGTGCGGACACCGATAACCTGGTTCTCCTGATTGTACAGAACCTCGACGGCGGCGAAACCGGCGAACACCATTACGCCCAGCTCTTCGGCCTGCTCGCCCAGCCAGCCGCAAAACTTCGAGAGGCTGATGATATGGCAGCCTTGGTTGTGCATGTAGCTTGGGGTGTAGGGCATGCGCAGTTTGCCGTTGGTCGTCAGATAGTAGAACCCATCCCGGAGCTCCGATTCCTCCAGCGGACAGCCCATCTCGGCATATTCGGGAAACAATTCGACCAGCGCTTTGGGGTCAAGAACCGCACCACTGAGCGAGTGCGATCCGATGGTCTCGGCCTTGTCGATCAGACAGACCTCAATTTCCCGGCCTTTTTCCTGAGCCAGTTGCATCAGGTGGATGGCACCGGCCAGGTTGGCGGGCCCGCCGCCGACGAACACCACATCAAATTCCAACGCTTCTCTGTTTTCTTCCATGAGTATCGTCCTGGATCTTTAGCTGCTGAGTTTGTTGACTTCTTCGGCCAACGCCGGCAGGATTTGAAACAAATCTCCGACAACACCGAAATCCGCCTTGGCGAAGATTGGGGCTTCCGCGTCCTTGTTAATGGCCACGATATACTTGGATGTCGACATGCCGGCCAAATGCTGGATGGCACCGGAAATCCCGCAGGCGATATAAAGGGTGGGCGACACCACTTTTCCGGTCTGACCGACTTGATCGCCGTGGCTGCGCCAGCCCTCATCAACCGCCGAACGGGAGGCGCCAACGGCGGCGTTCAGCGCGGTGGCCAAAGCGTCGATGGCGGCAAAATCGCCGCCGGTCCCGCGGCCGCCTGAAACCACAATGTCCGCCTCGGTCAGCTCGACCTTGTCGGTGACTTCCATTTTTCTTTCGATAACGCTGGTTTTCACCTCACCAACATTGACGGCGGC
>Ga0210141_1000009_pt1 | contig 18276 bp, 17 predicted proteins | sample China_Galinas_Co_2_FD_184862 | JGI IMG/M metagenome (GOLD analysis project Ga0210141, IMG submission 184862) | Wetland microbial communities from San Francisco Bay, California, USA, that impact long-term carbon sequestration -... | ecosystem: Environmental > Aquatic > Marine > Wetlands ...
CGGAACTGAATTCATACTCAGACTGAATTGAGCAAAAATAAATAGGGTCCAGAATGTATTTTGTGATCGACCGGGCCGGATCGGCACCGAATTTTTCTGCAGAGAATTTTGGATCTTTTGAGAAATAATGCCCCACGTCAATTCGCGTCGAAGCAATCTCGAAGAATGATGCCGGGTCGCCGATAATGCATATTAGACCCCATTGATCCAAGAGTCTAAAAGCGCTAAGATGCCAGAGTACGTTGAATGCAGTTTTCTCATATTCGTTACATGAAGCTGGGATTTACCCAATTTGTTAAATCGCACAATACTGGTTTGACCTTACCCCAAGACACGGCAGAGCGCTGACATGACACATTCTAAATCCAAGCTCGGCTTTAACGGGACCTGGTCGATGGCTGTCGGCGGCATGGTCGGCGGCGGTATCTTCTCGACACTGGGTGTGGTTATCGGGATTGCCGGCGCATGGGCATGGCTCAGCTTCGCAGCAGCGGGTCTGATAGCGCTTGCCGCAGGATATAGTTACGTAAAACTGGCCGTCCATTACGGCGAAGGGGGCGGAGCGTTCACTTTTTTGCGCGAGGTCAATGCAGAAGGATTCGCTGGCGGCATCTCTTGGGTACTCATCGTCGGGTATGTGCTCACCAATGCGGTGTATGCTTTTACCTTCGGGCAATACTTTGGCAACGTCGCAGGTCTTGGGCCATGGTTCCCACGGGTGACCGGCATTACTATCGTCGCTCTGTTCATTGTGCTGAATCTGCGGGGCGTTGGTAAGGCCGCCGGCGTCGAAGTGTTTCTGGTGTGGTTCAAGCTGGTCATACTTTTAGGGATAGCCGGCTGGGGTCTATCGAACTGGGATGCCCCCATGCTTTCAAGGGGTGTGCCGGAAGCCGGGATTGGCGCAGCATTTTACGGTGCGGCCGCCGTTTTCATGGCCTATGAAGGATTTCAGCTGCTCACATATGACTACGAGGACATCGACGCACCGGACAGGACGCTGCCAAGGGCTGTGTTGTCTGCGATTGTCATCGTTAGCATCGTCTACGTTGTCGTTGCAGTAGGTACGGCCATGCTGATCGGAGCCGGTCAGGTGGTCCAACATAAGGAAGTTGCGCTGGCCATCGCGGGACAGAAGGCGCTTGGAACGGCTGGACTCGTAATTGTCACGATCGCCGCGGCGTTCTCCACAGGGTCGGCCATCAATGCTACGCTCTTCGCCACAGCGCGCCTTGCATATAAAGTGGCCGAGGACGGGGAATTGCCCGCCGCTCTGGATCATAAGAACAAGGCGGGGATACCTGATCGAGCGGTGATCGGTCTGGGTGCAGCCTCAGCGGTTCTTGCCGCCGTGGGAACGCTTTCCACCCTTGTCGAGGCTGCCAGCCTTGCGTTTCTATTCACGTTTGCCATTGTGTGCGGGCTGGCATTCCTGCGGCGGGCAGGTTTGCGGGTGGTGACAGGATTCGGTGCATTGGCCGGTATCACTGCTTCAACGGTCCTTGTTTTCCGCCTAATTCGCACCAATCCGATCACGCTCGTTTTTTTCGGCTCGCTGGTGCTCATTGCCTTTTTCGGGCGGCCGTTGCTGCTCCGTTATGTAAATTCGAAAAGTCGCCACAGCTGAATGAGGGGACAGGCCTGCCGGCAGACAAAGAAAGAACGCCTGCAAAGGGCCTATCCCGAACATTTCAACGCTTGATAATTGAAAAAGCCAGCCGTCAACTTCCACCCAGATCTATTCCGGTGGGGTTGTGCGTTGACTTCGGACCAACTGGTTCCCGATTCATGACATCAACCACTGCCTGGAAACGGTCATCAAGATCCTTTTGATCATCGCCCTCCGGGAGCCTCTGCCTGCATCCATCCATCACCATTTTAGCTTGCCGAAACAGGGCCTCACGGCCCTCTCCTCTGTGGACTTGAGCAGCGACAGTCGCGATAATTTCAAGCAGGTGAATCGACACCGCTGCATTGGATTGGGAATTTTGCCGAATCATGTTAAAAGCGGCATTCACAATCCCATCGAAGGTAAAAGGCTTGCAGATAATCCGCAGCCTGTTCTGTTTGTCGAAGTGGTGGGAAGAGGGCATTTTGTGATGGGACAGCTGGGTCAGTGCTGCGCCCAACCAATCAATGCAAGTCATGGCGGTGATCGGATCATTGACGCCGGGTGAGAGCGCACGAGTCGCGATTTCGACCAGTTGGCTGATGCCAAATTCCACATCCTGTTCCAACGTCCGTTCCTGCCCCAGAATAAGGGTGTTGTTGATTTGTTGCGAAAGCTTCTCGTCGACACGCTCTCCGGGCCAAACGGTCGCCAGCACCCCGGCCCGGGTGATAAAATTACCGGGGCGGAATTCCAGGTGGATAAGAAGGTTTTCATCGACAGCAATCCGCATCAGGGCGTCATCGTCTATGGTCTGGAGATAACCGCTGTGCTCGGCCATGACTTGACAGACTTCGCGGTCACAGGTTGTTGGTATGTCGTATTCTCGTTTTTTGGGACCATCCGACCGGTCCTCGTCCTGACCAAACTTTTCCGGAAAAACGCGGTTGATAACGTTGCCCAAATCGCGGCACACGCGGGCGATGATATTTTGCGCCTGGATCGATTCCGAAACGTTGTGAATAAAATATATCAGAACCCCCAGGCTCGACAAGGACATCACAATGGCAAAGTTGACCGACAGGTGTGGGACAAACCTTGCCTCTGCGGTTGCGTCTACATTGCGAAGCACGAGAACGCCATATGTAAATGTCGCCACAAAAGTACCCAGCACCAACTGATTAGCCCTGACATTCATAAAATTTCTGATTAGACGGGGTCCGAACTGGGAGGATGCCATCGAAAGCACCACAATGGTGATCGAAAAAACAACGCCGGCAACAGTGATCATGGATCCGGCAATCACCGAAAGAACCGTCCGTGCACCATCAGGTCCGCCGCTGTAGAGCCACCATCGCTGAGCGTCAGCATGGTAGATCAATACCTTGTCAGCGGCAGTGGTAGCATAGGAAAGAAAAATTGCCGCACAGGCCAGTAAAGCCGGCAAAAACCAAAAGCTTGAATTGAGGCGATACCAGAGCTTCTCGATTTTTTTCCGCATAAGCCCCCTGTCGCTTTTTCAGGGTAGAAATCGATTATCGCAAGAACATTGGGGTTTGATTGCGCTCAACTTTGTTCGGGCAGGCCGTCCAGGCAGATGGGTCCAAATTGAAATTTTGCAGCCGGGCTGTCAAAATTGTTTTCGGAAAATCTTAAGCATGATAATCGGGAAGATCAATCCTTGATTTCCTGCAAACGCTCGGCGGCTGCCTGACGAGTTTCTTCATTTTTGTCTTTGAGCGCGATTTTGGCCAGCAGCTGCTCGTCCTTAAGTTTCGAGATGGTCTCCTGGCGGATATCTTCGGTGGTGATACCGATCCTCTTGAGTTTGCCCCGGTATCTCAGATAGGAAGTCAGAATGCCTGTCACAACGAACAAAACCGAAAGCCCCAGCAGGTAATAACTTCCCGGTGCTTTGAGCTCCAGAAAAGAAGGCAATATATAGCCGGCCGCGATAAAAAAAAGTCCGACAGCCGTGATAAATGCGGACACCAAATACGGCAAATTTTTGCTCCGATGCATGTCCCTCTCCCTTACAGATTAAGGATTCAAAATATAACCCACTATGTTTACGGTATTTTTACATTAGCACCAGACAGCGGTTCAGTACCCAAATTGACCCGGTATGAAATAAAGATGGACCCGGCGGATAGGGTGAGCGGTGGTGTCGGGATGGCCCACCTCTTTACCGAGAGACACCCTGGCATCGAAGATTTCGTCGGCTGCCACCGCGTCTGGGCACTCGATCACCGGAACGTGTTTCTCTGACTTCCAGTCGGCAGTTTGATAAAATTCCCTTGTTTCGTAATCGCTTTTTCCTCTCGGCGGCTGATTCGATTTCGGTTTGAGCTGCTTCGCAATCGGTCCGCAACGAATGACGGTTTTACCGCTGTCCGATGCCGCTCTAACGAAACCATTGCCTCAACTAAATATTATACAGGGAATAAAGCCGGAATCAAATACGGTATCGACAGTATTTATTCATAATACAAAAAATTACGGGTTTCGCTCATTTGGGGCATCGGAGATGTTGGGCCCTGCCGGTTCAGGTATTGGTCACTTCCCGTTCGACTGCGACAGTTTTTTTAGCCTGCTCCTGTGGCGCTGCTTGATGAGAGCCAGCAAAAAATCCCGGTAGTCGGATTCGCTCCGCAGCTTCGCATTGATATTTGCAAGCGGCACCTCGGCTCGGGCGGCGTTCCTGTGCCCGCCGGCCGAGCCGAGATCGCCAAAAATGTCGGAAGCCATCTTGCCGGCATTGCGCCGGAACCCGGCATTGCGGAAAATAACGATCAGCTTATCCTCCTGTATGCCGGAAACGATGCTCCAGGTTGCCTCTGCCAGCTTGAGCAAAAAATCCGCCACGATCACAAGGGTGTCCGCGCTTTTGACCCGGCCCATGTGAACGAAGGCGGTCTGTTTGTAAAAGACCGTGTGTTCGATGGCTTTTTTGAGTTCACCGAGGTTCTTTTTCTTAATTTCGGAGGTTTCGATCTTCTTGACGATATTCAGGTTGGCAAACCCATAGAGGTAGCGGAACGCGTTAATGTCATTGGCGACCGTTGCCCGCACAAAATTGTTGGTGTCGCATTTGATAGCGTAAAACAGCATTGTCGCCATACGGGTCGACGGTTTGATCTCGGCCGCCCTCAGGTATTCGGTCAAAATGGTGGCGTTGGCGCCGAACTGCGGCTGCACATCAACAAAATCCGCCCGCAGTGTATGCTCGAGCGGGTGGTGATCGATAATGATGTTGAAGGGGATGTTACGGAAAAGCGGGTTGTGATGCGGCTGCGAGTCGACAATCGCCCATTTGCTGTAGTCCGATTTTTTCAGCCGCCCGATGTGTTGCTGGTCGACATTGAGCATCTTCACGAATGCCAGATTGTCGGCCCGGTCGATTTTGTTGATGCGGTAAATATCGATCCGCCGGAGGTGGCGCCAGAAAAGGCGTTTTAAGGCCATGGCGCTCGCCATGGCGTCCGGGTCGGCGTTGATCAAAATCGCCAGTGCGTCGCTGGAATCGAGAAGACCGTACAGGCGTTTTACCTTTTCACTGTTGGGTATCGAACTGCCGAAAGGTGCATCCATCATTGCGGGTCCTTCCATGTCGGGGTTTGCGGGACACTATGACAAAACCGGAGGTGGCATCAACAAGGGTTCCTGGGTCGATAACGAATTTGAAAGATCGATCCGCTCGGTTTCACAGCATCTGACAGTCACGGCACGCTCAAATTTAGGGTTGCTCTCCAGCTCGCACTGTTTGACTCCCCATCCCAGAATCCCTGCAATTTCGATATCCGCGAATTTTGGCGGGAAGATCACAAAATGCCTGCGGCCTCCTGGTAAAGGTCGCACGAAAATTATCCATTTACAATAGGGTGTTGATTCTATTTGTCAGGGTTTTTTATTCACCAGGGACAAAGTCGTTCCGATTGACGAGATCGACAGTACAGCCCAAGACCGGGTCGTGCTGAAATGGAAACGAAACAAGCCGGACGACTTTCCGGATTTTGAAGAATCTCACTTTGTACCGGTCAAAGATGACGCAACGGCCACACACCGGGAAAGCCGCCTTGCAAGCAAACTCGCCTGGTATCATCCGGTCCCGGGTGCGGCCTGGTGGCGCCAGGAAACGGGACCCTATCCTGGATTCCAAAAACCGCCTTATGTTCGCAGAGCCGATCGGAATATTCCCGCAGGCACTGTGCCGATGGAGTAGGGCGTCAGGGTTCCAAGCAAGGATGGCGAGCGGGTTGGGGACGTCGAGCGGGTATTCACCAAGGTCGGAGAAGAAATGGGCACCGAACTCCCTAAGTTCTTGCGTCGCAGAGAATACCTTGATAGTAAGGGAGAGGACAAGTTTTTGGTATTTTTCAAGATCTATCGGAAACTGCCGCCCATCGGGGATGGACCCCAACCCAATCTGGTGATCGCCATGGATGACACCGAAGCAATCCGGCAAAAACTCAGAGACTTGTTCGAATCTCAAAACCTCGGCGTGCTTTCCACCCAGCGCTCAGGGCAGCCATATGCTAGTCTGATCGCTTTCTACGCCAGCGATGATTTGAAAAATTTCTACTTCGTGACGCCCAAAACGACCCGCAAGTTTCAAAACTTGAAAACAGACCCTCGCGTTGCAATCCTTGTGGATAGCAGCACCAATCAAAGTACCGATTTTCACAGGGCCATCGCTGTGACCATGGTGGGCGAAGCCTCGGAAGTTGACGTCTCGAAGCATCCGTCCCTCGTAAAAAAATACCTTGAAAAGCATCCATACCTCGAGGATTTTGTGCGTTCGCCGTCAATTGGGTTGGTCAAAGTTTCGGCCAGGTCCTATTTCCTGGTCCAGAATTTTCAGAATGTGATCGAATTGCATCTGAACTCATGAAATTATGAAATTGATACTTTCAGCCAAAGAAATTGTGCCTGAAAATCGCCATCTGGTAGGCGGCAAGGGTTTCGCTCTGGCTCAATTGGCCAAAGGCGGATTTCAGATACCGGAGACTGTCTGCATATCCGTGGATGCCTATCGGGAATTTGTCGACCGGACAGGCCTGCTGGAGCAGATCCAGCTTGAACTGCACCGCAAGGATTTCAACCAGATGCGCTGGGAGGAGATATGGGATTGCGCAACCCGGATCAGAAACATGTTTCTTCGCAAACAGCTACCGGGCCAACTATCCAGATTGCTGCGCGCAGAAATTGAGCCACGCTTCGGTGATCTTCCCGTGGCGGTGAGATCATCGGCGCCGGATGAAGATACGGCCAGGGCGTCTTTCGCCGGGCTGCATGAATCCTACATCAACGTCAGTGGCGTCGATGCCATCCTTGAACACATCCGCATGGTTTGGGCTTCCCTGTGGTCGGATGCGGCGCTTCTGTATCGCCAGGAAATCGGGCTGAATGTCGACAAGAGCACGATGGCCGTGGTGATTCAGGCCATTGTGAACGGCGACAGGTCCGGGGTGGTGTTTACGCGCAACCCGAACGACGCTTCCCAGGGCGTAATCGAATCCGTGCACGGTTTGAACCAGGGACTGGTGGACGGATCAGTTGAGCCCGATCAGTGGATCGTCGACCGCAGAACCCGGCGGATCGTTTCCCATACACCGGCAAAGCGCAGCAGCTGGGTTGTTCCTGTCGATCAAGGCGTGCGGCTCGATCCCTTACCCGAAAGCCTGGTCCCCAAGCCCCCGCTCAAAGACGAAGAGACCGGCGAGGTATTCAGTCAGGCGCTCGCGGCCGAAGATTTCTTTGGCGCGCCCCAGGATGTTGAGTGGACCTACCACGGCAGCTCGATCATCCTCCTGCAGTCGCGGCCCATCACCACCGACAGTGCCGGCAAAGCCGGTGACAACCGCGGCTGGTACCTGAGCCTGCACCGCAGCTTTGAGAATCTCAAAGGCCTGCGGACCAGGATCGAGCAAGAACTGATTCCGGCTATGATCTCGGCCGCAGAGCAGTTGGCTGAGACGGACCTGGCAACCCTTTCGAACCAATCGCTGGTTGAAGAAATCAAGCACCGCTGGGATGTCAACCACAAATGGGTCAACATTTACTGGGACGAGTTTATTCCATTTGCACACGGGGTGCGACTGTTCGGCCAGGTCTACAATGATGCGGTCAAACCGCAGGACCCCTATGAATTTGTGGACTTGCTGACCCGGACGGAAATGGCCAGTCTGGCGCGCAACCGGATGCTGGAGGAGCTGGCCGAGCAGATCCGCAGCGACCAGCGGCTGGCCGAACAGCTGGAAAACGGCCCCTACACGGCAGCGGACCCTGAATTTCTGTCGCGAATCGACGCTTTTGTCGGCAAATATGGGGATTTGACCTGCGCTGTCACCGGCGGCAGCCAGTGCACGCAGGGCGCTGCCCCCTTGATTCAAATTCTGCTTCAGATGGCAAAATCCACCCGCACACCCGCCGGGCGGAAAAAATCCGGTGCGGCAGATGCTTTAAAAGACCGATTTTTGGCGTGCTTTCCGGGCGACAAACGCCAAAAAGCGATTGAAATGCTCGACCTGGCCCGCAGCAGCTACCAATTGAGGGATGACGACAATATATATCTGGGGAAAATCGAAGCCCAACTGCTGGCAGCGATCCGCCACGGCCGGGAGCGGATCGATGCGGCCCATTCAAAGGGCTCAGGCACTGAGGCGGTCGCGGAACTCGAAGCGGTTCTGTCCGATCTGGATCAGCGATCGGAGACCCTCAATCCCCACCATGCCCAAGTGGGGGATCCATATCTTGTGAAACCCAGGCAGTTGGTCGGACAGCCTGGCGGTCCCGGTATTGCCAGCGGCAGCGCGCGAGTGGTTCGGCAGCATGCCGATCTGGCCGATATCAAGCATGGAGAGGTTTTGGTCTGCGACGCGGTGGACCCCAACATGACATTTGTGGTGCCGCTGGTCTCAGCCGTGGTGGAGCGCAGGGGCGGCATGCTGATTCACGGTGCCATCATCGCCCGCGAATACGGTCTGCCGTGCGTTACCGGAATTCCGGATGCCACAGCTGTCATCGAAACCGGTGACCCCATCACGGTGGATGGCTACCTGGGGATTGTGACGATTGGGACAGGTGAACTTTAAATGCCCTCAGCGCTTGTGCTCACATTTGCTGATAGTGGGCCTCGCTGATTCCGTCAAGCAGCAAAAAGGAGTTCACTTTTACGCACAGCAGCTCGGCTTGGGCATGATTTAAAAAGTCGGCAAGGTGGGGATGTTCTTCCAGAAGCATGGCCTTTACGCGATTGCGTTTGGCATTTTCTTCAATCAAGTGAAAAGACCCATCCACTGTGAGCGCAAGAACCCGGCTGCGGGGCGCATTTTCGCGTGAATCGATGAGCAGGCTGACTGCCGGATTATTGATCAGATTGCGATATTTTTGCGTATTTTTGTGGGTCACCATAAAGATTTCTCTACAGTTTTCATCGATTACATACGCCATCAGTGAACAGTGCGGCCTGCCGCCGGCGTCGGTTGCCAGCACGCACATGTTTTTTCCGCGGGCCAGCGCTTTGATTTGATCCAACATTTCGATATGACATCCTTGTTGTTCGGTTTGATTGACTCTTTTTATCACAGATGCGTGGTAACAGAAATACTATTTTGCATGAGGGCTGAAAGCGATATATTTTGACTTTCCATCTATACCGGGGGAGGCGTTCAATGGAAGAAAAAGTGAAAATTGGCATCAGCAGCTGTTTGCTCGGCAATCCAGTGCGCTGGAATGCAGGGCATAAGCTGGACCGATTTCTGACCAATACACTGGGGCAGTTTGTCGAATATGTCCCGGTATGCCCCGAAGTGGAAGCCGGTTTCGGCATCCCCAGGGAATCGCTGCGTCTGGTGGGGGATCCCGAAAGACCGCGACTGGTCACCTTCAAAACCAAAACGGACCTCACCGATCAGATGAACCGCTGGGCCCAAAAGCGGGTTAGAGAGCTCGAGAAGGAAGATCTGTGCGGTTTTATCTTCAAGAGCGACTCACCCAGCAGCGGGATGATCCGCGTCAAGGTTTACAGCGAAAAGGGAATGCCGCGCAAGATCGGAGTAGGGATGTTTGCCCGTGCCTTCATGGAACACTTCCCGAGGATTCCGGTGGAAGACGACGGCAGGCTCCACGACCCGGCTATCAGGGAAAATTACATCGAGCGTATTTTCACTCTCAGGCGCTGGCGGGATGTCGCCGACAATCCGCCCAAAATGGGCAAACTGGTTGATTTTCACACGCGCAACAAACTCCTGCTTCTGTCTCACAGCCAAAAACACTATCGGCTCATGGGCCAACTGGTGGCAAACGCACAGAAGATGCCCCTCAAGGAACTCTACGACCAATACGAGCAAGAGCTGCTGGCGGCCTTGGCCCTGAAAACAACCTTGAGGAAAAACAACAATGTGCTGCAGCACCTGATGGGTTATTTCAAAAAGCAGCTTACGTCCGATGAAAAGCAGGAGCTTTTGGAGGTTTTCGGACAATACAATCGCGAGTACGTCCCCCTGCTGGTGCCGCTTACCCTGATCAACCATTATGTGCGCAAGTACGATCAACCGTATCTCAAAACTCAGACTTACCTGAACCCGCATCCACTGGAGCTGAAATTGCGAACCAGCGTGTAGATGATTTCGGTGGATACGAGAGAGGGGCGATGACGATGATTTCGACTCCCGTTCTGGTCACAGGCGCCACCGGTTACGTCGGGGGCCGCCTGGTTCCGGCCCTGCTTGAGGCCGGGTATCGTGTACGCGCCATGGCCCGGAATTCGAACAAATTGGCCTGTCGGCCCTGGGCCCATCACGACAGGGTGGAACTGGTGCAGGGCGATGTGCTTGATCGCCAATCTCTGGAAAAGGCCGCCGCCGGTTGCCGGGTCGCCTATTACCTGGTTCATTCCATGATCGCCCAGAAGGACAAGTTTGTGGAGGCCGATCGGCAGGCTGCGTGCAACATGGTGGCCGCCGCCGCTTCCGCAGGCATTGAAAGGATGATTTATCTGGGGGGCCTGGCGGAGGCAAGGCATGGGGCTCTGAGCAAACACCTGCAATCGCGGATCGAAGTGGCCGACATACTGCAATCGGGCCCGGTTCCCACTACTGATTTGCGTGCACCCATGATTCTCGGTTCAGGCAGCGCCTCTTTTGAAATTCTGCGTTATCTGGTTGAACGCCTGCCTGTGATGACCACCCCGCGTTGGGTTCAATCATTGAACCAGCCGATCGCCATCCGCGATGTTATCGCTTATCTGGTCGGTTGTCTCGAGCATGACGAAACCGTCGGCCAAACATTTGATATTGGCGGTCCGGACATCCTGACCTACAGGGATCTGTTGGACATCTATGCCGAAGAGGCCGGTCTGCACAAGCGCCTGATTATCCCGGTACCGGTTCTTACACCCACCCTGAGCGCCCTGTGGATCCATTTGATCAGCCCGGTGCCCAAATCGATCGCACTGCCGCTGACCGAGGGGTTGACCAGCGAGGCGGTCTGCCATGACAACCGGATCCAGTCGATCATCCCCAGAAAATTGCTGACCTGCCGGGAGGCAATCCGTTTGGCGCTAGACCGACTGCGGCAACAGCAGGTGGATACATGCTGGATGGACGCCGGCACTTTGCTGGAGCCGGAGTGGGCGCACTGCGGCGATGCCGATTGGGCCGGTGGGAGCCTTATGGAATGCGGCTATCGCGCCACGCTGCAAGCCACTGGCGCCGATGTCTGGCAATCTGTATGCCGCATCGGGGGCAAAAACGGATGGTATTGCGGCGATTTTCTGTGGCGCCTGCGCGGCGTCATGGATCGGCTGGCCGGTGGCGTCGGTTTACGGCGGGGGCGACGTCACCCGACCGAGATCGGGGTTGGAGATGCGCTGGATTTCTGGCGGGTGCTGGAAGTAGATGCCCCTGAACGGCTGTTGCTGGTCGCGGAGATGAAGACTCCGGGCGAAGCGCTGCTCGAATTTAAAATCACCCCGAGCGGCAAGGATCGAGTCCAGTTTCAGATGCACTCCCGGTTTCTGCCCAGAGGCACGCTGGGCCTTCTGTACTGGTATGTGCTTTATCCCTTTCATCAATACATTTTCTTCGGGATGCTCAAGGCGATGGCCAGGTCCATCGGCAAGCCGATTGTATCCGGCCCGGAGCGCTTTACACCCAAACTCCATACCAGCTGCGCTCTGCCACCGCCCCGGTCTGAATAATTCGCTCCCGGGTATCTCGTTTCAGCGCCAATCATTCCGGACATGGTCTAGAATCCAGCCTGTTTTTGCCCTGCCGTATCTGGATGCCGGACGGAGTCCGGCGCTGCTCGATGACGGCCATCCGTTTTAAATGATTAAATTGCAAGGTAGGATCTGAAGTCATGCCGAAGCCCAAAATCCTGCGACTCATTCTTGGAGATCAGCTCAACGAAAACCACTCCTGGTTTAAAAGCCCGGACCAATCGGTGACCTATGTGCTCATGGAAGTCCGCCAGGAAACAGACTATGCCGCGCACCACGTTCAGAAAGTCGCCGCCTTCTTTGCGGCGATGCGATCCTTTGAAAAAAGATTGCGCCGGCAGGGGCACCGCGTCGTTTATCTTAAACTGGACGACACCAGCAATCATCAGACGCTGGAAGGCAATATCAAAGCCCTGCTGAAGAAAAAGAAGATCACCCGTTTTGAATATCTGCAGCCCGATGAATACCGCCTGGATGAACAGCTGAAACATCTGGCCGAATCCCTGTCGGCATCCTCTGATGTGATGGATACGGAGCACTTTCTGACCGGGCGCCGGGAGCTGAAGGATTTTTTTGCGGGCAAGAAACGGTATTTGATGGAGTCCTTTTACCGTTCAATGCGGAAACGGCACGACATTATGATGGAAGGGGGAAAACCGGCCGGCGGGAAATGGAACTACGATCAGAAAAACCGGCAGGCCTACGACCAGAAGGTGCCGATACCGCAACCACTTTTGTTCGATAATGATGTCACCGAGATCTGCAAAACCATCCAAAAGAACAAGGTGGTCACCATCGGCGAAATCGAGCCGTCCAAACTGATTTGGCCCATTGCCCGCGATCAGGCATTGAAACTGCTGGAAAACTTTGTGACCGACCGCCTGCCTGCCTTCGGTACATACGAGGACGCCATGGTCAGCGAAAATTGGCATTTGTTTCACTCAAGGCTGTCGTTTGCGATGAATACGAAAATGCTGCACCCATCGGAGGTGATCGGAGCCGCGATCACGGCCTGGGAGAAAAATCCGACCAAAATACAAATCCAGCAGATTGAAGGATTCGTGCGTCAGATTCTGGGCTGGCGCGAATACATGCGCGGCATCTATTGGGCGCTGATGCCCGACATGGCCGTGATGAATTATTTTGACCAGCAGGCCGCCCTGCCCGATTTTTACTGGACCGGAGAGACTCGCATGAATTGCCTGCGATGCGCCATTGGTCAATCGTTGAAGCACGCCTACGCCCATCACATTCAGCGCCTGATGGTCACCGGCAACTTCGCTTTGTTGGCCGGGGTCCATCCTGATTTGGTGGACGAGTGGTATCTGGGGATTTACATCGATGCCATCCAATGGGTGGAGTTGCCCAACACGCGGGCGATGAGTCAATTCGCCGACGGCGGCCTGATTGCCACAAAGCCTTATATATCCTCCGCCAAATACATCCATACCATGAGCGATTATTGCGATAGCTGTGACTACGAATGGAAGAAACGCCACGGCCCAATGGCCTGTCCGTTCAACAGTCTATACTGGGCATTCTACGAACGGCACCGCCGGCTTCTGGAGAACAACCCCAGGGTCGCAATGATGTATCGCGTTTGGGACCGGATCCAACCCGGTGAAAAAAAACAGATTCTGAAACAAGCCGGGGCCTACCGCAAAGGCGTCAACACCCTCTGAATTTCATTTGAACCGGCCTGCTGCCCAACTCCGTTCGGGGCAGATACCTAGATTTCATGTTGAGATAAATTGTAGTAATTTCCTATCATTTCGCCCACCCTTTTCCCGTATTGATTTATAGAAAGGGAATGAGAACTTTGATTTCGAAAACTGCAGCGTGTTCGCACGCCTGCAACCTCTGAAACAGCCAACAGGCTTTGGACCGGATTTCTAACGATCGCATTTTTGCGATAAGCCTGAAATTGATTTCATTTTTCAACCGGAGCTATTCAGATGCCCAAACGTGCATTAATTTTTTTACTGGTCACTTTCCTGTCGGCACCTGCACTCAGCAGTCCGGATGGAGCTGAGATCGAGGGCAGTGTTTTTGCAGGCAGTCACACTGAACGAAACACGCAATTAATTCTGGTCGGTGTCGGTTTGCTTCGCTATTGGGGGTTTAAGGCCTATACCGGTGCGTTTTACCTCGAGAGGGGGGCTGCCGTTGACGAAGCCTTGATGGACCGGGCCAAAAGGATTGAGCTTGAATACATGCGCCCCATCAAAGGCGAAGACTTCGGTCCGGCAACCGACAAAAAAATTTCAGAAAATGTCGATGCAGAAACCCTGCTTCGCCTGCGATCTAAAATCGATTACCACAATTCGCTATACGAGGACGTAAAGGTCGGCGACCGCTACTCCCTGACGTATATACCCGGCTGGGGCACCGAACTCGCACTGAACGGTGAGCCGAAGGGAACTATCGAGGGAGCTGATTTTGCAGCCGCCATTTTTTCGATCTGGATTGGTCCCCGGCCAATCGATGCATCCTTCAAAAACAAAATACTGGGGCTTTGAGCAAAATGACGATCAGAACCTTTGCATACATTGCGGCAGTAACCATGCTGACCGGCTGCCAAACCACACTTCCCATTCATACGGTTGACAAGGTGGATATCAACAGGTTTATGGGAGACTGGTATGTCATCGCAAGTATTCCCACCTTCATCGAAAAAGACGCCTACAATGCCGTTGAGTCTTACCGGCTGAACGAGGATGGAACGGTGGCCACCACTTTCACGTTCAACAAGGGCGGCTTGGATGGACCTTTAAAAATATACACACCGCGAGGCTTCATCCGCGACAAGGAATCCAATGCCGTATGGGACATGCAGTTTATCTGGCCGCTCAAAGCGGAATACAGAATCATTTTTCTTTCAGAAGACTATGCGCAAACCATAATCGGGCGTTCAAAAAGGGACTATGTTTGGATTATGGCAAGGTCGACTTCGATCCCGCAAAGTGATTACAACAGGATCTTGGACTTTCTGAAAGCACAGGGATACGATCCCGCCAAATTGCGCAAAGTACCTCACGGTTCGTGATGACATGGGGTCTAACACCCGTGTCTCATGTTTTTGTCGATTATCCGGGCAAGGTCCTCAATCCGCTTGCCCTCAAAGTACAGCAGGAGAAACCAACATGGCCGATACACTGAAAATTGATGAAATCTACAGCAATGGAATGTATGAGTTTGTTAACAACAATTTCGAGCGAAGCGCCGAAATTCTCACTGAAGCATTAGAAAAGGATCCAACCCGCAAGCTCACTTTTGTCAGCAGGGGATCGTCGTATTTGCGCCTTGGTCGTCTGGATGAGGCCTTGGCCGATTTTAACCACGCGCTCGAACTGGATCCCAATTATGCTCGCGCGTATCATCTTCGAGGCCTGGTTTCGGAAAGGAAGGGGGACCAAACAAGCGCCATCGCAGATTTTAACCGGGCGATCGAGATCAACCCGGAATATGGAGCGGCCTACCAGAGTCGTGCAACACTCCACACCCTAATGGGCAACGAGGATCTCGCGCTTGAGGATATCGCAATGGTTCAGCACCTGACCAATAAAAACATCGAAACATTTTCGAATGAAAACAACGTCTGGCGCTCACAGCAGCTGAGGCTGGAATCAATGCTCACCTGAGAAGCAGGTGTGGTTTGAATATGGCCGCCGTGCGGCGGCCAAAGGGAAAAAGGGTCGGGGTCCATTTATCGTTGAACATGCGGTCGGGAGCGGACAACGTCCCTGGATCCTATGTCAGGAAACTACCATGGAATCTGAAATGAGACGCCAAAATATACGACAGGCCCGTCGCTAAAAGGGGAAATATGCCACCATGCCCTTGATTTCAACCGGAAGCCGGTGGCGTTTTTTCGGAAAAGGGTAAATTATTTGCGGCACAGCCCGGGCCGCGTTTTTCAGATAAGTCTGCCGGCTATTAAATAACTCAGGACGGCAACAAGGGTGCAGAGACAAATACCCCAGCCAATGTCTATCAGTGCGATGCTGAGAGGCCATTTCTCGATGGTGGCCATATTTGTCAGATCATATGTGGCGTAGGTGAAAAAGCCGAACAAGGCTCCCAGATAAGCCGCCTGGATCAGCGAACATGAATTGAACGCCGGGCGAACGGCAAAGAAAATGATACCGGCAATATAAATCAGGTAAAAGACAACTGCCGCTGCCCAGTTTACCTGGGCGCTTAATATGAACCCCAGTTCTTTGCGGTAGAGGGATCTGGCAACCACCCCGAGCCATAGCAAATCAATTATGAAAAAGACCGGAAGGGTCAGCAGATACAATTTGAAATAAAACAAGAAGCTCATTGTTTACACCGGAACAATAACGGTTGGTTTATCGGTGCATTTTATGACCCGATCGGCGACACTGCCAAAGTCAAAATGAGATTCGCTGCCGCGGCTCGCCATCACCACCATATCAATGCCTTCAGATGCGATTAATTTGAGAATCTCCTTGGCAGGATCTCCGACACTGATGTGGCGGATGTAAAGCGGACAGGCATTTAAAAATTTTTCACAAATTTCATCCAGTCGCGAATCGGCAAATTTCTGCTCCCACTGCTTCATTTTGGCGTAATCATTGGGATCGTATTCGCCGTAAGAGGCCCCGACGGCCGGATAATCTTTCAAGACGTAGAGTATGTGTATCTCAGCCTCGTATTTAGCGGCAAGAGAAGTTACCATAGGCAATGCCGATGCGGCATTTTCCGAAAAGTCCGTCGGCCAGAGAATTTTGCGAATTTCCATTGATGGCTCCTTTGGCAGAAATGTGTATTGAACCTTTGGTGGCTGCGAAGCCTGGCGGGCAGGTCAGGATCTGAGCAAACTAATCTAAGCGGACTGACGCCTCAGGCTTTGTGGTCACCTCGACCACCACAGATTTTGAATGCAAAAAAGGGCAGGCGCCAATCGTAAAAGAGAAGCGCCTGCCCCGCGGGTGATCAGAGAATCAGGTTTCCGTTCAAGACAAGGGTATACCGTTCAGATGAGAATTCCACAGCAAGATAAGATCATTAGCCCGCAATTGAAACCGGTGACGCCTTGCCGATATATTCCATTGTTTCCTCATATTTGCCGCGCATGTTGATGCTGCCTTCTTCAATGCCCTTCTTTTCAGGGCTCCAGTCGGACGGGCACTCGGTTTTCAAATGCTCAACCCTGTCCGTCATTTCCTCGAGCAGCATGTGCAGGTCTTCGATATTCGGAAGAACCTTTTCCTTTTCTGCCGAACCCAGCCGGTCGACCTTTCGCATTACATCGTAGAGCTTGGCCTTCCAGGCGGTCATTTCGGTTTCCATTCCCTTGCAATAATCCAAAACGTCCATCAGATGCTCCTTTCGTGTGGTGAGGTTAATGAGATATTTACCGGGCCGAGCTACATCCCCCCGACTGCCGGTGCCAGGCCAACCATGTCTCCATGGCTCAGTACAGTATCCAGGTCCGATTTGCGGCTGTTCACAAACGTGACCTTCACCTGATCCCGTGAGAGACCCGCGCGCTGAATGAGATCGTCAACGGTTTGCCCATCGTTTAAATCGTATTCCGTACCGCCCCTGAAATCGCAACCATCGGAGTCCGAAAGAGACGCGAAACATTTTAGTTTGACTTTCATGTTTATCTCCTCATTTTATTCTGATGTTCTGAATCTTATTTTGTTGTTCTGAATTGCTCATACTATACTCATTTTCGTTCAGTTTAACAATAGGCTGACTATTCTGAGTAAAATAGTAGCAAAAACCTATTAGTCAACTGCGCATGCGAGAGCAAAAGGCGGAATTCTTGTTGGTTTTAACCCGCGTGGGACACCGGGCCAGATAATGGACGATCAATCAAACAGCAGAAAGCGCGGAGCGCTCGCCGGCCTCTGTATCGGTGACGCACTGGCGATGCCGGTTCACTGGTATTACAACCGCCAGGCACTTTTTGAAGATTATGGGCGGGTGACGGATTATATGGCGCCCCGTAATCCACACCCTGACAGCATTTTGTGGCGGTCCAGCTATGCCGCGCCCAACCCAAAGGGGGAAATCCTGCATGATCAGGGCCGGTACTGGGGTCGCAAAGGCATCCACTATCACCAGTTTCTAAAAGCCGGTGAAAACACCCTGAATGTAAAAATATGCCGGCTGCTGATCGAATCCTTAATCGAGGCCGGGCGGTATGACCAGGACGATTTTACGTCAAGATATGTCGCTTTCATGACAACCCCAGGCAGCCATCGGGATACCTACATCGAAGAGTGTCATCGTAATTTTTTTAGAAACTATGCCAACGGCCGTCCCTACCGAAAGTGCGGTGCGGTGGAAAAACACATCGGCGGTCTGGTCGGAATGATTCCGGTGGTTGTGTTTTATGCCGGGCAGCCCCGGGAGGCGCGGGCGAAAGCCCTGCTGCACCTGGCCTTAACCCACCCGGGCCCAAAAATGG
>Ga0210141_1000010_pt1 | contig 18215 bp, 14 predicted proteins | sample China_Galinas_Co_2_FD_184862 | JGI IMG/M metagenome (GOLD analysis project Ga0210141, IMG submission 184862) | Wetland microbial communities from San Francisco Bay, California, USA, that impact long-term carbon sequestration -... | ecosystem: Environmental > Aquatic > Marine > Wetlands ...
CGAGGGGTGAAAATAGACACAGGCCGGCAGCCCCATGACGGGGACATTATGCAGACGCGCATAAAGGAACATGGCACCGGGCAGCACCGGCGTGCCGTAGGCCAGGACTTTGGCCCCGGTTTTCTTGATTCCCGATCGGGTGACATCGTCCGGATCCACCGACAGCCCGCCGGTGGTGACCACCAGATCGCAGCCGCTTTGAACCAACTTCAAAATCGCGGCGGCGATGAGATCAGAATCATCGGTCACCAGCACCTTCTTGACCACTCTCGAGCCATACGTCTCTATCTTTCGTCCGACAAAGCGGTCGAATTCATCTTCGATCAATCCGTCAGCGAGCTCTGATCCGGTCACCACAGCCCCGACTTTCATTTTTCGAAAGGGCATCACATTCACCACAGGGCCACCCTTGGCGGCGATGGCTTTCAAGCGATCGATTTTATTTCGGGCGATAGTGAGCGGAATGATCCGCGTGGCGGCCACGATCTGATCTTTCTCGCAGGCAAAATCGGTTCGGCGGGTGGAGACGATAATGTTTTCAAGCTTATTGATGCGCAGGAGCGCACTGACATTGATCTTGAGCAAGCCGCTCTGCCGGGCGATCAGGCTGGATTTGCCTTCGCTGGGGTTGGTCCAGCGGATTGTTTCGGAACCGATCGCTTCAGCAATGGCCAGTGCCGCCTCGTCTTCGTGCATTTGGGCGTCGGAGAGATTCAAAACATAGAGGTGCCGTTTGCCGAGTTTCAGGAGCTCGGGAATGTCATCAGCCGCCACGATATGGCCTTTTTTAAAGCCAACCCCCTTGAATTTTCCGGGTACGATGCGGGTGATATCATGCGCCAGCACGCTGCCGACGGCTTTTCCCACTTTTACTTTTTTCATTAACAAACCGGTCTAATTGGTTGGATTGGTTGAATTCGTTTTATTGGTTAATGAAAAGCTGTAAAAATTTTCTGTATTCGATCTAACTCAAAATTTTCCAAAGCCTCTTGTGGAAGCGGCTTCCAGCCGCAATGCAACAAACACCGAACCCCCGACCGCGGCTGGAAGCCGCTCCCACAAATTTTCCAGAAAACCTTCGATTCCCGACCGAAAAAGCTATGCTGCACGCGCTTTATCCATGCACTAGTGACGGGCCACTGTTCACTGGCCACTCGCGACTGGTCACCGCCCTCCGCCCCTTGCCCCTAGCTGCCGACCGTCAGGTCGGTGCCACATCTTCCTGGTCGAACTTGCGCCGGTACGTTGCGTCGGGTTGCTCGTATTCAGAAATCCATCGCTGCACCCGCTCTTTTCCATATGCCTGCCGCCAGCCGGCAACGATGCGTTCCACCGGCACGTCGGCGAAGGTGCCGTGGTCGTCGACATATTCCATGAACATTTTTTTTTCGCGATTGAACGCATGAAAAATCGAATCGGATTTCCCATCGAACTCCAGCGGAATGACCTTGTGCCGACGGCAGAGCTCGATATTGAAGGCCGGCGTCGCTTTGACCCACTTGCCGTCAAGGTAAAACTCCACAAATCCGTGGTAACTGAACAAGTCGCTGCCTAAAAATTCGAGCAGCTGCTTTGTGGCCAGATGGTTGCGGACATCAGCGAATCCGAGCCTCGCGGGAATTCCACTGGCGCGTCCCAGTGCGCACAGCAGGGTCGCCTTGCCGATGCAAAAGGCGCGGCCGTTTTTCAGAGTGCGGCTGGCCCGGTAGTGTTCGGGCTTGTAAAACGGCAGATAGGGATCGTACCAGATCGGATCGCGCACCCCGTAGTAAAGCCGGACGGCGCGGTCGCCGGGCGCATCCCCCGGGTTCGGTGCCAGTTTTTGAGCATAGCCGGCCACTTCCGGGTGGTCAGAATCGATGATGTCGGTGGGCTGCAAGTATTGGTCGAAATCTTTGTGCATGGACCATTCCTGTCCGGTGTAGGCGCCATGAGGCCTCTTTGTATACCACCCGGGCGCCTCAAATTCCAGAGTTAACAATTATTCAGCACTGAATAGCAAATATCGAAGACAGAATATCCAACCGCAGCCTGGAAAATCGGCTTTGCCTGTGCTACTAAGAGGCTGCTATGAACACACCAGAAACAGCCGGGATTATTCTTGCGGCAGGGGCCTCGGAGCGCTTCGGCAGCCCAAAGCAGCTTGCAAATTTCAGGGGCAAACCCTTGCTGCAATGGGTCATAGACGCGGCGGTCCAATCCGATCTGGACCTGGTCATTGTGGTGCTGGGCCACGCCCATGATCGGATTTTGGAGCAACTCGACGACCCTCTGCGGGCCGAAAAAATCATCACCTTCATCAATCACGATTTCAAATCCGGCCAGAGCAGTTCCCTGCAACTCGGACTGACCATGGCCCGCGCCGATTATCAAGCCGCCATGTTTCTGCTCGCCGATCAGCCCAAAACGGATGCGGCCCTGATCAACCGGCTGAACAGCGCTTTCTGGCAATCTCCAAAGTCAATTTGTGTCCCCGTTTACGGCGGCAGGCAGGGGAATCCTGTGGTCTTTGGAAGCAAATACTTCGACGCCCTGATGGATACCAGGGGAGATCAGGGCGGTCGTGAAATTATCCGCAGCAATCCTGACGATGTCCATGAAGTTGAAACCGCAAACCCGCATATTTTTACCGACATCGACACCCCCGAGGATCTCGCCGGCCTGAACGCTGAAAAGCCTTGATTACTTCATGGCATTGGGCAGTATCAGGGCGATCTGTGGAAAAATAATCAGGATGACAATGCTGACGATGCAGGCCACCAGGAAGAAGCTGACGCTCTTGAAAATGGTGCCCAGGCCGATCTCCGGCGCCAGCGCCTTGACCACATAGATATTGACACCCACCGGTGGCGTTATCGCGCCCATGGTGGTCACCATGGTAAGTACGATAGCGTACCAGATCGGATCAAAACCCAGGGCCACCCCCAAAGGGAAAAAAATCGGGATGGTCAGCACTAAAAATCCCAGCGAATCCATGAAACAGCCGCCCACCAGATAGATGACCAGCACAATTGCCAGAATTACATAGGGCGAAACCGGCAGGGCGGCGGCAAAATCCGCCACGATGAACGGCAGGCGCGTCACCGCCAGAAAACGGCCGAAAATAATGGCACCCGCCACCAGCATATACACCATGCAGGATATTTTCAGGGTGTCGCCCACAGACCGGATCAGTCCCTTCCAGGTCAGCTTGCGGCTTATCAACGACACCAGCAGAGTGAAGAAAACACCGGCGGCTCCCGCCTCGGTGGGCGTAAAAACACCGATATAAAGGCCGCCGATGACCAGCACGAATATCGTGATGGCCTCGATGACACCTAAAAGCGACTTGAGGCGGTCGAGCAAAGGCGCCTTGGGACCGGCAGGGCCATAGTGAGGGTAAATCCTGCACAGCACAACGATCGTCATCACAAACATCAACCCCAGAACGATGGCGGGCAGGATTCCGGCCAGGAACAGTTTGACGATCGACTGTTCGGTCTGAAGCCCGATCAAAATCAGCACGACGCTGGGTGGCATGACCGTCCCGAGGGTGCCGCCGGTGACCACTGTGCCGCTGCTCAGCCGCGTGTCGTAATTATATTTTTGCATCTGCGGCAGGGCCACCGCACCCATGGTGGCTGCGGTCGCGGTGTTGGAGCCACAGATGGAGGCAAACAATTCATCAGCCCCGATGGTGGCGATGGCCAATCCACCGCGCCAGTGTCCGAACCATTTATAGGCCGTATCATAGAGGCGTTCGGCAATGCCGGCATTGAAGGCCAGATAGCCCATCAGGATAAACAGCGGTATGACCGTCAACCCGTAGCTGCCGAAAGTGCTCCACAGATCGGAACCGATCATATTGAAGGCTGCTTTGAAAGTGACCACCTTGGCAAAGCCTAAAAACCCCACCACGGCCATGGCAAACCCGACGGGCATCCCCAAGACAAACAGGACGAACAACAACATGATGATCCCGACAAGGCCAACGATCGTTACATCCATTAGTGCCCCCCACCGGCTCCGAAGGTTTCATGGACAAGTTCAACCACCAGCACCAGCGCCAGCAGAAAACATCCTAAAGCCACTCCGTAGACGAACGGGTAGTAAATGATGCGGAGCGTTTCAGTCACCTCACCGGTCGAGCGCATGGTGCCGGCCAGCTTGGATATCTGCCATCCGGCAATGCTGAAGAACCCGCTGCAAATGACACAGTTGATCGCATTCAGAAGGCGCTGCACTTTCTTGGGGAATCGGTTGACAAGGATATCCACCGAGATGTGTGCCTTGTGCAACTGGGTGTAGCCTAAAGCGAAGGCGGTCACCAGCGCCCCGAAAAAACCCATCAATTCGAAGGTCCCACTGATGGGGACCCAGACGATCCGGCCCAAAATGTTTGCGCAGGTGATGGCGGTCATGGCCGCCAGAAATATGCCGGCGGTCAAAACCCCAAGACGATTCACTCTCCAGCTGAATTTCTCCAACATGTTCATTATCGGTAGCCTTTCGTCAACACCCAACTGCACGGCAGATGGCCGATCTTTGCGGCCGCAGCTCAAACGGGCATGAGGGGTCATCCGACCATTGCACTGGACACCCCGCCCGAGCGGCATTCATGTGCCGGAACAAAAACGGATTGCAGCGGACAGTGATCCATCTGCAATCCGTCGATTGTCTCCGTTAATGGATCTTCAAAATGCCCGCCAACTACTTGGTATATTTCTGGATCAATGCCTTGATATCGGACACGATCTGCTCGGCCGGAAGTCCTTTGGCCTTGGCGTCGGCGATCCACTTGTTGGTCAGGGGTTCGAGTTTGGCATCCCATGCGGCCTTTTCGGCAGGCGACAGCGTGATCACCTCCACGCCCTGGTCTTTTACCGCCCACTCCATGGCGGTCTTGACATGGTCGTCCATGTAGTCGCCCGTCCACCCGGACTGCTCGACCCGCAGGTCATCGATTACTTTTTTGACGTCATCAGGCAAACCATCCCATTTGGCCTGGTTCATCACCACTGCAAAAGGATAAATCACCGTGTCGGTCATGGTGACGAACTTGCAGGATTCGGCGAACTTGAAGTCTTTCATGACTTCCAGAGACGAATACAGGCCCTTGACCACGCCCTTTTGCAAAGCTTCGACGGTGGCGGGCATCGGCATGCCCACCGGGTTGGCTCCCCAGGCGCCCAGAATCTGGGCGGCTCCGCCCGAGGCCCTCAGGTCCAAGCCCTTCAGATCGTCCAGGGAGCGCACCGCCACCTTGGACATAATGTTGGTGGGGGCCGTGGTGAACATGGCCAGCACCTTGACTCCGGCGAATTCTTCGGGCTGGTACTTTTCCCACAGGTCCCACAGGACCATGCTGCCGACCTTCGCATTTGGGATCCCCAGCGGCAGGCTGGTGGCGTTGGTGACGATAAAGCGGCCCGGCTGGTAAGCCATGCTCAGGTTGCCGATGTCGGCCGTTCCGGCGATAACCCCGTCCATCATGCCTTTGGCATCCAGGAGAGTACCGCCCGGAAAGGTGTTGACCTTGATCTTGCCATTGGTCCGCTTTTCAACTTCCGTCTTCCAGCGCTCCATCTGGACGCATGGAAAGGTGGGCGCCGGCGGAAAGTTGGCATAGCTGAGGGTGATTTCGGCGGCCAGGGTCTGCGGCGGGCCGAGAATTGCCAGACCAAATGTAACCGCAAAGATCGCCAGCATACTGATGATTAATCTGCTTTTCATGCTCGGGTCCTCCTCTTTCGTTTCGGTTGTGGTTCGGCACTATTCTTCCAGTTTGCACTCCTCGACGTCCTTACCGTCGACCGGTTGCCCGCATAAATCCTTGCCCTCTTTTTCGCGCAGGGCGGCGAGCACTTTTTCCGGCGTAATCGGCAGGTCTTTGATGCGCACCCCGACGGCGTTATAGATTGCATTGGCGATGGCCGGTGCGGTCGGCACGCAGCCGGGTTCCCCGATTCCTTTGGCCCCAAAAGGGCCATCGGCGTCATGGGTCTCCAAGACCGGGGCCTCTATCGGGATGGTGTCCTTGGCGGTCAGGATTTTATAATCCCTGAAGTTGGGGTTCATGTTTTCGCCTTTTTCCAGGATGACCTGCTCGCTGAGGGCGTACCCTACTCCCATCATCACGCCACCGTATACCTGACCTTCCAGCAAAAGCGGGTTGATCGCTTTGCCGACGTCATGGGCGGCAACGTAATTGAGGATTCTGACCTTGCCGGTTTCCCGGTCCACTTTGACCCGGGCCGCGTGGGTGCCGAAGGTATAGGTCATCGACATGTTCCCGGTGAAATCCTTGCCCATGTTTTCGTTGGTGGGATCGTAGAAATGCTCGGCCATCAGCATCTGGCCGTTGTGGCTGAAGTGAGCTTTGCGCAGCACCTTGGCGATGTCAAGTTTTTTATCCGGATCTTCGAGATGGACGACCTGCCGTTGCCGCAGGGCCAGTTTTTCCAGTGGCGCCTCCAGCAGTTTCGCCCCCATTTCCAGGATGCGGGCCTTGATTTTACGGGCCGCCCCCAGGGCGGCATTGCCGGCGACGAAGGTGGTCCGGCTCGCATGGGCGCCCACATCCCAGGGGCAGACATCGGTGTCGCTGTGAATGACATGGATATCATCCAGATCCAGACCGAGTTCCTCGGCCACGATCTGGGCCACTACGGTATCGGAACCCTGCCCCATGTCGGTGGCGCCGGTGAACACGTCGACCTTGCCGAAGTCGTCCATTTTGATCATGGTGCCGCAGCCGTCGGACTTATATACCCGGGCACCGCCACCGACATGAATCAACGAAGCCAGCCCGATGCCTTCACCATCCGACAGTTTTTGCCCCCAGCCGACCTTTTCCTTGACGGTGTCCATGCATCCTTCCAGACCGCAGGTGGTGATTCGCAGGCCCTGGGTGGAAACATCTCCGGCCTGGTTGGCATTGATGCGCCTGAACTCCAGGGGGTCGATGCCCGCTTTCTCGGCCAGCATGTCAATGGTGCTCTCGATGGCAAAGGTGGCCTGGGGGTTTCCATAGCCCCGCATGGCCTGGGCATAGGTATTGTTGGTGTAAACGCATTTGGCTTCATAGCGCACGTTGGGTACCCGGTACAAAGTGGTGATGGGCATCATCATCACCGAAGGTGTGGTGGCGCCCCAGGAGGTATAGGCCCCGTTGTCCAGAATCATGAAAATGTCACGGTAGAGCAATTTGCCGTCGGCATCGCAACCCTGTGATATATCGATGATGGTGGGCTGGCGGGTAGAGGTGGCGATGAATTCCTCGGTGCGGTCGAATTCGATTTTGACCGGGCGCCGGGTGTAATAGGCCAGCAAAATCGAAATGTATTCGTAGGCATAGGTGTCCAGCTTGCTGCCAAAACCGCCGCCGATGGTGGGTTTGATCACCCGCACGCGGCGGTTGGGCAGGCCCATGGCCTTGAGGGCTTCCAGAAAGTCTTTTTGAGCCAGCGACGGAATCTGGGTATTGGTGTGAATGGTCAGATTGTTGGCCGGGTCGAACTCTGCAATAGCACCGCTGGTTCCCAGACAACAATGGGTCACCCAGGTGGTGGTGAAGCGCTCCTGCACCGTGAAGGCCGCCTCGGCGCGGGCGGCTTCGACATCACCGTAGTGAAGCTTCCAGGGCATTCGCAGGACATTGGTCTTGTGCTCCTCATGCACCAGGGGTGCGCCCTCTTTAATGGCTTCCTCCGGATCAAACAGCCCCGGCAAGGCCTCATAGGTGACTTCAATCAGGTTCAAAGCTTCAGCGGCTATATCCGGTGTTGTAGCGGCCACCGCGGCGACTTCGTCGCGGTAGGATCTGACTTTGCCCTTCTTCAGCGGCCGGTTGTCCTTGTAGACCCCCATTTTGATCTCCGGCACGTCCTCGCCGGTAATTACGGCCCGCACCCCGGGCAGCGCTCTGGCCCTGGTCGTATCGATTTTGACGATTTTGGCGTGGGCATATTTGCTGTAAAGTATTTTGCCGTAAAGCATGCCCGGCATCTTCAAGTCCTGAATGTAGCGGGCGCGACCGGTGGCCTTGTCCACAGCGTCTATTTTGGGTATCCGTTTGCCTATTTTGCTCAGCTCTTGCATATGGGGTCTCCTAAAAAGGCTTCGATCGTTTCGAGCGTTTCAATCGTTGAGATCGTTATGACCGTTTAACCTCTTGATCATTGCATTGTGTCGTCAGTTGGATTTATTCTCCGCGGTCCGAATCATCGGAGCGCCAGGCGACCACATGGGCTTCTTCCCCGGCTCCACCGCTGACGGCCTGGATCGAGTCGATAATCTGGACATATCCGGTGCAGCGGCAAAGGTTGCCGGAAATGGCCTCTTTGATTTCAGCTTCGCCGGCATTGGGGTTCTCGTCCAGGAGCGCCTTGGCAGACAAGATCATGCCCGGGCTGCAGAACCCGCACTGAATGCCCCCGTTATCGACAAAAGACTGCTGCAGGGGATGCAACTCGCCGTCGCCGGCAGCCAGACCTTCGATGGTCAAAAGCGATTTGCCATCGAGTTCGGCGGCCAGATACAGGCAGGAGTTGACCGCTTTGCCGTCCACAATCACAGTGCAGGCGCCGCACTCTCCGCTGCCGCAGCCTTCTTTGGTGCCGGTGTAGCCCAGTTCCTCGCGGATGAAGTGCAGAAGAGTCCAATGGTCCTGCACCGTCATGGTTGTTTTGTTGCCGTTGAATGTAAAATTAATTTCGTGTGCCATGTTCGATTATCTCCAAATTTTTTCTGAATAACCGGTTCGAATGTGAACGGCTGAACCGCGATCTGACCCGGTCGCCGCCAGAGCCCGCTCCCACAAATTCGGGGTCTACCGGCTTTATGGCTTCCAAGCGTCCCGGCCTTTGGCCTTTAGCCTTTTACCTTCTCACCTGCCTTGGCCCGCTCAAATGCCAGAAGCCCCATGCGCTTTACCAGCACTCCCACCATTTCGCGCCGATACCAGGCAACCCCTCGGATGCTGTCGCGCACCCTGGACTCTTGACCCGCCATGATTCCAGCCTCCGCCAGATGCACCTCGGTGACCGGTTTGCCGACCAGAAAGTTTTCGGCGGACAGCGGCCGGAAGGGTGTTGGGGCAGCCACGCCCAGACAGATGCGCGCCTTGGCGCAGGTGGCCAGGTCTTCCTCCAGGCTGAGCAATACGCCCACCCCCAGCATGGGAAGCTCCATGGCCTCGCGCCGTCCATGCTTCACATAGGCGCCACCCGTATGAGCAGCCAGCGGCGGGATGACGATATCGGTCAAGATCTCTCCACTTTCCAGATCGCACTGCCCGGGGCCCAGGAAAAACCGGCTCAGGGGCATGGAGCGCTTGCCTTTTCTGCCGTAAATATTGGCCTTGGCGTCCATGGCGATCAGCGGGATGGCGCCGTCGGCCGATGGGACTGCATTGACCAGATTGCCGCCGATGGTGGCCACATTGCGGATCTGCACCGAACCGATATTCCTGACGGCATCATGCAGTATCGGATAGCGGGCCTGCACCAGCGGAGATGTTTCGATGGCCCGATGGGTCGTAAACGCCCCGATGAAAAGCTCCCCGGTTTCCGCATTCAGATAGGGCTGATCCCGGCTGACGGCCTGTCTGAGAGAGATCAGGTAGTTCGGCGCCAGTTTGCCTTCTTTGATTTTCACGATCACATCGGTGCCGCCGGCGATGTACTTGGCACTTTTGCCATAGGACTCGTGCAGGGATATGGCCTCATCCAATGTTTTGGGCACGAGGTAACTAAATGGTTTCATAAACACTCCTCATTATGGAAAAATTTATAACTTGAAATCCTGAATTCTCAAAAAGAGCAACCTGCCTCGGCAACTAAATGGGTCGGTTGTCGAAAAATCTTTTCGACTTGCGTTCAGACCGCGGCAGAGAGCAATAATCGACAACGTGGACTTCGCAGCTGACCATGATCTGCTTTTTGACCTGATCGGCCACCTGCCTGGCCAGTTCCGGCTTTTTGGCCGGATCGAATCCATCACAGCACTCCAGATGGATGGTCATGTAGTCTTTGCCGTCGTCCCGGCGGTCCAGATGAACCTGGTACTCACAATTGGCTTGCGAGATGCCCGAGAGGACCTCGTCGATCTGTCCGGGATAAATATTTACCGCCCGATAGATGATCATGTCATCCGAGCGGCCCAGAATGCGGTCGTGCATCGGCAGAACACTGCCGCATGAGCAGGGTTTTTCGATCAGTCGGGTCAAATCGCGGGTGCGGTACCGAATCAACGGCGCCGCCTCTTTGCACAAAGTGGTGACAACCATTTCGCCGATCTGCCCCGGCGCCACCGGCTCCAGGCTGACCGGGTCGAGAATTTCCAGGATATAATAATCCGCCCAGTAATGAATCCCCTCGTGGCGGGCACACTCCAGCCCTGTGCCGGGCCCGTAGAGCTCGGTCATCCCGGGGATGTCGAACATATCTTCCAGTCCCAATATCTGCTTGATGCGCTCCCGCATCGCATCGCTGCTGCGTTCGGAGCCGAATATCATCTTCTTCAGCTTGATCTTGTTCTTGATACCGCGCCGCTGGATTTCTTCGGCCATCAGAAGCCCCATCGAGGCGGTGCAACACATCACCGTGCTCTCCAGGTCCATTAAAAACTGGCATTGCATATCCACATTGCCGGGCCCGGCCGGAACAGCCATTGCCCCGAACCGCTCGCATCCCAGCTGGAAGCCCGCACCGGCGGTCCAGATGCCGTATCCGACGGCTATCTGCACGCGGTCAGCGGCAGTCAGTCCTGCCATTTCATAACAGCGTGCGAAAAAATACACCCAGTCGTCAATATCTTTTTGGGTATAGGAGAGCACTTTGCGTTTGCCGGTTGTACCGGAGGAAGCGTGCACCCGCACAACTTCCTCGACGGGCACTGCCAAAAGCGGAAAAGGATACCCCTCTTTCAGATCGTCGGCCATTGTGAAGGGCAGCCGGCGCAAGTCATCCAGAGTTTGAATCTCCTGCGGCTGAACCCCGGCCTTGTCCAGCCTCTGCCGATAAAAGGCGGAACCCTGGTAGGCATGCTGCACTGTCCATTGCAGTCCGCGCAGCTGATGGGCTGCCAGTTCTTCCGAATTCGCAATGTCCGGCATAAAAGTTCGCGTCATTGTTTCTCCCACCTCTCCATAGGCGGCATGGCGCGCAGAGCCTGGGGCACGGGGTTGAAAATGGCCCCTCCACGGCAAAGCTTGTCAACCGCCGATATCATTTTAATGCCACGGACAGCAATCTGTCTTCACACTTTTCTTTCCCGGCGCACTTTTTCGGTGGCACCCACATCCAACTTCAGCGTGGCGGCGTCAATGACTACCCCGTATGCATCCAGAGCCTGTTCCAGACTGACATAGCCGTTGCGCACGTCGCGCTCAACAGCCTCGGGGTCCCGCTGCAGCGGGTCTCCGAATCCGCCGCCTCCGGCGCTGAAAAACTCGATTAAATCGCCGTTTTCGCAGAAAGTCAGCCCGCTGGGATCTCCGGCATCACCGTTGCGCAGAAACTTGGCCCCTGCTCCGGCCAGGCCGCCAAAAAGCCCCTGGGGCGCATATCGGTAGCGACCCGCCTGAATGGCTATGGTGGTGGGTGCCTGGGGAGCGGATTCATCAGCGGGAATGCGAATCACCATTTTCCGTCCCAGCCCTCCGCGCATTCGGCCGGGTCCTCCGGAATCGGCGACCAAGCCCCTTTCCTCCACCACCAGAGGGGTATCGCTTTCGAATATCTCCACCGGCGTGTTGGCGCCGTTGGCGGGGAAAATGGCGCAGTGATGCCCGTCCATGCGACTGCTGGCGCCAAGGCCGCCGCCGCGTATGATCATGGTATGCCAGGGCCTGCTGTCATGGCGCCGGCCATAAAAAATGTTGGTCTGGGCCGGCGTGCCGCCGCTTTCGGCGATGATGTTGTCCGGGGTGGCTTCGGCCAGGGCTTTGAAAACCATCTCGGTCATAAAATGCCCGATCTGCATGCGGGCGGCCACAGGGGCGGGGAACCTGCAGTTGACCACCGTACCTTCGGGTGCCGTCATTTTGATCGGCCGAATGGCGCCTTCATTGATGGGGATGTCCGGATCGAAGCCGCTCTTGATCCCCATGAACACGTAGGCGTAAGTGAAGTTGTAGACCACGTTCCCGCCCCAGTCTACCTGGGCGGAAGTTCCAGCGAAGTCGATGGTGATATCGCTGTCCTTGACTTCCACGGCAAGTTTTATATCGATGTCTTTGCGTTTGCCGGCCCCCTCGATGATTCCCGCATAAGAATAGCGGCCGTCTGGAATGCGGCTGATCGCCCGCCGCATGCTTGCTTCGGTCCGTTCGATAATCTCGTCGGCCAGATCGTCGAGGCTTTCCAGCCGTTCGTCTTCGAGCATTTCTATTATCTTCTGGGCGCAGACGTGGTTGGCCGCCACCTGGGAACGGATGTCGCCGTTGACCTCTTCGGGCGTCCGGACATTTGAGCGAATCAACTTGAGGACTTCTTCGTTCAGGACTCCGGCATCGTAGAGCTTGATCACCGGAATAAACAGTCCTTCCTCGAAGACTTCGCGATTGTCCGACGCCACCCGGCCCCCGATATCTGAATGATGGAATACACAGGCTGTGAAAGCCACCAGGCGATTCTGAAAGAAAATCGGGCTCAGCACGCAGACATCGTTGAGGTGGCCGGCCAGCAACCAGGGATCGTTGACGATAAACACGTCTCCGCTGCGGTAGTCTTCAAAAGGAATTGAATTGATGATTTTCTTGACCCCCAGGGCCATGGCGCCGGCCTGCCCCGGAGTGCAGAAGGTTCCCTGAACCAGTTCCTGTCCGCGGCTGTCGGTGAACATACAGGTGTAATCATGGGCATCCCGCAGCAGGCTGGAAAAGGCTGTGCGGGCGACCGAAGCGTCAGCCTCATCGACGATGGACACCAGCCGCCGCCAGAGAATTTCCAGTGTAATCGGGTCGAACTTGGACTTGGGCCTGGTCGTCGTGCCGCTCTTGTCAGACATTGTTTTTTCTTCCTTATTCAGCAGACTGCATGTTTTCCTGTACATTTATCGACAATCAAAAAGACTCCCTGAAATATGCCGGGCGCAGCCGGCCTGACTCACGGGCCGCAGAATGAATACGTTGCAGCCAAAAATATTCACGCCTTAGGCGGGCCGGGAAATATTGATCCATATAAATCCAAATTCATCAACTTCGGCGCCGGCATCTTCACCGACAATAATGGTGGATTCCTTTTCTTCGATAATCGACGGCCCGTCCAGCCGGGCACCGGGATACAGCGCGTTACGATCATAGACCTTGTGCGGAATAAAGTCCTTGCGGACGAGCGAGAAAGCCATCCGCTCGCCTTTGAGGCAGTCGCCCAGCGAGCCTTCGGTGCGTTGCAGCGGTGGAATGCGGAAGGGCCTCTCAGGCAGGCTGGCCCAGACTTTGAATGTCACGAATTCCACCGGCGTGTCCGGGTATGTCCTCCCGTAGAGCTTCCGATACACACTGTCAAAGCGGGCGCGGATGTCCTCAACTGTCCAATTATGGAATGGTTTGGCCCCGATGCTCAGATCTGTTTCGGCCCCCTGGCCCACAAAACGCATCTGCAGGGTCCGCTCAAATTGAACCGCCTGGGTTTCATCGGCCTGCTGCAAAATGGCCCGGCCTTCCCTTTCGAGCTCGCCGAAGAGCTCCTCGATGGCGCCAAAATCCGCTGCTGCCAGCGGAACGCGATGGCTGCGGGTCAAATCGAAGGCCACCGGGGCGGTGAAAAAGCCGAGCGCGGAGCCGACACCGGCCAGCGGCGGCACCAGGATCCGCGGGGCGCCGATTTTTTTGGCAAGCCCATAGGCGTGCACCGGACCGGCGCCCCCGAAGGCCGATATGGTCACGATGTTGGGGTTGCCGCCCTTCTCGGCGATGTGGGTCTTGGCAGCGGCCGCCATGGTTTCATTGATCAGGTCGTGAATCCCGAAAGCGGCTTCAACGATGGACGTTCCCAAGGGGGCGGCCACTTTGTTGTCGAGGGCCTTCTCGGATGCCTGCTTGTCCAGGGGCATGGTGCCGCCCAGGAAATAATTGGGGTCGAGGTATCCCAGCACAAGATCCGCATCAGTGACGGTGGGGTTCTCTCCTCCGCGATTGTAACATGCCGGACCGGGATCGGCGCCGGCACTGTCCGGGCCGACCTGCAGCAGGCCCATTTTGCTCATGCGGGCGATACTGCCGCCGCCGGCCCCGATCTCCATCAGGTCCACCACCGGGACCTGAATGGGCAGGCCGCTGCCCTTTTTAAACCGCTGCACCCGTCCGACCTCAAATGTGGACACCAGGCCGGCCTGGCCCTTTTGGATCAGGCAGGACTTGGCAGTGGTGCCCCCCATGTCGAAGCAAAAAATGTCTTTGATGTCGAACATGCGGCCGTAGTGCTGAGAGGCGATCACCGCCGCAGTGGGTCCGGATTCAATGATTCTGACCGGGAATTGCTGGGCGGTTTCCACGGAGGTGATCCCTCCGCTTGAAAGCATGATAAAAAGCTTGCCGGTAAAGCCAAGCGACTTGAGCCGGTCCAGCAGCTTATTGAGATATCTTGCAGTTATCGGCTTGACGTAGGCGTTGGTGGCGGTGGTGCAGGTTCTTTCATACTCTCTGATCTGAGGCAACACGTCCACCGAGGTCGAGAGGAAAAGCCCGGGCGCCTCGGCCGCGACAATCTCATGAATCGCTCTTTCATGCTGCGGATTCTCGTAAGAATTAATCAGACAGACCGCCAGGGACTCGATGCCGGCTGCTTCGAGATCCTTCAGGACCTGTTTCACATTGGCTGGATTCAACTCGCGCAGCACACGCCCGTCACTGGCGATGCGTTCATCCACTTCCTGCCGCAGATAGCGGGGCACCAGCGGCTCCGGATACTCCGAAAATATATCATAGGCGTCATATCGAAGCTCACGGCCCAGCTCCAGCACATCGCGAAAGCCCTTTGTGGTGATCAGCCCGGTTTTGGCCCCCTTCCGCTCTATAATGGCATTGATGACCAGGGTGGTTCCATGAATCAATTCGCTGACCCGGGGCATGAAGCCATCGGTCTGCTCCATGAGCCCGCGAATACCCTGCTCAACCGCATCTGACGGGTCGCCAGGGGTGGTCAGGCATTTGTTGATAAAAAATTCCCCGGTGTCGTCGTTCACCAGTACGAAGTCGGTGAAGGTCCCGCCGATATCGCAGCCCAATCGATAGGAATCAGATGCCACTGAAAGTTCCTCGCTGTTTAGTCCTTGTAAATAGAATCCAAGATTAGCGGCATAACGCCGAATTTCTCTCAGAAAATGGTCGGCTCTTTCCACTCGCCGAAGATTTCGCGCAACACCCCGGCCATCTCGCCCACGGTGGCGTAAGCATGGCAGCATTCCACCAGGTAGGGCATTACGTTTTTTCCGCCTCTGGTGGCCTGCTCGAGCGCTTTGAGGGTGCGGGTTACCTCGCGGTTGTCGCGGGTGCGCCTGAGTTCTTTGAGATTGTCAACCTGTCGGTCAACCCAGGATTCATCGTACTGGTGCAGATCGACGTCCGGCTGTTCTTCTTCCCCGTCGGTGTATTTATTGACCCCCACCTTGACATAGGTGCCGTCCTGCAGCCCTTTTTCAAATTCGTAGGCCTGCTGGGCGACCTTGCGCTGGATAAATCCGCTGGCCACCGCGTGGACCATGCCGCCGATTTCCTTTACCTGTTTCATTTCCTCGAGGATTTTGGATTCCATCTGCTTGGTGAGGGTTTCAATGAAATAGGACCCGGCCAATGGATCGACCGTATCGCGCAGCCCGACTTCGTCCATGATGATCTCCAGCGTCCTGAGAGAAAGCAGGGCTGCCCGCGGCGTGGGAATCGTGTAGGCCTCGTCAAAGGAACACAGGGCGGTGGTCTGCGCACCGCTGAGCGCGGCGCCCAGGGCATAAAAAGCGCCGCGCATGATATTGTTTTCGGGCTGGGCCTTGGTCAAACCGCTGCCGCCGCCGCCGAAGAGCCCGCGCAGAAACAATTTCTTTTTGTCCTGAACCCCGTACTCTTCGCGCAGCATTTTGGCCCATAGTTTTCGTGCCGCCCTGAATTTGGCGATCTGTTCCCAGAGGTTGCCGAAGACATTCAGGTTGAATGAAAACCGCCCCACAAAATCCTCCGCCGACAGGCCCCGGGCCTGCACATTGTCGATGTAGGCCTTGGCGATTTCGAAAGCATAGGCAATTTCCTGGGCCGGGGTGGCACCGGATTCCCTGATGTGATAGCCGCAGATGCTTACCGGATTGCTGCGGGGCAGCTCGCGCACGGCGTACTCAATGCTGTCTCCCACCAAACGAACGGCGTCATCCACCGGAAAAATCCAGGCGCCGCGGCCGATCATCTCTTTTAAAATGTCGTTCTGGGGGGTGGCGCTGATTTTGTCTTTGGCATACCCGAACTTCTCCGCCACGGCCTGATACATGGCCAGCGTAATACTGGCCACGGCATTTATGGTTAAACCCGAGCCGATGCGATCCAGCGGGATGTCTTTGAATGCGATTTCAAAATCCCGCAGTGAGTCCACCGCCATCCCGACGCGGCCCACCTCACCGACCGCCATCGGGTCATCGGAATCGTAACCCATCTGGGTCGGCAAATCGAACGCTACGTTCAGGCCGGTCTGACCATGGGAGATCATCAGTTGAAAGCGTTTATTGGTCTCTTCCGGAGTGCCGAAGCCGGTATATTGACGTGTGGTCCAGGCCCGACTGCGGTAGCCTTGGGGATGCAGGCTGCGGGTAAACGGGTATTCTCCGGGGTCGCCCAGGTCCGATTCGTATTCGAAACCGGCCGCTTCGAGATCCGCCGGGGTATAGGTCGGTTTGACCTTAATGCCGGACTGGTAAACCACCTCCTGGATGGCGTCCTTTTCATTCTTGATATACTTTGCTACACCCATCTCATCCCTCTCACATGTTTTGTGAAGCTATATTGGCGTGACAATCGATTGAATACCGGAAACAATTTCCGCGAAGGGAGTGCCGCCGGGAAAGACACCCTTCACACCCATCCGGGTCAGCTTGGGGATGTCCTGCTTGGGAATGACCCCACCGACCACCAGCGGCACATCGCTGATCTGTTCAGCTGCCAGCATTTCCAGCAATCGACGGCAGATCGGCAAATGCGCCCCGGACATGATGCTCAGGCCAATGACGTCAGCAGCTTCCTGGACCGCTGTTTTAACGATCTGCTCCAAACTCTGGTGCAGTCCGGTATAGATCACTTCCATCCCGGCGTCACGAAGTGCCAGGGCGACGACCTTGGCGCCACGGTCATGACCGTCCAGCCCCGGTTTACCAACGACAATCTTTATTCTTTTGTCTGCCATCGTTTTTCCCGCTTATTTCATAAGTTTTGGGTTAGTTTCGCATCAAAATCCTCTAAAACAATTTCCTGGCCCCGCCTGATGTGATCGCGCACCAGGTATTCCACCTCGTCCGCCGAGCGCTCCCTGATATGACTCAGCATTCGGATATGGTCGGCATTGCTCATCTGGGCCCGTCGGGGCTCTTTTAAAATTATCAAGCGATACCGGTAGATCTGATCGCGCAGCCCGCTGATCATGTGAATCAGGCGGCGGCTTTTGCTGAGGGCATAAAGAAGGTCATGAAATTCGGTGTTGATCCGGGTCAGGGCCTTCAGCTCGCCATTGTCGAGGCTTCGCTGGAACTCGCTGATTTTGGCCTCGAGCGGTTTGAGCTCATCGGGTTGATGGTTGATGGCCGCCAATCTGGCGGCGTAGCCCTCCAGCACACTGCGAATGCCGAAGGTTTCCACGATATCATTGCGGCTTAAACCGAGCACTGTGAACCCGCCGCGCTGCTGCCGCTCAATCAGTCCTTCGCGTTCCAGCTTGTGAATAGCCTCGCGCACCGGGGTGCGGCTGATGCCCTGCCCCTCGGCGATCTGACTTTCCACCAGCCGGGTGCCCGGCACAATCTCGCCCCTGACAATGGCATGCCTCAAATTTTCGAAAACAAGCTGGCCCAGCGATTTGCGGGATTGCAATTCGTTGAAAGGGGTGAGATGCAATGGTTTGATCGGCACCCGCTTTTTCATAATCTGTCCGTATTCATCGATGCTGACGGTTTGAGGACTTTAACCCTGTCGAACCAACGCGTTCAAATAATCCCCTTGGCCTTCATTTGATCGAGGGTTTCAGCGTCGTAGCCCAGTCTGC
>Ga0210141_1000011_pt1 | contig 17267 bp, 15 predicted proteins | sample China_Galinas_Co_2_FD_184862 | JGI IMG/M metagenome (GOLD analysis project Ga0210141, IMG submission 184862) | Wetland microbial communities from San Francisco Bay, California, USA, that impact long-term carbon sequestration -... | ecosystem: Environmental > Aquatic > Marine > Wetlands ...
CCCTGCGGCCCCACTTTGCTGAGGACAGCATTCTTGGTTGCTTCGGTACCGGTGCCGGATGTTGTCGGAACCGCGATAAACGGCACCTTGGTGCCGTCCGGCGTCTTGCTGCCGACACCCTCAAGATAGTCGGTTACGGAGCCCTCTTTTCCCAGCATGACCGAGACCGCTTTGCCGCAATCAAGGACGCTGCCGCCGCCTATTGCCAGGACGGCATCGATTTTATGTTCCCGATGCCTGTCCTTGATATCATCAACCAGTTGAGGCGAGGGTTCGGTGCCACAGACCTCCTGAAACAGCTCTATGTTGTGGTCTTTGCAGCTGTGGCTGAGCCAGCTCCAATGCTCGGTTGACCGAAAAGAGGAAATTCCGGTAATCAATAAAATCGATTTCCCGCATTTCAGGATAATTTCAGGCAGCCGTTCCAATTGGCCCGGGCCGAATACAATTTCCGGCGTTCTGTAAAAATCGAATCTGGCATCCATACCATTCTTTTCCCCCCTAAAAAGTTCTTTTCATATGCCATGGTCCTGTCTTCTTTCAGCTGACGTCAAGACGGGAAATGGAACCATTTCCGAATTGCAGCGCAGAAAATTAGAAGCGCCCCCAGGCCCAGCGAATACCGCCCCAGGAAATCCCCGTGGCGGGCGAAAAAAGTCTGCCCCTGGCGAAGATGGATCCGACCTTTGAGCGTTGCTTCCTTCCACCAGGGCGTGCGGGCGACTACCATGCCTTTAGCGTCGATAAGGGCCGAAATACCGGTGTTGGCCACGCGAACCATGTCGCGCCGGTTTTCGATTGCCCGCACGGGGCTGAAATTGAAATGGTGCCGGTATCCCGGGGTGTTTTTCCACCACCCGTCATTGGTGATCATGACGATGAAGCCCTTTTCACGCGGCAGGCGACCGGAGCAGTAGGGGCCGAAAATTGATTCGAAGCACACAATCGGCAATATTTTGATCGAACCGTTTGGCATCGTGAAGACGGTGCTGTCCTGTCGAAGGCTGTAGGTGCCTGTATATCCGCCCAGTTCCAGGCTGTATCTGCCCAGAAAGCGCAGATATTGCACAAAGGGCATGCGTTCGAACAGAGGAACCAGCTTGGTTTTGTGATAAAACTGCGGGGCTTCACCCGGTGCCAAAAAAAGAGCGCTATTGAAGGCCTCGTAGTAGAACCGCTCTTCGCGATTAAAACGACTGCCCGGCGGTACGTTGCTGCCGTCAAGTCGAGTGTAGCTGTGCACGCCTATGACAATAGTGAGGTTTGGATATTTTCTCGAAAAATCCAACAGCCGACGGTAATAAACCGATGCCGAGGGGTTTTTCTCGTCAATCTGCTCGACGATAAGGGTTTCGGGGCCGAACAGGTATTGGGTTTGCTCGTCGCAGATCGCATCGGCAGTGCGGTAAAACGCTTCCAGATGCCCGGCGTATTTCTGCGGTTCGAATTTTTCCGTATAGGGATCCAGGTTGGGCTGGACCAACGCAAAACCGGCGGTTTCGCCTTCCGCTTTGAAGTTGTGGAAAATCTGATTGGACAGCACGGCAGGGACGCAAAAAAGCAGCATCGCTATGACAGCCGCTGGGGTCGTCGAAACCAGACCTTTTTTGCGATAGGTCCCATGGGCTTCCAAAACAGCAATGCCGGTCAGCAATATCCAGAGGCTTCCCCCGCGAACGCCGGTAAACTCATACCATTGTATCAGCCTGGGTGCGGTGGCCAGCGAGTTTCCCAAATTTAGCCAGGGCCAGGCCAGATCCCAGGACAGGTGAAAATGCTCGAACCCCAGCCAGATGAAAATGAAAGGAATGCAGAACGGAATTCTCAGATAAGAACGGGTGCGACTGGCCCACCAGAACACAAAGGCCTGTAAAAGCGAATTGGCGAGTATGATGAGGATGGCCCCCGCCAATTGCGCCCGGGCGACCCACCAGGTCCCCAGGATATTCCACAGCAGAAAACTGATCAGGGCATAATTAAAGATGGCATAAGGGTTAGCGGCCGGCTGCGTTTTTTTTTCCAGCCACAGAAGAGGCACCCAGGCGATAAAGACCACCCAGAACATGGGTGGAACCACCCAGGGAATGCCCAACAGCAAGCCGCTGGTCAGAGCCAGGAATATGTTGTTTTTGATGTTCATCCGATAAGAATGTTTCCTATAGCGTATTGATTCATTGTCAACAACCGTTTTAATGTTCTATAGTGCTGCCCGGTGTGGCCGGTTTGAGCCGGGCGGTCACCTCAAATGGAATTTGCTCCATAGGATTGAAAGAACGCTTCCATCGAACCGCTGTAAAGGAGACAGACATGTTTTTTGAGCTTATCCGGGGCCGCAGAAGTGTCCGTAAATACGAACCGAAACCCATCGGAGATGACAAAATAGCGTTGCTGGTGGAGGCTCTGCTGCGCGCACCGACTTCAATGGGGAAAAATTCCTGGGAGTTTGTGATCGTCACTGACTCGCAGCTGCTGGGGAAACTCGCAACGGCCAAACCTCACGGGGCCTCTTTTCTAAAGAATGCCGCTGTGGGCGTCGTGGTTTGCGCCGATCCGCAAATCAGCGACGTTTGGGTTGAGGACGCCTCTATCGCGACCACCTTTGTTCATCTGGCGGCGGCCGCCCTGGACCTTGGCAGCTGCTGGATCCAGATCAGAAACCGGCCGCACGATGACGCCAGGACGGCCGGGCAATATATCGCCGGGGTGCTCGGGCTTCCGGCCCATCTCGAGGTGCTCTCCATCGTTGCCGCCGGATACCCCGCCGAGCAAAAACCAGGGCATCCCGCTTCAAAACTGCAGTACGACAAGGTGAAAGTAAACAGCTACGCGACGTCTTATTCGAGGTAACCGGGAATGGATCCGGGTTAAGCGATGCCGTCGGTCGTCTTGGGGCTGCCGGCGGCCGGTTACCCGGCGATATTGGCGGATACGGGATGCAGTTACCGAATTTTGCTTGCAATCTGTTGATTTAATCTGCTTAATATGGGATCCGGCGCCGACGGCCGGGGTTTCCGGAACCTCTGTCGAGCGCATCCGATTCAAAAGGCGGATATGGAGGTAAGATGCCAAACACCGATTTGTTAAACGGTAAAAGGGTTCTGGTTGTGGACGACGAACCGGACATTCGGGACACTGTTGCTGAATTGCTGGACATGTGCGAAGTGACCAAAGCGGGCACCTTCGAAGAGGCCCGTGATGTCCTGGGGGTCGATAAATTTGATATCGTTGTTCTGGATATTATGGGGGTTGATGGTTACAGCTTGCTGAAGATATGCACCCGCCTGGGAATTCCAGCCGTTATGCTGACCGCCCATGCTTTTACCCCCAGCAACCTGATGCGCTCTGTTAAAGAAGGTGCTCTGTCTTATATCCCCAAGGAAGAATTGCCGCGCCTGGCCTTGTTTTTGAACGACGTTCTCAAAGCGCGCAGGGAAGGCCGCAACCCCTGGGATGACTGGCAGAAACAGCTTTCGACCTCCTACTTCGAGCGTCGTTGGGGGGCCGCACTTCGCGACAGCGGGTCCGATTTCTGGGACCGCTTTCGGGCCGGTATTGCCGCGCGCAGGGAAAAAAAATAAAGATCCAGCCGCCGCTTTTTTTGCGCTTTTGCGAGAGCGGCATTAAGTCACTTGAGCGCCAGGCTGACAGTATCCCCGTCCGAAAGGCCCAGTGTTTCTCTGAGGCTGACGGCGGCGATGACCTCGACGATGCCGCCCTCGTGGGACCTGACGGCCGTGGCCGGGATGACGATGGCAGCCGGGATGCTCTCGATGGTCACCGGAAATAATTTCCCGCTGCAAAAAGTCGTGTCCGGCGGCACCAACCTCTTTCCATCCGCCTCCAGCAACTTTTGGGCCGTTGGCAGGTCCGGCGGCGAAACCTCTATGTTGAGAGTGCCCGGATACGGCCCATAACCCAGGTGGGACCGGCATTGGGACTTAACCCAGTCCAGCTGGGTAAAAAACGCGCCCTGCTTCAACCCGGAAACAATTTTCCCGGTGATGGTCACCTTATTGGCCACAAGTGCCGCTCCAATGATTTATCGCTGATGCGCGGGTTTTTTGTATTGCAAGCTCATGACGGGGTTGACTGACTGGTCCAGTGGCAACCGGGAAAACCGACGGTAACCGTCAGGGGCGCTTTAGGTCGAGTTGACCGGGCCACCCTGTTTCTGGAACCACTTGACCTTCCTGAAATCATCCGGACTGGCCGGCAGATCTCCGGCGATCATGGAGCGCATGGTTCGGATAAAGGGATGATCGCCAGACAGGGCCTGCTCAAGGGATCTGACCGCCCGGCCGAGGGTTTGATCGATTCCCGGCTGAATTCTCTGCCGGTCTTCTGCGGCCAGCAATCCATATGCTTCGCTCAGATTGGCGATCCAGCCCGAAAGCGTGTTGACATCGATGTCTGTTGAATTGCGCCGATAGAGAAAGCCTTCCAGGGCGCCCGCCGAAGAAGCAAATTCATAGATCTGAATACGCACATCCATTTTATTCGACACCTTTCATGGTCGTAAGGGCATTCCGCCGCCGTCTTTTTTTACGGAAGATGATGATGACCATTGGATATTTCAATTGTTTCCGGCCCCAAAGTCAAGTTAAAAGCACTTGCCGAAATCACCACCTGAGCGGCGCGAGAATTTGAGCTTGACAGTTTTTTCTTTCTATCCCTATATGGTCCGAGGGGGTTTTGGGGTTAAGCGCTCAATTCTTCAACTCTTTTTTAAGGAGGTGGTTTCAATGGGATCCAGCAACCCGGTTTTCAATTGGCTGCCCTGTGCAGTGGTCTTCATTACAACCGCCCACGGGGGCCGGCGCGATATCATGACCGCCACGGCCATGTTCGTCTCGGAAAAAGAGCCCCTGATCGCCATCAGCGTTGCCGACGGCCACCTCACCGAAAAACTTATCGGTGCCTCTGGCAAATTCACGGCCGTGATTGCCGGCGAAGGCCAGAAAAAGCTGGCGGCTCAGGTCGGCAGTGTCAAAGGCGAGGACGTCGACAAGTTCGAAAAATTTGCGATCCAAACCGATAAGAACCTGGTCCCGGTCGGTTCAGCGGCCTGGTTCGCATGCACCGTCGTAAAGACAATCGAAATCACCGGGTACCGGATTGTCATCGGCCGCATTCTGGATCAGGTGGAGCTGGATGAACATCCGTTGATTTGGCGTAAGAATACATTTTTCTCGCTGAATCCGGTCTAGCCCGCATATATCATGGATATTTTTCTTATGAAAACCCGCGGCTTCTGAAAAAGGCGGGCTGAACCGTCAACCGCTTGAAACTCGAAAGATGATTTTGCGAGGAGATGCAATGAGCAAGCCCCCCGCTATCGCGGTGATCGGAACCTTCGATTCCAAGGCGGAAGAACACCAGTTTATCAAAGCCGGCATCGAGTCCCGCGGCCAGTCGGCCCTGACCATCAATGTCGGCACCAAAGGCCCATCTCCCGTTCCGGTTTCACTGGATTTATACCCTCAGGTGATCGAAAAGAAACCGGCGGCATCGTCCGGAAGGGATACGGCCATTGAGGCCATGATCAAGGCCGCCTCGGAGCAGGTGACCCGTCTTTATAACAGCGGGCAGCTGGTGGGAATTATTTCGGCCGGCGGCGGCACCGGCACCCATCTGTGCAGCGCGATCATGCGCAAGCTGCCGTTGGGGGTTGCCAAAGTGATGGTTTCCACCGTCGCCTCGCGGGATATGAGTCAGATCGTCGCCACCAAGGATATCGTCATGTTCCACAGCGTTGCCGACATTCTCGGTGTCAACAGCATCCTGGGCGCTATCCTGGACAAAGCAGCTGCGGCAATCTGTGCAATGGTGTTGAGTCGATGGCAGCCAATTGATGCGAAGAAAAGAATTGCGCTGCCGTTTTTCGGGTTTATCACTGAATCCGCCGAGCACACCAGAGCGGCCCTCGAAAAACTGGGCTATGAGGTGGTTGCTTTCCACGCCAACGGCACCGGCGGCATGGCGATGGTCGAACTGGCAGCCGAAGGCTATTTTGACGGCATTCTCGACCTGGCCACCCATGAGCTCGCAGATGATTTGAAAGACGGGTACTGCGGCGGCATCGGTCCTGAGCGCTTCGCGCCAATTACCGGCCGGTCGATACCGCGGCTGGTGGTCCCGGGCGGCCTGGACTGCGCCGTACTCGAATTTACCAGAGACACGGTGCCGGCGATCTATCAGGATCGCAAAATCTTCTACTATGATTTTCGTTCCGCCATAAGGCTTGACAAACAGGAGACCCTTTTACTTGCCGATCAGCTGGCCGAAAAGTTGAATCTGGCGCCGGCCGGCGTGAAAGTCCTGATCCCCAGCCGCGGTTGGTCTGAAGCGGATCGTGAGGGGGGCCCCTTATATGATCCTGAGATCAGCAAGCTTTTTGTCGATCGACTCGGGAAGGCGCTTGACGACAGCATCGCGGTCAGACAGGTCGATCAGCACATCAACGATGCCGCCTTTGCCGATATCGCTGCTGCGATGATGCACGATATGGTGATGGCGCATGAAGATGTTTAGTCCCGCCAAAGGCCCGCTCGGCCCGCTGAAACACTTTCGTCCAATATCTCTCGAGCCGGTCTAGCCCGTTGTCGGTTTTAACCGAATGCCGGACGAAAATCCCGTCCTTCGCAGGGATCGAGCCTGGCGCGACAATAAAAAAATAACGGCCCTTCAAAGAAAAACGGAGTTCTTACATGACGACTTCGCCGGGCGCATTGCTGGTTGCGACAATGGACACCAAGGGTCAGGAAGCACAGTTTATCGCCGATTGCCTGATCCGCCGCGGCATAAAGGTTTGCATCCTGGATGCCGGCATCAGGGGGGAAAGCCCGTTCCCAGTCACGGTAAATCGTGAAGTGGTGGCACTCGATGGTGGAATGGCACTATCGGAGGTGCGCGCCATCGGCCATGAAGGCAAAGCGCTGGCGGTCATGTGTGCCGGAGCCGTGAGACAGGCCCAGGCCCTGCACCAGCGCGGAGAATTCCAGGGCATTATCGGACTGGGGGGCTCGATGGGCACAACGCTCGGCACAGCGGTCATGCGCAGTTTCGGGGTGGGGGTGCCCAAGGTGATGATATCCACCATGGCTTCCCGCGACACGCGCGCCTTTGTGGGAACCAAGGATATTCTGATGCTGCACTCGGTGTGCGATCTGGTGGGGCTCAACCGCATCACCCGCAAAATCCTGCAAAACGGTGCCAAGGCGCTGGCCGGTATGCTGCACGGCAATTTTGAGGCTGCCCCGATTTCAGGCAAGCCTTTGATATTTCTTTCTACCCTGGGCACTACCGAGACATGCGCTCAACTGCTGCGGTCCGATCTGGAAAAGGCTGGAAATGAAGTCGTTGTCTTTCACACGGTAGGCTCGGGCGGCAAAGCCATGGAAGAAATGCTGGATCATGAAAAAGTCGATGCCATCATCGATTTGTCGCTGCACGAGCTGGCCGATCACATGTTCGGCGGTGACTACGACGCCGGCCCAGACCGGGGCACCGCCGCGCTGCGAAACGCCATCCCGGCTTTGCTGATCCCCGGCAACATTGATTTTCTGGTGACGGGCCCGCTTGAAACCGCCCGCCGGCAGTTTCCAGACAGGGCCTTTCATGTTCACAATGCCGCCATCACCGTCGTGAGAACTTCACGGACGGAAATGCAGGCGCTGGCTGAACGGATCATCGAAATCTGTCATCTGTCGCAGGGCCCGATGGAAATATTGGTGCCCACCGGTGGCCTTTCGGCTTTCGGAACCAAGACCGGGCCGCTGCACGATCCTGAAGGCGATGCTGCGTTCTGCGATCGCTTATTGGCCCGCCGGCCTCCAGAAGCTCGGATCGAAATGCTGCCTTTTGAAATCAACGACCCAAAATTCGCAAACGCTGTGCGCCGACGCTTTCAGGAAATTGCAGGCGCCGGCCTTGTCGCCGGCGACAGCTGAGAAAACCGTCACCTGAAAGGGCCGCAAATCCCAAGGGCGAAAGGGTTGAGTTCAATCAGTTAACGGGAGGTTGTGATGAAATACAGATTCCTCGGTTCCTCGGGTCTGCTCGTATCCAGAATTTCTCTGGGAACCATGACATTCGGCACCGACAACTGGGGGTGTGACACAGAAGTGTCGCACCGGATTATGGACAGATTTATCGACGCCGGCGGCAATTTTGTCGATTGTGCCGACGTGTATGCCGGGGGGCGGTCGGAAGAAATCATCGGTTCTTACCTCGACCGGGCCCATCGGGACGATCTGGTGATTGCCTCCAAATGCTATTTCCCCATGGGGACAAAACCCAACCAGTTCGGCGGTTCGCGCAAACACGTGCTGGCATCGTGCGAGGCCAGCCTGCGGCGGATGAAGACCGATTACATCGATGTCTATTATATCCATGGCCCCGATCCGGTCACCCCGCTTGAAGAGACGTTGCGTGCCTATGATGATCTTGTGCGGCATGGCAAGGTGCGTTACCTCGCTTGCAGCAACCTGTTCGGCTGGCAGATGGCCAAAGCTGCCGGCATATCGGCCAAGCTGGGCCTGGAACCCCTGATTGCCGGCCAGTATATCTACGGGCTGATCCACCGCGAGCTGGAAAGGGAAATTATCCCGGCGGCCGTCGACCACGGGATCGGCCTGACGGCCTACAGCCCTCTGGGGGGCGGTCTGTTGACCGGGAAATACAAGGGGATGGTTGAGCCGAAAGAGGGCACCCGCCATTCGTTTCGGACTCAGGTCGATGGCCCCAGGTTCTGGAACCGGGACGGTTTCCAAACTGCTGAAATTCTGGAAAAAGTTTCGCAGCAAGCCGGGATACCCATGGCGAAATTGGCGATTGCCTGGCCTTTGGGCAGGAAATTCGTCAGCTCGGTGATCATCGGCGCCCGCACGGTCGAGCAAGTGCAGGCCAACCTCCAGGTCGGTGACTGGGAAATACCGCAGGATGTCTGGAACGAACTGGAAGAGCGGACCAGGCCGAAAGAAGAGTATATGAGCTGGTTCGGCAAAGCCAATTACGCGCGGACTTTTGCAGCCGCAGAATTTCACGATAAAAGCGCCGAACTGCCCTGAAGCCGGAAGCCCATCAGCGGTTATCTCTGCGGCGTTGGTGCAGCAGTTCAGCGGCCATGTTTCTGCCCGAGGCGGTCAAAAACCAGCTGCCCAGGTGATCTTCCAGCCGGGCCAGCCCTTCTTCAAATGTCTCGCCAAACCGGTTGATGTCGATAGCAAGCCCCTCCGGCGTGTAGCGCCAAAGTTTGTCGGCGTCTTTGACCAGGGCATCGTTTAGGGAAAGCGCCTCACTGCGGGAGTCATGTCCATCGATGATGGCAAGTATTTCACAGCAAATTGAACGGTCGTAGGAGACTTGCTTCAGCAGGTCCCTGGCGATTTTAACCCCCTCTACCTCATGGGTTCGGTTCAGATCCGGCGCACTTGCGTTCGGACCAAACGCCTTCAGCTGAACATCTTCAGGGACACACTTCCAGCCGACATCGTGTAAAATGATCGCCGGTATAACGATCTGCTGTTCGCCCCCTTCCTGCTCGATCAGAGACAAGGCGAGCGCTGCCGAGATACGGGTGTGAACCTGGTTTTCACGGGTCCTCAGATAGGGTTGCGCCAGGCGCCACAGGCGTTTGTAGCTGCTGTTGCTGCTGATGATATGGTCCAATCCCATGATTTTTTTTCCCCATCATGCGGGCCAGCGCGCTTTTTTAGCGGACCGGGGCTTTCATAGGCGAGGCATTCAAGGGCGCCGCCGTACTGCCTGTACTGCAAGCTCTTGATAACGCAGCCTATGGAAGTTTGCGGCTCGCCCGCCGGGTGAAAATCCACCCCCCCTGGATTTTCATTAAATAAGCGGGCTCTCTTTTCGTTGCGCCAGCATCTTGGCCATCAGCAGTCCGATGCCCTGGGGGTGCATGTATTCGGATTGCAGGTCCCCGAGCAAATTCACAAAAGCCTTGGCGGGCGGTGAGAGAACCAGGTTCTTCAAATATGCCAGGCTGACGTCCAAATGCAATGTGGGGGCTCGAAAGGCCGCCTGGACCAGGCTGCCTTCTTTGAGCTCGGCGGCCACGGCCGCTTTCACCAGAAATGAAATGCCTTCACCGCGCTGGACCACTTCCTTGATAAACTCGGCGCTGCTTGTCTCCATCAAAATCCAAGGCTTGCAGCCCTGGGTCGCAAACATATCATCTACCACCTTGCGGGTCCCGGAACCATTTTCTTTCATGATCAGGGGTTGCTGGGCCAGATCGGCGAAAGTCACCGTCTTTTTTTTAGCCAGCGGATGGTCCGGCGCCAAAATGACCACCATCTCCTCTTTACTCAGGGGTTTAAAGGTGACTTCCGGGTGGTCGATGGCCTTGGCGATGACGGCCACCTCGTTTTTCAGATCCACCAGACTCAGGATCATGTCCCTTGAGCTGCCTTCGTCCAGGGTGATCTTGATATGGGAATAGGTTCGATGAAATCTGGAGAGAAGCAACGGCATGAAATAGCGCGCATATGCTTTGGTCGTGCCCAGCCGCAGCATCCCCCGCTCGAGCTTGAGCATCTCGGCGATGGCGTTCTCGATTTCTTTCTCGTGGCCGAATATATGTTCGGCGTAGTCGAACAAGGCCCGGCCTTCATTGGTCAGGAAAAGCCTGCGCCCCCGCTTTTGAAACAACTTGAGGTTGCAGTAGGCTTCGAAGGATTTCACCTGGGCCGTCACCGCCGGCTGGCTGATGCAAAGCTCGCCGGCGGCTGAAGTGAAATTCAGGTGTTTTGCGGCAACATAAAAAACCCGCAGCTGGTTAAAATTCAGCATACTAGTTTTTGCTTATGTTTGTATTTGGGCTATAAGTTTTCCTTATGGTTAGCATAAATTAAAATTGATTGACAGTTTTATTTTTAAAGCCCATAGATTTTATGAACAAAATTTAGATTTCGCAAAAATGGACTGATTTCCGCCCTTCAAGACCCTGTTGAAGGTCGTACTCTATTTTTGGAAAGATTTCAGGCGTCCTACCGATTCATACCCTGAAAAGCATCTGTCCGGCCTGTCGCCACCATTGCAGCGAAACCCGGTTTTGTGCCCCAATCTTCTGTCCTCCGGAGTTGCCGACGTCATAGGCCGTATGGGCTCCACATAATTTTTTGCCAACCCCTCACTTTAGGAGGAAGATAATGGCTGACCAAGGAAGATTCCCGGACCCCCACGAGTTTCAGGTCCCTCCCGAGCTTGAAGGCTGGGAGGAGATGTACCCGTCCCATCATTTGTTTTCCGAAGATCGTGCGGAGTGGGAAAAGGCGATGTTCTGGTACCAGGACAAGATCCACGCACCCGAACCCATGCCGCCGCTGGATCTGATTTTCCAGGAAGCCTGGCAGATTTCATTGTCCCAATACACCACGCGGGTTTTCTGCATCCCGCCGGCCCAGGGTATCGCCCAGCGCATGCTGGGCTGTTATATGTATATCTGCGCCATTCCGCCACCGCCTGAAAACATTATCGGTGAAAAAGCCGGTCATTTCGAAAAACGGGTTTTTTATGTATTTGAGCACTATGACGAGCTCTGGGACAAATGGCTGGTGAAGTTCAAGGCCCTCGGCAACGAGATGGCGGCGCTGCAAATTCCGGAGACCCTGCCGGATTATGTGCCGGACGATAAGGTTCTGCCGGCACCCACCGGGGTCTACTGCTCCTACGATATCCTCGAGACCTTCGATACACTGGTCAATCAGATGTTCAAGGGCTGGCAGTACCATTTTGAAATGCTCAACCTGAGCTATCTGGCCTACCTGATGTTTGCCGACGTGGCCCGTAAGCTGTTTCCGGGCATCAGCGAAAGTTCCATCGGCAAAATGGTGGCCGGTGCCTATGTATCGATGTTCAGACCGGAAGAGGAACTGTGCCGTCTTGCGCGGTTGGCCGTCGCGAAACCGGGCCTCAAAGCGGTTCTTAGCTCCGACATGAGCGCCGCTCAAAAAATCGATGAACTCGTCAAGACCGAAGATGGAAAAGCCTGGCTGGCCGAATATGAGAAATCCAGCGACCCCTGGTTTATGGTTTCCTGCGGCAGCGGCTGGCTGCACCACGAGGGCAGCTGGCAGACCCAACCGGATATTCCCTACAGCTACCTCAAGGGCTACATCGAACGCCTGGATGCCGGGGAGAAAATCGAACGGTCGCTGGATGAAATCAACGCTGAGCGCGATCGCATCGTCGCCGAATACCGCGGGTTGATCAAAACCGATGAGGACCGCAAGGCCTTCGACGATTCCTACGGCATTATCCGCACCATCTACAAGTATGCCGAAGACCACCTGTTCTGGGTGGAGCACTGGCTGCACACCATCTGGTACGACAAGGTGCGCACCTACGGTAAGCTGCTGGTCAATTCAGGGATGACCGATCAGGTTGACGACATCTTCATGTTCAACCGCTACGAAATACCGCAATTGCTGACCGAAGTGTCCACCGGCTGGGCGCTGGGCGTGGATATCCCCATGCGCGGCAGCTACTACAAGGCGAAAGCCAAAAAACGCCGCCAGATCCTGGATGCGGCTGCCAAGTGGAACCCGACGCCGGCGCTGGGCGTTCCGCCGCAGGAGGTGGCTGAACCCTTTACCATCATGCTTTGGGGGGTGACCACCGACAAGGTCAAGGAATGGCTCAAGGGCACCGACGTTCCCACCGGTACGGATGTGTCTGAAATCAAGGGCTTTGCCTCATCGGCCGGATCGGCCGAAGGGCCGGCCCGGGTCCTCAAACTGCTCAAGGACATTGTCGACCTGCAGCCCGGAGAAATTCTGGTATGTCCGTCCACCAACCCATCCTGGGCGCCGGTGTTCACCAAAATCAAGGCCGCGGTGACCGATATCGGCGGACTGACCAGCCACGCCGCCATCGTCTGCCGCGAATACGGTGTGCCTTCGGTTACCGGCACCGGCATTTCGACCGCGGTCATCAAAACCGGCGATATCATTCGGGTGGAAGGCGATTCGGGTGTCGTGACCATTGTCGAGCGGGCTTAGGCCGCATATTTCAGTGCGCCGTGCGGGTTATAGGTCTGGCGGGCAGATGCGATCCATCGCCTTTATGATTAGATCCTCAGCGCCATCGATGCGCGGACCCCGGCCGGCAGCTGTCGGCGGGGTCCGCCGGATGGCCCCCAAGGAGGAACACCCATGGACTATGTCCTGGATTTTTCTAACGTGGACAAAAACGCTCTATCCGATGTCGGCGGGAAAAACGCCAGCCTGGGAGAACTTTTGCGGGCCGGGATTAGAGTACCGCCCGGTTTTGCCGTCACCACCGGCAGCTATCTGCAGTTTATTACCGAATCGGGAATCAAAGAAAGCATATACGCGCTTCTCACCGATCTTGACCCGGAGAATGTGGCCGCGCTCGACCGGGCCTCGGATCAGATCCGGCAGTTGATTCTGACAGCCCCAATGGCCGCCGGGCTTCGCAGCGCCATCCACGACAGCTACGCCCGGCTCTGTCAAAATTGCCAGGCGCTCGAGGTGCCGGTGGCAGTGCGGTCGTCGGCGACGGCTGAGGACCTGCCCAACGCCAGTTTTGCGGGCCAGCAGGATACCTATTTATGGATCCTGGGAGTTGAGAATGTCATCGAGCGGACCAAGCAGTGCTGGGCCAGTCTTTTTACCCCGCGTGCCATTGCCTACCGGATCAATAATAAATTCGGGCATGATCAGGTGCTGATCAGCGTCGGGGTGCAGCAGATGGTCAATTCCCGGGCTGCCGGTGTGATGTTTACGCTCAACCCAACCGACGGGGATATCTCCAAAGTGGTGATCGAGGGCAGCTGGGGGCTGGGCGAAACGGTGGTCTCCGGCTCGGTCAACCCCGACAAATTCGTGGTCGATAAAATCATGCTCGAGATCAACGATAGAAGGGTGTCCACCAAACACATCGAATGTATTTTCGATCTAGAGAGCGGGCAAACCATCGATGCAGATGTACCCGAGGAGCGGCAATGCACCTGCTGTCTGGAGATGGATGAAGTCAAAGCGCTGGTCAAAACTGCAAAACTGATCGAACAGCATTACGGCCGTCCCATGGACATCGAATGGGCCATCGACAGTGATCTGCCCTTTCCCGAAAATCAGTTTATCGTTCAGGCCCGACCTGAAACCGTCTGGAGCCGGCGTAAGACCAAGTCGGTCATCGGCAGCAAAACGGGCCGGCAGCTGCTGATGGAGCAGGCCATGAAGATCATAAAAATTCAATAATCGCCAACGACGCTTTGGAAGCCACCTGTTGGTTACTATCGGGATCGCTTCTACCATTTGAACCAAGCCAGAAAGGAGCATTTCATGAGAAACATGCGGGACTTTATTGCCAGAGGAGAAGAGGTGGGTCTGTGCAAACGGATCACTGCCGAGGTCGACTGGAACCTGGAATTGTCGCATATCGCCAAGCTCAACGAGGAGCAAAGCGGGCCCGCGCTTCTCTTCGAAAACGTAAAGGACTACGATACCCCGATTATCACCAGTGTCTGCACCACCACCCAGAGGCTCGCGCTCATCATGGGTATGCCGCTCGAGTCCACTCTGGTGGATCTCTATGTGGAATGGGCCAAACTGGGCGAGAATTTGACACCCCCCAAAATGGTGGATGCCGCCAGCGCCCCCTGCAAGGAAAACATTCTGCACGGTGACCTCATCGATCTCTACAAATTCCCGGTTCCCCAGTGGTACCCGCTGGACGGCGGGCGCTATATCGGCACCGCCCATTTTATCATCAGCAAGGACCCGGAAACCGGCTGGGTCAACCTGGGCACCTACCGCAGCCAGCTTCTCGGAAAAGATAAGATGGGAACCCAGTTCATCAAGGGCAAACACGCCGACATCATGCTCAAGAAATACCAGGCCATGGGCAAACCGATGCCGGTGGCCTCCATTATCGGCTGCGATCCCCTGCTCTTTGTACTGGGGGCGGCGCGCGTCTCGGCATTTGTGTCCGAATACGATGTCGCCGGCGCCCTGCGGGGAACACCGGTCGAAGTGGTCAAGGGGGAAACCGTGGATCTGCCGATACCGGCCGAGGCCGAGATCGTCATCGAAGGGGAGGTCGATGCCGATAAATTTATGGAGGAAGGCCCGTTCGGCGAATACACCGGGTATTATTCGGGAGTGGGAACCGATCCGCGCAATTTCATTGACGTGAAATGCATTACCCATCGCCATAATCCCATCATGTGGGGAACCACCGTCGGAAGGGCGGTCACCGACACCCATATGACCATGGCGCTCTCTTACGGTGCAACCCTCTGGCAACAGCTGCTGGCCATGAAAATTCCGGGGCTGAAAGCGGTTTACTGTCCGCCGGAGGGGTCGGGTCGTTTTCTGGCCATCATTTCGATGAAGCAGATGTATCCCGGCCACGCCGATCAGGTGCTGACCGCTGCCATCTCGACGGAAATGGGCGCCTACGGACTCAAAACCGTGATCGTGGTCGATGAAGATATCGAACCCTGGGATATTCCGCGCGTCATGTATGCGCTGAGCTTCCGTTTCCAGCCCAACCGGTCACAGGTGATCAAGCGCGGCCGCTCCACGCCGCTGGATCCCTCTCTGCCCATAGAGGCCCGGGAAATCACCGGCCGCCTGCTGCTGGATGCGACCATTCCATATGAGTGGAAGAACAAGCCCATCCCCATCGAGCTGGATCCGGAAATTGTTAAACGGGTCCAAGGCCGCTGGTCCGAGCTGGGGCTCTAACGCAGAGAGCATGGCGCACAGCGTGATTGTCGACGAGTTGGAAGTTGTGGAGATCCGCGAGGTGCCCTGCCGCCGTTCTGCCCGGAAGTTGAAGACAAAAGACTGCAAACCGAAAGCCCATGACGCATAGCGTAAAACGCCCGATTCAGAATGCTCTGCGCTTTGCGCCATGCGCTATGCCCATATCAGCCTGGGACCGTAAGCAATTCCAGGCGGATATCAAGGAGCTTGGTCTATGCCGCGTAAGACAATTCTGATCATCGCCAATCTGGATACCCGGGGCGCTGAGTTCAAAATGGTCAAGGAACTGATCGAATCACAGGGGCACAATGCCCTGCTGCTCGACTTCAGTATGGAGACGAAGCCCTTTTTTGAGGGCGACATTACCTGTGAAGAGGTTGCACGCGAGGGCGGGCTCGATATCGAAGCCGTGCGCGGGTACTACCGCACCGAGCGCGACAAAGCGACCGAAAATCAGATCAGCGGCGCCAGCAAAATTGTGCGGCGCCTGCTGGAAGCCGATAAGGTTCATGGTGTTTTGGGAGTCGGCGGCGGCACCGCTTCGCTGGTGGCTACCAGTGTCATGCGGACGCTGCCTTTCGGGATGCCGAAGCTGATGGCTTCCTCGATGGCAGCCCATCCCAAATATGTCGGGAAATATGTCGGCACTAAAGACATTACAATGTTGAATACCGTGGTGGATGTGGTCGAAATCAACCCGATCCTCAAGACCCAGCTGATCAATGCCGTCGGCGCCATCTGCGGCATGGTCGCATTGTCGCCGGGTTGGAAGGTCGAGTTCGATAAACCGGTGGTGGCCGTTACCAGCTTCGGCTTTGCCGAGCGCAGTGTGGAGCCGGCCATCCATTTCCTGCGGGACAGGGGCTATATCCCCGTCCCCTGTCATGCCCAGGGGCGTGGAGACCGGGCGATGGACGAACTGATTCGCGACGGCTGGTTCAGCGGCGTCATCGACCTGGTGACCCGCGGCATTGTGGAGACGATGCTGGACGGCAATTGCGCCGCCGGCGAGGACCGTGTACTGGCGGCCAGCGAGTCCGCTATTCCCCAGGTGATTGCCCCCTCGGGACTGGAAATGCTGAGCGTGGGCGGCCGTCCGGAATTGCTGAAGCGCTACGAGGGCCGGGCGCAGGCTGTCATCGACAAGCTGAGGATTGAGGTGCGCACCAATGCCGAGGAACTGCAGCAGGCCGCGCGGATCATGGCCGATCGGCTCAATATTTCCAAAGCTCCCTGTGCCGTCCTCATTCCGCTGAAGGGCTGGAGCTCTCTTGATCGGGAAGGGGCGGCGCTTTACGATCCGGCCGCGAACCGGGCGTTTGTGGAAGCCCTGAAAGAACGCCTCAACGCCGATGTGCCTGTCAAGGAGGTGGATCTTCATCTGAACACACCCGAATTCGGTCAGGAGGCAGTTGAGCTATTCGACCAGCTCTATCGAGAGTCCCAGAAAAAATAGATTTTTTTCATCCTTTCGTGCTTTCGTGATATCATCTTTTGGGTTTACCCGGTTTG
>Ga0210141_1000012_pt1 | contig 17090 bp, 13 predicted proteins | sample China_Galinas_Co_2_FD_184862 | JGI IMG/M metagenome (GOLD analysis project Ga0210141, IMG submission 184862) | Wetland microbial communities from San Francisco Bay, California, USA, that impact long-term carbon sequestration -... | ecosystem: Environmental > Aquatic > Marine > Wetlands ...
CACCATCTCGATGGCAACCGATTCCACCCGTCCGCCCCGCACCCGCGTGTGGGCATCCAGCGGCCCGGACGGTGTGTCTATGGTGATTATCGTTTCCCCATCCTTGCAGTCCAGGGCCCCGGCTTCGATGAGCGAGGCCACCGCACCGATGGAGGCATGGCCGCACAAATAGGGGTATCGCCGGGCATCCATGTAGAAAAGGCCGAAGTGTCCGCGGGGGCTTATCGGCTCTGTCACCACCGCTGCCATGATTCCCCGGTGGCCTCTGGGTTCACGGGTCAGCAGCATGCGGACTTGATCGTAGTGGGTTTGAAAATAGGTGCGTTTGTCTTTCATTGTGATGCCCGGCAGGGTGCCCACCCCGCTGATCAACAGTCGGGTGGGCTCCCCTTGAGTATGCGAATCGATGGTGACGATCCGATCCGGATATCGGCTCAGGAATCCGTTTTCGACCTTGTCCAGTTCCAGCATGCCACTTTCCTCCCATACCTGGTTGGGGTTTGACCAGGTTAATCGTATTCAAGTCGTCCCGCAACCGCAAAAACAGCAAAACCTGAAAACGAGGGCGCCCGTTTTCAGGTTTCAATTGGGTTGAACAGAGCAACTCCGCGCCGCCGAATCATTCCGCTGAGATCAGGTGGCAATGATGGGGCGCTACCTGGACGCTGACCTCCTCGCCGATATTGTAGATTCGGGTTCGCATCATGCTGATGACGTGAATTTCGCGGCCGGCGCCCAATTCGATAAAATAGCTGACCTCGCCGCCCATGTAGCTGCGGTCCTTGATGCGGCCCTGGAAGTGGTTCAGCCCTTCCACCGGCTCAAATTCGTCCTTGAGAACGACATCAAAGCGCTGTGCGCGGACGATCAACTCCACACGGTCGCCTTTTGCGAAACGGCCCTTGTTTTCGGCAAAGAGGACATCGCCGGTTTCAATTTTGACGTCCAGACGATGGTCGCTGACATCAACAACTTCGCCCCGAATAAAATTGGAGTGACCCAGAAAATCGGCTACAAAATGATTGACCGGTTCATTGTAGACAACTTGCGGCGCTCCTTCCTGCTGCTTGCGGCCGTCTTTCATAACCAGGATCTTGTCCGACATGCTCAATGCTTCGCGCTGGTCATGGGTCACAAAGATAGTGGTGACGCCGAGTATCTGCTGAAGATTGTCCACCTCCCGCCGCATCTCTTCCCTCAGATTTTCGTCCAGGGCCGAGAGCGGTTCGTCCATCAGCAGTACATCCGGCTGGATGACAATGGCCCGTGCCATGGCGATGCGCTGCTGCTGGCCGCCGGACAACTGGCTCGGCATGCGGTTTTCCACCCCGGGCAGTCGAACCATCTCCAGCGCCCGGGTCACCTTTTTTTCGATCTCCTGTCTGGACACGGCCCTGTACTTCAAACCGAAGGCCACGTTCTCGAAAATGGTTTTGTGGGGAAACAGGGCGTAGTTTTGAAAAATCATTCCCAGGTTGCGTTTGTGGATCGGTGTGTCGTTGATCCGGGCCCCTTTGATGAAAATATCGCCTTCGGTGGGTTCTTCCAGTCCGGCCACCATGCGCAGCAAAGTGGTCTTTCCACAGCCGGATGGGCCCAGCAGGGTCACCAGGCTGCCCTCTTCGATGTCAAAATCCATTTTCTCAACGGCGACAACTTTGCCGAACCGCTTCATTATGCCTTTGAACTGCACCATGGGCTGTTTCTTGTCGGTCGCCAATTTAGACTGTCTCCCTGTCTTGGTTATTGCGGTATCGGGATCGGACAGCACCATTGCGGCATGTCCGATCCCGGGTGATCAGACGGCGTTAGCGAACGCCGATCCCTTTAGAAATGAACTAGCTGCCCGCTTTGATTCGATCCCACTTCTCCGTCCATTCAACCTGGTTGGCATTCCAGTAGGACGGGTTGGCGAACAGGTACCCTTCCAGTTTGCCGGTGGGGTCAAATGCCGGCATCTTTTTGATCTTATCGGTCAATTCCACCTTGGACGGATCCAGGCTGGGCGGATAATTCTGTCCTTCGGCCACAGCGATGGCCGCAGCAGGCTCAAGCATGAAGTTGAGAAGCTTCTGGGCTACCTCCATATCGGTGCCTTTGAGCACGAATAGATATTCCATCCAGGAGTAAGTGCCTTTGGGGGAAAGGTATCCGATGGGGTGTCCTTCCTGCTGAAGCGCGGCTACCCGGCCGGACCAGGCCACCGTGGCATAAATCTCCTCACCGGCCAGCAGACTCATCAGCTCAGCGCCGGAGCTCCAGTATTTTTTCATAAGATCGCGCTGTTCTCGCAGCGCAGCCCAGATGGCGTCGAGGTCGGTCATGTTGTTGGGGCTCTGGCCCGTGTGCAGCGCCGCATACCACATATTGGTCCTGAAATCGCCGCCCCAACTGCCCAGTTTACCCTTCAATTCCTTGTCCCACAGCAGGGAGGCGCCGAGTTTGTCGGCCTTATCCTTGCTGATATGCTTGGTGTTGTAGGCGATGCCGGTCTGCCCGAGGTCGTAGGGAACGGCCGAGAGGGTGCCCTTGGTGATTTCCCGCAGTGGTGTGATCATGGATACCATGACATTCTTGAGATTGGGAATTTTGGATTCGTCCAAAACCGATGAAAAACCCAGCTCCGTATAGCGGGCATAGTCGAAAACGGCGCTCAGATGGGCGATGTTGAACTCCCCACCTGGCGGATAGGAGGCTTTGACCCGCGTCAGAAATGAGTTCATGTCGCCGAATTCCCCATCGATGACCTTGATTCCGGTCGCTTCCGTAAAGGGCTTGAACGCGTGCTCCCGAAATGCTTCCGAGACCGAACCGCCCCATCCATCAAAGCGGATGGACTTGGCCGCCCATGCGTTCTTTATCGCGCCACCGAACGGCGATCCGATCAGCCCAATGGATGCGCCTGCAAGACTTAGGTATTTGAGAAAATGACGCCGGCTGAGCCTGCCGCTTTTATACGCGTCATAAACCCTATCCAGCTTTTCTGTGGTTACGTTGGCCATTTGTTCTCCTTTCAGCTGTGGTTATGAGGTTATGCCTTTGCCTTCGAAAACTTGCGCGACAGATAACCGGCCAGCAGGGGTGTGGCAACGGTCAGCACGATCATCACCGCGCCCAGCGCATTGATTTCCGGGCTGATCGAATTTCTGAGCATGCTGAAGATCTTGACCGGAACCGTCTGATTCTGGGCCGTGGCCCAGAAAAGCGTCGCCGTGATGTCGTCAAAAGAGATGGTAAAGGCAAAGAGGGCGCCGGCCAGTATGGCCGGGAGCAACAGTGGGAAGGTAACTTCCCTGAAAGTCTGCAAAGCGTTGGCGCCCAGGGATTTAGCGGCTTCTTCATATTCTTTCCTGATGCCGACCAGGCGGGCCTGAACGATCAGCAGCACATAGGGCAGGGTCAAGACCACGTGCCCGATCAGCAGCAGCAAGAAACTCTTGGGTTGTTGAAGAAACCGCAGAAACAACAGCAAGGCAACCCCCAAGACCACCTCCGGGATCATGATCGGCGAGAGCAGCAGGGTGTTGAGGGTGTTTTTACCCGGGAATTCGAAGCGGATGAACGCCAGCGCGGCCAGGATTCCAACGCCGGTGGAAATCACCGCGGTCAGTGAGCCCAGGATGAGCGAATTTTTGAAGGCGGCGATAATCGATTCATTTTGGGCCAATTTGATAAACCACCGCACACTGACCCCTTCCATGGGAAAAATGCCGAACTGTTTGGGATTGAATGCGAGCACCATCACCACGACGATAGGGGCGAACATGAACACGTAAACCAGAAAGGTGTAGATTTTGATCAATGTCCATCCCGGTGAAAAGTGTTTCATGGATCAATCCCCCTGAAAGCTTTTAAAGATCTGGTTGATTCCCAGGTAGCGGTTGTAAGTCCACACGATGACAAACAAAAGCGAAAGCAGGATCACGCTGATGGCCGATCCGAATGGCCAGTCCAGCGTTCCGATGACCCGCTTGAAAATCAGATTGGCGATCATGTCGTTGCCCGGCCCGCCCAATATCATGGGCGGCAGATAGGTGCCGGCGGTCAGCACGAAAACCAGCAAACAGCCGGCGCTGACGCCCGGCAGGCTCAACGGCAGCGTTACTTCCCGAAAGGCCTGCCATTCAGTGCAGCCCATGCAGCGCGCGGCTTCAAGCAGACTTTTGTCAATGCCTTCCAGGCTGACGTAAATGTTGAGGACCATGAAGGGCAGCAGATACATGATCAGTCCCATCAGGACGGTGAATTCATTGTAGAGCATCGAAATGGGCGTCTGGATCAGACCGATCTTGAGCAGAAACTGGTTGATCAGGCCGGTATCGCCCATGATGTTGATCCAGCTCATGGTTCGGATGATGAAGCTGACCCAAAACGGCAGCATAATGAGCAGAAGAAACACCTGCTTGTAGCGGCTCTCGCTGCGATAGAAAAAATAGGCGGGGATGTAGCCCATAACCAGGCAAAGAAGCACGGTCTCGAAGGAGATGCGGATGGTGCGGATCAGAATTTTCGGATAGAAGAAATCCTCGAAGAATTTGGCGTAATTTCCGAACTGGAAAGCCGGAATGTCCGCCCCGCTGGGGGCGCGCAGCCAGAAGCTGTAGACAACAATAAAACAAACCGGGATGACCAGAAGAAAAAGCACTGCGGTCAAAGAAGGTGCCAGCAACGCCCACGGTTTCCAACGGCTATTTTTCATAGGTATTGTCCCGAAACATTGATAAAAAGCTTATCTTTTCGATCCCGGCAAATTATATGAAACGGCCTCGGCGGCTGTCGTTTTTACTATCGGTTTTTTTGCGGCGGCAGCAGTACGGACAGGGCCCTGGCCGTGCGCTTGACCATTTCAGCGTACTTGGCCTCGATTTCAGAGATGCTGTGCTGATACACCGAAAAATCAAACGAGACCGCACCGACACCCTTCCCGTTGATGGGATCGTACAAAGGGGCGCCGATGGCGATCAAACCGGGCAGATATTCCTCCTCTGACAAAGCATATTGACGGTTTTTGGCGATATTCAGCGCTGATATCAGCGCATCTTTTCTTGTGATCGTTTTCTCGGTTTTGGCAACCAGAAGCATGGTGTCGACCTTTGCGGCGATTTGATCGTCGGGCAGGCTCGAAAGATACGCTTTGCCCAATGCCGTGCTGTGCAGGCAGTTTTCGGAATAGTTGGGCAGGTTGTAGGTCAAGGTCTCTTCCGCCGCCCGGTGATATATCCGCGACAATGTGTCATCCAGGGCAAAGGCTACATCGATGCTGATGTTGTTTTCGCGATGGATGCGGTCCACCTCTTCCCGGATCATCCTCAAATGATCGCTGGCCCCTGTTAAATTGGTGCAAAGCACCAGGCACAGGGACGCCGGCCGGATTTCTTTGGTTCTGGCGTTTTTTTCCAGGTACCCCAGCTCCACCAGAGTGTTGATGTAGCGATAGGTCGAGGTCATGTTCAAGCCCAGCGCCTTGGCGACTTCGCTCTGGGTCAACACGGAGTTGTTCTTGTTGAAAAGGCGCAGGATCTTCAGGCCCTTTTCCAGGGACTTGGAAAAATAATATTTTCCTTTTGACTTTGCGTTTCGGGATGATTTATTATCTACTATTATGGGTTTCATATTACTATTATAGTTAAATTGCAAATTTCAGAACGAATGTCAATTACTAATTTTCATTCAGCAATTAAGGAGTGCAAATGCGCAAAGATGACGCTTTTTTGAAGATCGTTTTCGCGAATTCCGGTGACGAGAAGCAGATCCCCCTCGCAGATCTTGTTTCCGCCGTGACGGATTTTTTAGACCATTTTGCTGAAAAAAAATTTGTTGGAAAACCGCTTTTCGACATCGTCGGAACCGGCAGCGGGCAAACGAAGCTTGCCAGATTGATCGAGGCGTGCGGATACAGCACCAGCCCTGAAAATTTTTTTTCGGACCTTCTGGTTCAGTTGGGAAATGCGACCGGCACCGGAAAAATTGCCATCAATGGGATAGAACTGCCCCACATGCTGTTGATGGCGATTCTCGAGGTGGTGCTGCCCGGCAATAAATTCATTTCAATCAAAACGACCGATCAACTCGAAAAGGCGGCCAACATCAAGCTGTCCGAGGGCGATCGGGCTGATATGCAGAAAGTACTCGAAACCTACCCGGTGAGACTTTCCATGCATACCATCCGACAGATGCGGGTGTCGGCGGATGTGGCCTATCAGTATCTGCCCTTCACCGAGGAACTGGATGGTACCGGCCATACCAACACCTGGATCGGCCAGTTTCATCAAGGATTGCTGGAACAGATGTACCAAAATCGGGTTATTTTGCTACTGAACATGAGCTGCCCGGTTTACTGCCGGTTTTGCTTCCGCAAGCACAAGGAATCGCGTAACGAAACCAACCCCAGCGTTGCGGATGTCCGAAAAGCCATCACCCATGTTCAGAATTCACCGGCCATCAAGGAGGTCGTGCTCACCGGCGGCGATCCCTTCATGAACCGGGCGAACATGGACTGTGCCATCGATGGCCTCATGGGAATCGAGCATGTTCAGACCCTGCGGCTGGCAACCCGTTCCATCGCATATTACCCCCATCTGTTTCTGGCGAACGATGCAAAGCTGATGAGCTATTTAAAGCGCAAAAAGCTGGAACTCCAGGAACGCGGCAAGCGCATGGAGGTGGCAAGCCATTTCATCCATCCCGATGAAATATCGCCGCAGAGCCTGTTGATCATCACCGACCTGGTGAAAAACGGCATTCCGGTTTACATTCAGACGCCCTTTTTAAAAGGCTGTAACGATCAAGGTCCGGAACTGGTTCGATTGTTCAGCCTGCTGCGCGGAGCCGGCGCCGAGCTCCATTATATTTACATCCCCTGCAGCCCGATCCATGGCAACAGCGTCTACTGGACGCCGATTTCAAAGGGTCTGGAAGCCGGCAACTACCTGCGGGCGCATCTGTCCGACCGCATCATCCCGAGGATCTGTACGGCCACGCCAATCGGCAAAATGGACTGGCACAGCAGCGGCTGGGCCGTGGAGCCGGTATCGGAAAACGACAATTTTATGTGGATCCGAAGTCCCTACACGCCCGAATACTTCAAGCGGTTTGCCCCCGTTGCCAACGATTTGGACAATATCCGGGTCAACGCGGAGGGAACCATCGATATTCAGTACATGGCGCAAAGCGGCGATGAATCGCTCTTTATGGGGGCCAGACCGCCCAAACCTGAAAGCCGCGGCACCCGGCAGGCGGAAAGCGCGGATGCAATCCTACCGTCAATTCTAAATGGTGAAAAAATCGCCGCATCTATTGTCGGTACCGGCGTATCCACAATTTCACGCGTCCATGAAACCCGGGTTGAAATCGAGGCCGAGGGCAGTACCGCCGATCTGGATTACATCAGCAGCGACGAAAGAATTACCGATGTGGTAATCATTTCTGAAAGTGACGCTGTCGGCGCCTTATTGCCGATCGGTAAAATCATCAAGGTGCTGGAAGATATTCCGCATGTCAATGCCGTGCGATTGCGCAGCCTTAAATTCAACTATCAACCGGAAAGTTTTACGGCGGCAGTGATCGACAGACTTGGCGGACTGAACAAGCTGACGATGGCCAACCCGCTGCGGCTGGAAATTGAAACCCAGTTTCTGGTCGCCGACGAGATCCGGCCGGCCCACACCCGGCTGACGCGCCTGCTGAACGACCATGGCATAACCGTCTATAACAACACGCCGCTGCTCGGCCGAATCAACGATACGGCCGATGCGATTCATGACCTGGCCTACGGCTGCCGGAGGGCCGGCATTGAATTTCACCACCTCTACGTGGCCGGCCTCCCCGTCCAGAACCAGTGGAATGCTGTGCATCCGGTGGCGCTCTACGATGTAATCGACATCGCCTCGCGGGTCCGCCGGGAAGGCAGCGGCCGGGAGGTGCCCCGCTATATTATTCGCACTGTGCTGGGTGAGGTGGATTTCGGGTTGTCATCCAGAACTGTCGGCGAAGGAGAAAACCTTTCGCTGAAACTGCTTCCGTACCGGCTTTCGTATTTCAAAGCGATGTCACCGGAATTCTCCTGGCCCGACGGTGTCAGGGAAGATGTTGACGGCAAACCGATCGTGCCGATTGCGGGCCTGGTGAAAACAACTGATTTCGCCCTGTGCTGACCAGGAGCCTTTATGTATTATCCATTTTTCATTTACAGCCCCGATGTCAAACTGCGGCCTGTTTTTACCGGCCTCAGGGGCGCTCCTTTTATTGCGGATCTATCGACCCACAGCCCCCTGCTTGAAGGAATGGACGTGCGCGATCAGGAAAAACTCCAGCGCGTGCTGGAGCAGAAGATGGGGTCGGAATTCAGCTGGGGGGTTTCGCCATATCTGGAGCGGCGCGATACCCTGCTGTCCGACTGCCCCCAGATGGCGGCCGACGAGCGATTCATCCACCTGGGGATGGATGTAATCGTCGGTATGGGCAGGCCGCTGCACGCGCCGCTGGATGCCATGGTTGTCCAAAGCGGTTACGAGAGCGGGGAGGGAAACTATGGTGGCTACGTTCTTTTGAAGCACGAGAGCCCGATCTTTGAAACCTTTTACAGCTTTTTCGGGCACTTATGCAAAAGTCGCTTGCCGGCTCCAGGAAAGCCGGTCGCGGCCGGTACGCCCTTTGCCGAGATCGGTGATTTTCACGAAAACGGCCATTGGTTCCACCACACCCATATTCAGGTGATCACTGAAAAGGGCCTGGAGGCGGGTTACCTGTCAAAGGGGTACTGCAGCGAAAGAGATCTTGGGATAATGAACGAACTCTGCCCGTCACCAATACCGATTTTTATCACAGATGAAAGGATGGCCTGAGCAGGTTTCCGGACGCATGGACCGACCTGCGAGCGAAATAAAATCGGGCTTCTTCCTCACGGGGAAGATTCCCTGCAGTTTTCTGCAGGGAGCTTCAATTAGAGCATTTCTTTGGAACCCACCTGCTCTATGTCTTGGACTTGAAAATCTTGGAGGCCAGTTCGATATCCTCAGGGCAGAACACGAACAGGCACTTCTCATCCGGTGACGACACCGACCCGTACACATAGTTGATGTTGATGCCTTCTTCGCCGAATTTTGAGGTGATCTTGGCCAACTCCCCCGGGCGATTCTCCAACTCGACGGCGATGACGGGCATGAGGTCGAAGATATAGTCCTGGGCCGACAGCACTTCAACGGCCTTGTCGGTATTGGTCACCAGCAATCGGATCAGTGCGTATTCGGCTGAATCTTTGCGCATGGAATTGTAACTTGCCGCCGAAGCGATACGTTTGAGAGACCGGCCCCTGGCTTTGAACAACTCCTGCACATAGGCCGAGGCATCCTGAATGGTCAAGGCGTCGATATTGATGCCCTCTTCACCAAACAGGGTGGCGAGCCGGCCCAGTTCGCCGGGGGCGTTTTTCATGAACAGTGATATTTCGGTGCGTACCATGATTTTCTCCTGTCGCTTTGATCAAAATGTCGACCACTTCACAATTCTTGACTCCCAAATTTCCGAATCCTTCAATCACGGAGTTCTTCTGTCTTTCAGAATCTGGTTGGAAATCACCACCCGCTGTATTTCGGAGGTGCCTTCATAGATCGTAAATACCCGTGCATCGCGGAAATAGCGTTCGACCGGATATTCCTTGGTAAACCCGTAGCCACCGTGAATTTGCAGCGCCTTGGCCGTGATGCGGTTGACCATCTCGGAGGCGAACAATTTGGCCATCGAGGCATTCAGGGTGTAATTTTCACCGTCGTCCTTCATCTGGGCCGCTGACAGGGTCATCAGGCGGGCGGCTTCCAGTTCGGTGGCCATGTCCGCCATCATCCAGCGCAACCCCTGGAATTTGGAAATTTTCTGTCCGAACTGCTCCCGCTCCTGGGAATACCCGACGGCGGCGTCCAAGGCCGCCCGGCCCACGCCGATGGATTGGGCTGCAATGCCGATGCGGCCGCCGTCCAGTCCGGTCATTGCAATCATGAAGCCGTCGCCCGGGCTGCCGAGAATATTTTCAGCCGGAATGCGGCAGTCTTCAAAAATGATGTCCGCCGTATCGGAAGCCCGCAGCCCCATTTTGTCTTCCAGGCGGCCGACGGAGAAACCGGGCGTTCCCTGTTCAACCAGAAATGCGCTGATACCGCGGTGGCCTTTGTCCGGATCGGTTTTGGCAGTTGCGATGACCAGCCCGGCGTTCTTTCCGGTCGTGGTGAACCGCTTGGTGCCGTTGAGAATGTAGCTGTCGCCGTCGAATTCGGCGCGCATGCGCTGACGGGCCGGATCGGACCCGGCATTGGCTTCGGTCAGGGCAAAAGCACCGATAAATTCGCCCCTTGCCAGCGGCTTCAGGTATTTTTCCTTTTGAGCGTCTGTGCCGAATTTGAGGATGCTCTCGCAAACGATGGAGTTGTGAACCGACATTACCACGGCAGTGGAAGCACATGCGTAGGCCACTTCAGACAGAGCCAGCACATAGCTGACCGTGTCGGCGCCGGAACCGTCATATTCCGGCGGCACCATCATCCCCATCAAGCCCAATTCCGCAAGCTTTTTGAGATTTTCGCGGGGAAACTCTTTGGCTGCATCGATTTCCATGGCGCGCGGAGCGAATTCTTCGCGCGCCAGATCGCGCACCATGCCCTGGATCATTTTCTGCTCTTCGGTAAATCGAAATGACATCTTGGGATTCCTCCCCAATCAGGCGTCTGGGTCCGGGCGCCTGAATATTTATAGTGCTTCAAGGTCAAACTTATCTCTGCCAATCAGCAGGCCGACCTCAAGGGGTGTAGATGACCACAAGAAGTTCGGCCTTTTCCCTGCCTGTGTTCTTGAGCGAGTGTCTGATGCCGGAATTAAAGTGCAGGCAATCACCGGCCTTGAGCCGGTTGACATGGTCGCCTACGGTCACTTCGACCTTGCCGGACAGCACGTAGTCCAACTCTTCACCTTCATGCTGGTAGCCGACACCCTTGTGGTCTTGCTGGGGATCGATCACCACCCGGAAGGCCTTTAAATGCTTGTTTTCAGCCCCGGGCGTCAAAGTGGTGTAAGCATAATTTTCAGTCCGTTTGGTTTGGGCTTTGATGCGTTTTTGAAGTTTGGACTCTTCATCTTTGAGAAGGGCGCCGGAGTCGATTTGAAGTGCCCTGGCGATCTGCAGCAAGGCCCCTACCGGCGGCATGGATTTGCCGGCCTCGATTTCTTTGAGATAGTCGGTGGTAAACCCGGTTTCATTGGCCACCTGATCAAGGGTCAATTTTTTTCCGGTGCGGGCTCTCTTGATCTTGGTCCCAACCGGCGGCTTTTTTCTTTTTTTTGTAGGCGGCATGGTTCCTCCGTAATCGGTCGGCCTGTTTGCCCGCTGCCTGTCAGCCCGCTAACCGGCAAATAAGGCGTGATGTTTTCGATATCCTTCAACGGGCTCGCGGGCGGAACTGGTAGCGGGTGCAACCTGTTAATACTCGTAAAAACCTCTTCCGGTTTTTCTTCCCAGCCAACCGGCCTCCACGTACTTGTAAAGCAGCGGGCAGGGCCGGTATTTTGAATCCTTGAAACCGTTGTAGAGCGTCTCCATGATGGCCAGACAGGTGTCCAGGCCGATCAAATCCGCCAATGCCAGAGGCCCCATGGGGTGGTTCATCCCCAGTTTCATCACCGTGTCAATGTCTTCGCGGGTTCCCACGCTGTGATACAGGCAGTAGACCGCTTCGTTGATCATCGGCAGCAGGATGCGGTTGGCGATAAAGCCGGGAAAATCGTTGGCTTTGGCCGGGGTTTTCCCGAATTTTTCAGCCAGGGCCCAGGTGGTTTTGTAGGTGTCTTCGGATGTGGCGATACCGGGAATGATCTCAACCAATTTCATGACCGGCACCGGATTCATGAAGTGCATCCCGATAACCTTCTGCGGCCTTCTGGTCTGCGCGGCAATCCTGCCGATGGGGATCGAGGACGTATTGGTGGACAGGATTGCGGTGTCAGCGCATATCGCATCCAGATCTTTAAAAATTTTAAACTTGATGTCTTCCCGTTCGGTGGCGGCCTCGACGACCATGTCGGCCGGGGCCATATCCTGAAGGCTCACACTGGGTTTGATGCGGGCCAGCACGGCATCTTTGTCATCAGCGCTCATTTTGCCCTTGTCGACATTGCGCGACAGGATTTTGGTAATGGTGCCGATTCCGGCCTGGACGAATTCCTCGCTGATATCATTCATGATGACGTCGAGCCCGCTCATCGCCGCCACTTGAGCGATGCCGTTGCCCATCTGACCGGCGCCGATGACACCGAAGCATTTGATCTCCATTGGTTTCCTCCTTGACATGGTAACTGGTTGATTGGGTTAAATAACTTGAACGAGTTGGTTGATGCGTTCGAAGCAACGATTTTCAGGGCTGTCAGCGCTTGACGATCATTGCAACGGCCTCCCCGCCGCCGAGGCACAGGGAGGCGAGTCCGGTTTTTTTGTCCTGCTTGATCATTTCGTGCAGCAGCGTGACCAGCACCCGGCACCCGCTGGCACCGATGGGGTGGCCCAGGGCGACGCTGCCGCCATTGACGTTGACGCTGTCGGGACTGAGGCCGAGCTCGTTGAGCACTGCCACCGTTGAACCGCTGAAGGCCTCGTTGATCTCGTAAAGATCGACGTCCTCCCTGGAGATGCCTTCCTTCTTCAGACATTTTGGAACCGCCAGAATAGGGGCGACCAGAACATATTTCATGTCCAGGCCGGCCGAGGCCTGGGCGCCGATGGTGGCCAGGACCCGGCACCCCAGCGCTTCCGCTGTTTGACGTGCCATTACCACCACGGCCGCCGCCCCGTCGCTGATGATCGAAGCATTGCCCGCTGTGGCATAGCCATCTTTTTGAAAGGCCGGCCGCATTCCGGCCAGCAGCTCATAACTGGTCTCACGCGGGCATTCGTCGTGCTGGAATATCAGCGGGTCGCCTTTGCGCTGGGGGATCTGAACACCGACGATTTCATCGGCAAACCGCCCGGACGAGATGGACGCCAAAGAGCGTCTATAAGATTCAGCGGCATAGCGGTCCTGATCCTCGCGGCTGACACCGTATTTTTCCGAACAGAGGTCGTTGGAAATGCCCATGTGAAAATCATTGACAATATCCCAGAGACCGTCGTGCACCATGTGATCCTGCAGGACGCCGGGCCCCATCCGATAGCCGCCGCGCGCTTTTTCCAGGTAGTAGGGTGCCATGCTCATATTCTCCATGCCGCCGGCCACAACCACGTCGGCATCGCCCACCTGAATCGCCTGGGCGGCCAGCATCACGGACTTGAGCGCCGATCCGCACACTTTATTGATCGTGAAACATTCCACCTCCCACGGCATCCCGGCCTGGACAGCCGCCTGCCTGGCCGGGTTCTGGCCGTATCCGCAGGGCAGCACAATGCCCATGATGACCTCATTGACGACATCCTTTTCGATGCCCGCCCGATTGACGGCTTCCTCGATAACAATCGCCCCCAGCTTTGTCGCTCCAATGGAACTCAGCGAACCGTTGAAACTGCCGAGCGGCGTCCTGACGGCGCTCACGATGACGGCTTCTCTCATTTTGGGTTTCTCCCCGTCCAAGTTATTTCATAGTTTAATTGAATATCGTGCTATTCACTGCTCCTAATCCGAAGCACCCGGCATGGGGGGTAATTCAAATTCACTTTTGGAATACGCCTCTCCATGCTCCATGCCCTATGCGCCATGCGCTTTGCGCTCCTACATGTTCCTTCGATACTTGCCGCCGACATCATAGAGCGCCCGGGTGATCTGTCCAAGGCTGCAATAGCGCACTGTGTGCATCAGTTCGGCAAAAACATTGCCGCCGGAAAGCGCCACCTGCTGGAGCTTTTCCAGCGCGGAAGCCGATTGGTCCTGGTGGCGCTTTTTAAATGCCGCCAGCCGTTTCAACTGCGATTGCTTTTCGGCCTCGGTGGCCCGGGCCAGTTCAAGTCCATCGTTCCACTGGTCCTCGTTCGCCTCCGGGTCCCGGAAGGTGTTGACACCGATGATGGGCAGCCGGCCGCTGTGCTTGAGCGCCTCGTAGTACATGGACTCTTCCTGGATCTTGCTGCGCTGATAGCCGGTTTCCATGGCGCCCAGGACTCCGCCGCGCTCGGTGATGCGGTCAAACTCGATCAAGACGGCCTCCTCCACCAGGCGCGTGAGCTCTTCGACGATAAAGCTGCCCTGGTAGGGGTTTTCGTTTTTGGTCAGACCCCACTCGCGATTGATGATCAGCTGGATGGCCAGCGCGCGCCGCACCGACTCCGAGCTCGGGGTGGTGATGGCCTCGTCAAAGGCGTTGGTGTGAAGGCTGTTGCAGTTGTCGTAGACGGCGCACAGCGCCTGCAGGGTTGTGCGGGCATCATTGAATTGTATGTCCTGGCTGTGCAGCGAGCGACCGGATGTCTGAATGTGGTACTTGAGCATTTGTGTTCTCGCAGATCCGCCGTACCTGTACCGCATTGCAATCGCCCAGATCCGGCGCGCCACGCGTCCGATCACTGTATATTCGGGATCCATACCATTGGAGAAGAAAAATGACAAATTGGGCCCGAAGCTGTTGATATCCATGCCGCGGGAACGGTAGTATTCCACATAGGTAAATCCGTTGGCCAAAGTCAGGGCCAGTTGGGTTATCGGGTTGGCGCCGGCTTCGGCAATATGGTAGCCGGAGATGGAAACCGAATAAAAATTGCGCACCTTGTTGTCGATGAAATACTGCTGGATGTCGCCCATCATCTTCAGGGCAAAATCGATCGAGAAAATACAGGTATTCTGTCCCTGATCCTCTTTGAGAATATCGGCCTGAACAGTGCCGCGCACATTGGTCAGCACCCGGGCGCGGATGTTGGCCGTCTCCGCCGCGTCCGGTGCGCGTCCGTTTTCGGCTTTGAAGCGGTCCAGTTGCTGATCAATGGCGGTATTCAGAAACATGGCCAGAATGATGGGGGCCGGCCCATTGATGGTCATCGACACCGATGTATTGGGGGCGCACAGTTCAAAACCGCTGTAGAGCGTCTTCATGTCGTCCAGGGAACAAACGCTGACCCCGGATGTGCCCACTTTGCCGTAGATATCCGGGCGGATGTCCGGATCATACCCGTAGAGGGTCACCGAGTCGAAGGCGGTTGAGAGCCTTTTGGCTTCGTAGTTCTGTGACAGCATTTTAAAGCGCCGATTGGTTCGGGCGGGATCCCCTTCACCGGCGAACATGCGCGTGGGGTCCTCATCGGCCCGTTTGAGGGGGAAGACACCGGCAGTGTATGGGAAATGGCCCGGGACATTTTCCTCACGCATCCAGCGGTAGAGTTCTCCGGGGTCTTTGAAAGGCGGCAGGACGATCTTGGGGATCCGCGAATGGGACAGCGATTCGGTAAAAAGCGGCAGTCTAATTTCACGGTTGCGGACTGAGTAAACCAGCTCATCCGCGCTATAGCGCTTCTTGATTTCTTCCCATTGCTGCAGACACTCAGAGGTCTCCGGACTTCGCAGCGCCTCAGCCGCCGCGATTTCTGATTTCAGCAGATCGAGAAGCCCGGCTGAATCGCCGGGCAGCTCTTTTTCTTCCAGTCTGCGAACGGTTGACTCCATGTGCCAGGCTTCCCGCAGGGCCTCCGCCTCCTGCAGGGTTTTCAGATGGTAGTCGCGCACGGCATCTGATATTTCGCTCAAATAACGGGTGCGCTCCGGTGGAATAATAATGGTTTTTGAGGTGGAGATGTTGGCCGCCGGCCGCGGCAGCCGGCTCTCGAAGCGTATCCCGGTTTTGGCAGCGATGGTATCCAGCAGCGCGTGATAAAGCGCGGTCAGACCGTCATCGTTGAATTTGGAGGCAATCGTTCCGAAGACCGGCATCCGTTCCGCTTCCGTTTCGAAGGCCTTGCGATTGCGTTGAACCTGTTTGCGCACATCGCGGATAGCATCCTCTCCGCCGCGCTTTTCGAACTTGTTGACCACCACCAGGTCGGCAAAATCCAGCATATCGATTTTTTCGAGTTGACTGGCGGCCCCGAATTCGCTGGTCATGACATACACCGAAACATCCACCATATCGATAATGCGCGAATCTCCCTGGCCGATCCCGGCGGTCTCAACAATGACAAGGTCGTACCCGGCCGCTTTGACTGCAGTGACGGCGTCCGGAAGTACCTCCGGGATTTCACTGCTTGCGCGTCGCGTGGCCAGCGAGCGCATGTAAACCCGCGGGCTGTCGATGGCATTCATCCGAATGCGGTCGCCCAGCAAGGCACCGCCGGTTTTGCGCCGCGATGGGTCGCAGCTGATAATGGCAACGCGGGCCTCCTTTAAATCATGCAGCATCCGCAGGACCAGCTCGTCTGTCAGAGAAGATTTTCCGGCACCTCCGGTGCCGGTGATTCCCACCACCGGCACCTTGCGGTCCGCAATTTTCTCCATCATCTGATTGCGCATGGCCTCCAGATGACCGTTTTGCTGCGCTTTGGCATTTTCGATGGCTGTGATCAAACGCGCCACCAACCCCTTGTTTGCGGGCAGCAGCGAATCGATAGCCAGGTCGAAATCGGCCACAGTAGCGAAATCAAGCAACTGCACCATCTGGTTGATCATGCCCTGAAGCCCAAGGGTGGCGCCGTCCTCGGGCGAATAGATTTTTGCCACACCGTATTCTTCCAGCTCGCTGATCTCCTCGGGGACGATGACGCCGCCGCCACCGCCGAACACTTTGATGTGCCGGGCGTCACGTTCTTTGAGCAGATCGATGATGTATTTAAAGAATTCGATATGGCCCCCCTGGTAACTGGATACGGCAATGCCCTGGGCGTCCTCCTCGATGGCGGCATCTACGATTTCCTGAACCGAGCGGTTGTGTCCAAGATGAATGACCTCCACCCCGCTATCCTGCAGGATCCGGCGCATGATATTTATGGCGGCATCATGACCGTCGAAAAGCGAGGTGGCGGTGACGACCCTGACGTTGTTGCTGGGGGTGTAGACGTCAACTTGAGTATCCATGCGGGCTCCCTGTATTTTGGTTGAACACGAATTTCGGCCTAAGCACCCTGCGCGGCGGAAGCCTGGCGGGTG
>Ga0210141_1000013_pt1 | contig 17068 bp, 13 predicted proteins | sample China_Galinas_Co_2_FD_184862 | JGI IMG/M metagenome (GOLD analysis project Ga0210141, IMG submission 184862) | Wetland microbial communities from San Francisco Bay, California, USA, that impact long-term carbon sequestration -... | ecosystem: Environmental > Aquatic > Marine > Wetlands ...
TCATTTCTGTGACACACTGATTTGCTTTCCGGTTTTTGCGGCCTTTGCCAGGGCATCGAGAACGCGCATGTTGCAAATACTGTCGCGGGGAGAAAATGCGAGTTCAACCCGGCCCAACGCGGCCTCGGCGAAATGATCGACCATCAGCCGATACTCATCGGCACCGGCAATTGGGTAGTGTTCCCCGATTTCCTGATCCTGTGATCTGACAACGTAAATAGTGTCTTTTTCCCAGGGGATGAAGGCATCATGAGGCAGTTCGATGGCCGCTTCGCTGCCCACGATTGTATAGGTTTGCTGCAGCGCCGACACAAAACTGGTTTCCACTGTCGCCAGGGCGCCGTTTGCGAAAAACAGATTTGCCACCATCTGACAGTCGACGCCGCTGGTGTGATAAATAGCCTGTGCCTGCACGCTGGTCGGCTCTGATGATAAAAACCATCGTGCTACGCTGACACAATAGCACCCCGTGTCCAGGACGGATCCACCGCCTGTTTCAGGTTTGAGGCGGATGTTAGCGCCGCTGTCGAAGATTTCGCTGTCGATATGGAAGCAAAAAGCCGCCCGCACGAGCCTGGGCCTGCCGATCCGGCCGTCGGCCACCAGTCGTTTTATTTTACGGCTGCGCGGATGGAAGCGATACATGAATGCCTCCATCAACAGACGATCGGCATCTGTGGCGGCCGCTGCCATCGTCTCGGCTTCCCTGGCGTTCAGGGCCAGGGGCTTTTCACAGAGCACATGCTTTCCGGCCGCCAGCGATTTCAGGGTCCAGGGCATGTGCAAATGATTCGGCAGAGCAATATAGACGGCATCGACGGTACCATCGGCCAGCAGGTTTTCGTAGCCTTCGTAGACAACCGGGATGTTGTGCTGGCGAGCAGTTTCCCGGGCGTCTGCCGGCGAACGTGTGGCCAGCGCGGCGACCCGGCCGTTATCGGATTTTTGGATGGCGGGGATAATGCATTTGCGTGCGATGGTGGCATTACCCATAACCCCCCATTTTAGCAGTTCAGCCATCGATATTCTCCAGGGAGCCGCCCCGGGCGGCGGAGCGGGCAGCGGCCTCAAGGATGGCGATCACCGTCATCGAATCTTTTAGCGGGGCCGCCAGCGGCTCCCCTGTCAGGAGGTGATCGGCCAGATTGCGATGGAACCCGAAATGCTGGCGCTGCGGCAAAACCAGTTTCTCGCGGGAGATCGAACCGCCCCGATGGCGATGGTGCAGGATTAACTCCGGCGCTTTTTCGGTGATCGGCACCGGCTCCTCGCGGTAGTAGGTAACCGGATCTGTTGACAGTGCGGTCACCCGTTGCCAGCTGCCGACGATGGCGCCTTTGGTCCCCAGCAGGTACCACTTCGGTTTCAGCGCGGCGGCGATATCCGAGTGGATGAAATCCGCTTCCTGATTCCCCGCAAAGCGAATCTGAATGCGCTCCTGGTCGGCGTTGGTCACATCGTGCCAAACGAGTTTGTGCCGGGTTGCAATGACGCTCACCGGCCGGGCCGGAATCAGGCTTACCAACCAGTCAAGATAATGCCCGCCCCAGTCGTAGCTCAAACCGCCGGAGACGGCCTCGTGGGAGTGCCAGTATCCGCAGGGGTGGTCGAACCCCCCCACGAATGTTTCGGCATAGAACAGATCACCGATTGCACCGTCACGCACTGCCTGCCGGATCGCCAGGTAATCCACATCCCAGCGCCGATTCTGATGGCAGCTCAGGTGAACCTTTTGCTGTTCCGCTCGGGCAGACATCAGACCGGTCTGCTCGCAGGTCAGGGCCAACGGTTTTTCGCAGACGACATGTTTGCCGGCTGCCATCATCTGAAGACTCAGCCGGCAATGTGTGTCCGGGGGTGTGGCAACCAGGACCAAATCCACACCCGGGTCTGCTGCCAGGTTTTCAGCGGTTGTATGGGTTGCGATGTGCGGAAAAGCATCGCCGGCCGCCTGGAGTCGGTTGGCATTGATTTCGCACACGGCGGCCAAATTCAATCCGGCGGTCTTTTGGACACCGGTTGCGTGATAGCGCCCCAGCCAGGGCGGATAGCCCAGCAGGCCTGCATTTATGGTGCCGCCTGTATCGATCTTTCCAGCCATCTGGCGAATGACGCGGTAGATTATTTGTCGCAAGACCGGATGATCATATTCCTGCAAAGTCGTGCAGGCGATCTGTCCCGCACCTGACCGTCGTCTCGTCAGCACCGGGATGTGCTCATAGCGCCAATCCGCATAAAGGATTACGCTTGTATCAGCGCTGGTTTTTTTCAGATACTGGTGGCGACCTGAAATATAGATGGCATCGGGCAGTCTTGCGGCCGTTGGGTCCGAAGCGTCCTGGAAAAGCACCCGCATCTCGACTTCGGGTCCGATCGGAGAGGGTTGGACACCGAAATCGTCCGGGAGATCTACCTCGAGGCCATCCACCAAAACCAGCCATCCTCCGCCGGCACGGGCAAAGTCTGCGAGGTGCTGCCGGTTGCCGGCGCTTAAAAAGGTTCGGGCGGTTACGATTACATCGAATGGCTGAACATCGGCCGGCAGTTCGGGCAGCACGGTCAAGCCTAAATGGCTGAGCGACTCGAGGTAAGTGCGAAGGTCTCTTAAAGGATCGGTTATTTCAGCGCTCAGCATCAGGCAGTTAATTTTCGGATGAATAAACATCGATAGATACTCCCTGACCGGCGTTTACCGGAGCAAAGCGGCAGCCTATCAAGATTTGAGCTGCCAACGGGTTCCCTCAGCTGTGTCCTCTATGGCGATATGGGAGCGTTCAAGGCTGTCTCTTATGGCGTCGGCTTCGGCCCACTGTCTGTTTGCGCGAAATCGCTGCCTTAATTCCAATAGTTCGTCCACCACAGGCATCAGACAATCCGTCTCATTTTTAGGCACTGATGCCAGTTTGGTCCCCAGCACCACAATTTGATCCCGGAAAATTTCACGGGCCTGGGCGATGAATTCCTCGTTTTCCAGTGATTCGTGGCCTTGCCAGATAATCCGGTCCAGCTCCAGCAGAGCGCCGGTGACCTCTTGCGGCTTGTGGTGATCGAGCCCTCTCTGGAACTCAGCCTCGACGGCATGCACCTGTTCCCAGAAAGATGCCCCCTCTCTTTTTTCTTCCGCTGTGGCCATGCCCCTGACCGGCCTCGCAGACTGGACCGGTTCCGAATTCATCCGGCCTTCCCGTAAAAGGCCAAGGGCGAACCGGTCGCCCTTTTCGAATACGGCCTCTTTGCCTGCGCGCTGCCATGTGACCCGGCCGATACCACGCACCGCGAACTCCTGACGCTCCAGGTCAATGATGCAGGCCGTGTGTTCGTCCAGACCCAATATGGAGACATCTCCGGGCAGCATGTCGGTCAGCCGGGCAAACCGCGATTTGCCCATGAAACAGCAGCTTGTATCATGGCTGCCGCCTTCGGCATTGTTCCAGTGCGGGACCACCACCAGGTTCAACCCGAAATGGGCCAAAAGATCCATTCCGTCTGCCCAGTGCAGATCTTCCCCTACTTTGTAGATTTCGTAGACCGGCAGGCTGAAGCGTCCTACGGTCAGGGCCGCGGCACTGGCTGCCACCAGGCAGCCGCCGGCGTCAACGCGCTGGACAAAAATCTCAGGGACCGGGGTGTCCTTCAGCTGGCGCAGCGTGTAGGTCGGGCTGCCCGGGCCAATGAGGGTATAACCGGCTTTGCGCAGCGCATGAAGGGCCGCTTCTGTTTCATAGGTCCCCAAATCTTTAGATTTAAATGACGCTACGGTCAAAGAGTGGTTAACGCGGGTGCGGAAGTATTCCACCGCCTTTTCGGATATCTGGTCCACATTGAGTTGAAAACCGGCAGGTGTATCCAGGAAAACGGCATTTGGCTCAATCGCCAGGCCTGCCAGCAAATTCTTGTGAACCTCTACCATGGTTGCGGTTAATTCACCGGAGCCCATCAACACAATTTTACCTTTGGCGGCAGCCATGTTAATTCGCTTTCCTCTTCCGCTTTTTCGGCTTTCCGAGCGGAATCGCCGAGAGTCAGCTATTCCAGTAAAAAAGTTTCGCCGTTGCCGAACTTTTTGACCCGGCCTTTGCGATATATGACAACCGCGCCACGACCCCACACCTGCCGGCTGCCCCCGCTTTGATCGCCAATCAGACCGGTGCGCTCATCGATGCCGATCAGGGTTGTCTCTGGGATCAGCTTTTTCAGCCGGGGCACCCAGGTTTTGCCGAACGTATCGTGGTGCGGCAAAATGCACACGCCGGGAATCAGGTTCAATCCGCACCGAAGACTTCCCTGATGGGGGTCGTAGAAATGTTCGCAAAGCACCATAGCGCCGGCGCTGCTGCCTGAAACAACCGCACCGTCATCCAGGGCGGCCAGGATGGCGGCCCATGCCAGGCTGCCCGCCAGTGCGGTTGCCAGATGTCCGGGAAATCCCCCCAGTATATAAATCAGATTTGCCTGCCGCAGGGCTCTGACCACCGCGGGGTGGTCCGCTGATGTCCGATCAAGCAATGGCAGTGCCTCAACGCCGGCAAGGCCTAATCCTCGAAACCATCTGACACCATTTGTCCCTGCGCGAATATGGTTTTTATCGGGTGCGGCAGCGGCAGGAATGATGACCACCTGAGCGCACGGCCCGCCGGCGGCTTCGATCGTGCGTCGATCCAGCAGCTCTATTTTCCCCCCGAATTCGCCACCGCCTGCGAGCGCGATTGTCCCCATATATCAAAGCGCCTACCACAATAATTTAAAATAATATTAGCAACCTAATAATTAACCCCCTGATGTCAACCTTGGTACTTGACGCCTTGTAAATTTCAGCCTGTTCATCTTATCCTCCCCGGACGGACTGCGGCTGGGCGGCGGCTCATACATTTGATGGGCAGCGGATTGCCTCAGCCTTGCCGGTCCCAAACCCATGGGTCGCCGAGTGTTGACTTCGACGGACAAATCGGTTAAATTGACCGGCTCTTACTACCGGAGACCACCACCCCAGCTGGCACATCATTTCCCGGGAAGACGAAGATATTGAAGACGTGATCAGAAACAGCGGCTATCTTGTGCTTTGCCGGTTGGTGTACTATCTATTAAATAATATCCAACGACCTTTGGCAATCGGTTTGCCGGGGAGATATTTTATACAACATGAGCATTCATTCAATCATAACGGCCACCGGCAGCTATCTGCCCGAAACAGCGATTCCCAATTCATATTTTTCGGAGCATCGGTTCTATGATGCCGACGGGAAAATGCTCGAGCGTCCGAATCCCGAAATTATTAAGAAATTATATGAAATTACCGGCATTCGTGAACGCCGTTATGTCTCCGATGAGCTGACGACTTCCGACATCGCCTATCGGGCAGCCAAGCGCGCGCTTGAGGGGACGGACCTGGAAACCTTGGATTATATTATTGTTGGCCAGAATCTCGGAGATGTCCAGGCTGACAATATCCGCACTGATATGGTGCCCACCATTGCGGCCAGGGTAAAGCACAAGCTGCGGATCAAAAACCCGTATACGGTGGCAATGGACGTGCCGTTCGGCTGCCCCGGCTGGCTGCAGGGCATGATCATGGCCGACTATTTGATCAAGAGCGGGGACGCTAAAAAAGTGCTGGTCATCGGAGCCGAGATTTTATCCAGGGTGTGCGACCCCCACGATGTCGACAGCATGATATACGCCGACGGAGCCGGCGCCACTCTTTTGGAGGCCTCGGAAACCGAGGCCGGCATTCTCGCCCACGTCACCCGCTCCGATACAATCGACAATGCCTATCTGTTATGGGTGGGAGAATCCTATAATCGTGACTACCGGGGCAAAGAGCTGTTTATCAAAATGCACGGTCATGAAATTTATAAATATGCCGTGCGGATGGTTCCCGAGGTGGTAAAGAAAAACCTTGAAAAAGCCGGTATCCACCTCGAGGATGTCAACAAGGTCCTGGTCCATCAGGCCAATGCCAAAATGGACGACGCCATTTTAAAACGGCTTTTCAAAATTTACGGCCTGGAAAACATTCCCGCCGACATCATGCCGATGACTATCGGATGGGCCGGCAACAGTTCCGTTGCGACGCTTCCAACGATGCTTGACCTGATCCAGCGCGGTCAGCTCGACGGCCACCGGCTCAACCCAGGAGACATTACCGTTTTTACTTCGGTCGGCGCCGGCATGAACATCAATTCAATGGTTTATCAAGTACCGTGACATCCCTGTGAAATGCCCCGCCCGCGAGCCCTTCGCCGCGCTGAGCGTATTTTTCTTGCCCTGCCAATTGGATGATGAGATAAAAAGTTGTTTCAGTCGCTGCTGTTTGCGGCAACCGGATCCTTTTTGTCAATATCGATCGCTTTGGCGGTGGGAGGCGCCGATTTGATTCAGCTGACAGACCTCCACAAAACTTATCGCATGGGCAACAATCGGCTGCACGTGCTCAAGGGGGTCGATCTGCATGTTCGCCCCGGGGAAATAGTCTCCGTAATGGGGTCTTCCGGGTCCGGAAAGTCGACGCTGCTCAACATCCTCGGGCTGTTGGACAACTTTGATTCCGGTGAGTATCTGCTGGACGGCAGACCCATCAAAAAAATGTCCGAGACGGAAGCCGCCCGTCTGCGCAACCGGTTCTTTGGATTCGTTTTTCAGTCTTTCAATCTGATCCCCTTTAAAAACGCCCTCGAAAATGTCGCCCTGCCGCTGTACTATCAAAAAATAGGCCGCAAAAAGCGCCATCAAACGGCGTTTGACTATTTGGAAAAAATGGGTATCGCCGAATGGGCCCGGCACCTGCCCGGTGAGTTGTCTGGCGGTCAACAGCAGCGGGTTGCCATCGCACGTGCCATGATTACCCAACCCAAGGTGATTCTGGCCGATGAACCCACGGGCGCGCTGGACACGGACACCTCTTACGAAATGATGGAACTGCTGCAAGCGATCAACGCAGACGGCGTGACCATCATCATCGTCACCCACGAGCGTGACATTTCAGAGCGAACAGACCGGGTGATACGGCTGCGCGATGGCCTGATTGCTTCACAATCGGACCATTCGAACGCGGCAGAATTGTGATCATGCCTTTTTTGCTCGACCATTTGGAGGAGATATACGCCACCGTTCAAACCAACAAGCTGCGAACCCTGCTGACAGGGTTCAGCGTGGCCTGGGGAATCTTCATGCTGGTGCTGCTGCTGGCCAGCGGCACCGGAATTGAAAACGGTGTCAAAAACGAGTTCCGCAGTGTCGCCAGCAACAGCATTTGGGTGCGGCAGGGGTTTACCAGCAAACCCTACCGGGGGATGCCGCCCGGCCGTCAGATCGAATTCAAGCAGTCCGACTACGCCGAGGTCAAGCAAACCTTCACGGATATAGAGCACATTGCCGCCCGTTATTACCTCTGGGACAGCAATCTGGTCAGCTACAGGAACGAACACGGCGCCTTCAACATCATCGCCCACCATGCCGACCATCGCTTTATCGAGAAAACCATTCTAATCGAAGGCCGACTGGTCAACCGCCTGGATGTTGACCGCAGCCGCAAAGTGGTCACGATCGGAACCCAGGTCCGCGACCAGCTCTTTAAACAGGAGCCGTCCGTCGGCAAATTCATCACCGTCAACGGTGTTGCCTTCAAAGTGATCGGTGTGCATTCCGACGATGGCTGGGAGGGTCATCTGCGACTGCTCTACATGCCGATCACAACAGCCCGGAAGGTATTCGGCGGGCGCGATCGGATTCATGCCCTTATGTTCACCATCGGTTCAGCGACCATCCAGCAGGGGCGCTCGATGGAAAGTTCGGTACGGCGAATGCTGGCGCAGCGGCACAAATTTGCGCCGGATGATCCCAAGGCCCTGAGGATCAGCAACACCGTCGAGAAGTATCAAAAATTAATGGACCTGTTTGCCGGTATCCGCATTTTTGTCTGGGTGATCGGCCTCGGCACCATCGTGGCAGGAATTGTCGGCGTGAGCAACATTATGATGATCTCAGTCAAGGAGCGCACCAGAGAAATCGGTGTCCGCAAGGCGCTGGGGGCCAATCCGCGATCGATCGTCGGCTTGATCATGAGCGAGGCCGTTATGATCACTTCTGTGGCGGGTTATCTGGGACTGGTGGTGGCGGTGGCCGCAGTTGAGCTGGGGGATCGATATTTGCCCAAAATGGCGCTGTTTCAACGACCGCAGATCGACTTTCGCATTGCTGTCAGTGCTTTGGTGGTGTTGGTGGCGGCCGGCACGATTGCCGGCTTCGTTCCGGCGCGCCGTGCCGCAGGCATCATGCCCGTCGAAGCGCTGCGGGACGAATAAATAAATCGAACTTAGGGATTGCCTGCAAGAATTTTTAAATCGGTTCGAGCCTTTCAAATGCTTTTGACCAATAAAACCAGTTCGACCGACAGACATTCATGATCTTCGACCGCGACAACTGGCAGGAAATTTTCAGCACGCTGAAGAAAAACAAATGGCGCTCATTTATGACCGCCTTTGGGGTTTTCTGGGGAATTTTTTTGCTGATTGTCATGCTGGGATCCGGCCGGGGGCTGTATAACGGCGCCATGATCGAGTTCAACCGCTGGGCCACCAACAGTGTTGCAATCTGGACGCAGCCGACGACTGTTTCCCACAAAGGGTTCCCCCGCGGTCGGAAATGGTATTTCAACAACGAAGACATCCAGGCCCTGCGCCAGCAAATTCCCGAGATCGAACACATCGCGCCCCGCAACAAACTGGGTGGCTACCGCGGGCTTACCAATGTGGTGCGCGGATTAAAATACGGCGGTTTCAATATCTACGGAGACTACCCGGAAATTATCAATATTCAATTGATCGACCTGGTAGCCGGCCGCTTTCTCAACGTGCTGGATCTCAAAGAGCGGCGCAAGGTTGCGGCGATCGGTGGTCAGGTGAAGGAGGTGTTGTTCGAGCCGGGCGAAAATGCGGTTGGCGAATATATCCAAATTCAGGGTATCCCCTTCAAGGTGATCGGCATTTTCGAATCAAATGGGGAGGGTGATCAGGCCGATGAGGACCTTCAGACCGTGTTTATTCCCTTCACGACCTTCCAGGCTGCCTTCAATTACGGCGATCTGGTCAGTTGGTTTTCGCTGACTTCCAGGCACGGCATTGCGGCCTCGATCGTCGAAAACAAAAGTGCTGCCCTGCTGGCAGAGCGCCACCAGATAGCGCCGCAGGACAAGCCGGCCATCGGGCGCTGGAATACCGAAAAAGAATACAGGCGGTTGGTCGATCTGTTTTTCGGGATCAATGCCTTGACCTGGTTCGTCGGCAGCTTCACCCTGATTGCAGGTGTGATCGGGGTCAGCAATATAATGCTGGTCATCGTCAAAGAGCGCACCCGCGAAATCGGCATCAGAAGGGCTATCGGCGCCACGCCCCTGGCGGTGGTGGGCCAAATTGTCATGGAGTCAATCATTTTGACCACGGCAGCCGGTTATTCAGGGCTCGTCGCCGGTATCTTTGTTCTGGAGGCGGTTACGAGCGTGCTGAAAAGAACGGGAGCCAAAGCAGCGATGTTCCGGAATCCGGAAGTGGACCTAACCGTCGCCCTCATAGCGCTTGGTATTCTGGTGGTCTGCGGAGCGATCGCCGGCCTTGTTCCCGGCATCCGAGCTCTGAGCCTGAAACCGGTGGAGGCGATTCGAACGCAATGAAACCCGGGAAGAGCCTATCGTGAGGTGCTATGAAGACATTTATTAAATTTATCTTCGGGCTGGCCATTTTGGCGGTTTTTTGCGGAACACTTGTGTTTCTGTACAACAAATCGAAAGAGAAGCCGGTTGTCTATCCAACGGCAAAACCGGTAATGACATCCATTGTCAAAAAGGCCGTGGCCACCGGCTCCATCGTTCCCAGAAAGGAAATCGAGATCAAGCCCCAGGTTTCAGGCGTTGTTCAAAAAGTGTTCGCGGATGCCGGGCAGGTGGTCAAAACCGGGGACTTGATCGCCAAAGTGAAGATCATCCCGGACCTGGTGACATTGAACGTGGCCGAATCCCGGCTGAACATGGCCAGGATCAAGGTGGCCGATGCCAGGAAGCACCGCGACCGCCGGCACAAGCTCTTTAAAAAGGGCATCATATCGGAAACTGAATTCCAGAGTTTCGAAGTCGCCTACGAAAGCGCCAATGAAGAACTGGCCGCCGCCCGGACCAATCTCCAGCTGGTTAAGGAAGGCATTGCCAAATCAATGGGCTCGACCACCAATACGCTGATTCGTTCCACCATTGAAGGGATGGTTCTGGACGTACCGGTGGAGGAGGGCAATTTTGTAATTGAAACCAACAACTTCAACAGCGGCACCACCATTGCGACGGTGGCCGACATGGGCGAGATGGTTTTTGAGGGCAAGGTGGACGAATCCGAAGTGGGCAAAGTCCGGATTGGAATGGATTTGATCCTGACCGTGGGGGCGATTGAAAACGAAAGATTTGACGCTGTTCTTGAATACATTGCACCCAAAGGAGTGGAGGATAAAGGGGCCATTCAATTTGAAATCAAAGCCAAAATAAAGTTGAAGCCAGGGATTTTTCTGCGGGCCGGATACAGTGCCAACGCCGATATCGTGCTGGAGCGCCGTGACGGCGTGCTGGCGGTACCGGAAAGTCTGCTGCAGTTTGAAGATGAAAAGCCCTTTGTGGAGGTGCTCGCCGGGCCTCAGGAATTTGAAAAACGGTTTGTGCAGGTGGGTCTCTCAGACGGCATCAATATCGAAGTTGTTTCCGGAATTGACGAAGGCGATAAAATAAAGGTCTGGAGCGAGCCGATTCAACAGTGACAAAAATTGAATCTGTTTGTATCGCAGGTACCCGGCCGGAGTGCATGACGCGATTCAAATACTCGACATGATCGTAAATTTAATTCACTGTTCAAGCTTTGACACCTTACTTGGTAATCGATGTTGAATTTTTTGCAGAATTGTTTAGAGCAGCACCATGCACTTTTCCGGATTTAAATGAACATAGATTTCCTGGCCTTCTTCCTGAGGCAAATGGTGATGCACCTGAACCCTGATTTCGGTCCCGTTGACCTGAATGAAAAAGTATAAAAAATTGCCCAGGTAGGCCCTGTGGGCAATGGTCCCCTTGAACAGGTTTTCCCTGTCCGGCGGCGGCTCCGTGAACACCTCCACATCTTCCGGGCGGATGGAGGCGAAAATCGCCTGCCCGGGCGTGAACTCAGAACCCGCCAGGCGCTTGCACCGCAGTCCGGCGTTGAATTCGGTGCGGACGTAGACCTCATCGGTGCCCGGAACGATCCGCTCGATCTTGCCGGGCACAAAATTCATGGTGCCGATAAAATCCGCCACAAATTTGGTGGCCGGCCGGGCATAGATCTCTTCCGCTGTGCCAATCTGGACCACGTTGCCTGAGTTCATTACGGCAATGCGGTCGGAGATCACCATGGCCTCGGCCTGATCGTGGGTGACATAGACCGACGTAATGTCCATCCGCCGGACCAGGCTCTTGATTTCAAAGCGCATCTTTTCCCTGAGCTTGGCATCCAGATTGCTGAGCGGTTCGTCCAAAAGCAAAACTGTGGGGTTTCTGATCAGGGCCCGGGCCAAGGCGACGCGCTGCTGCTGCCCTCCGGAGAGCTGGCCCGGATAACGGTCCTCCAGACCGCCCAGGCCCACCATCTCAAGCACCTGTCGCGACTTTTCGCGGATGGCTTCCTTGGAGCTGCCCTGGAGTTTCAAACCATAGACCACATTGTTGTGCACCTTCATGTGCGGCCAGACCGCATAGTTCTGAAACACCATGCCGATGCCCCTTTGGGCCGGCGGCACGAAGCCGTCGGCCACCATCGACCGGCCGTCGATGACGATGTCGCCGCCCTCGGGTTTTTCCAGGCCGGCGATGCACCGCAATGTCGTGGTTTTACCGCAGCCGCTGGGTCCGAGCAGCGTCAGCATCTCACCCTTCTGCACCTCCAGCTGAATCCGGTTGACGGCCACCACCTTGCGAAAGGTTTTATACAGGCCGTTGATCTCAATGAATGCCATCGGCTTCAACTCCTTTAGCGTTCGATCTTTACGTGCTTTAACTATTTTTTATTTTGTGCCCGGCTAACCCGTTGATTCTTGCCATACAAATTGCGTGTTTGGCATCCCGCCCAAGGCGGGGTAGCAAGTTCACCGCTAAAATCACAGGTGTGCTTTTTTGACTTCACGAGTCGCATTTGTTCATCGGCAAGATATTCAAGGGCACCGCTGTTCGGTACCGCAGGCCCTTGGTAACGCCGCCAATGGGCGAATGCGGCCGCCCACAGGGTGAATGATTTCGCTTCTTGCAAAAATATTTCATGAAACAAGCGGGTCAAGAGCTTCCCGGCCCCCAGGCCGCCTTGAGAATGCTGCCGCCGATCCTGGCGATGATCAGCAAAAGAATAAAGGTAATGACAATCATCAGAAATGCCATGGCGGCTGCAATACCGAATTCCATGCCGCGGTGCCAGTTCAGGTAGATGCCGATGGGCAGGGTTTCCCACCCGCCACGGTACAAAAATATGGCGGTGGAGATCTCCTGGAAGGCCATGATAAAGAACATCACCACTCCCACCATGACCCCCTTTAGAAGCAGCGGCAGGGAAATGCTCATGAAGGTCCTCAGCTTTCCCACTCCGCAGACCTCCGAGGCTTCCTCCAGCGAGCTGTCCAGCTGTAGGTAGGAAGAGTGGGCCATCCGCAGAAAATACGGCAGACGGCGGGCGAACAGGGCCAGGGGCATGATGATCCAGTACTGGGCCAGGGGGATGGTTTTCCAGAAGGTCAGCATATAACTGACCCCCACCGCAATGCCCGGAAAGGCAAGCATCAGGGTGATCACGAAATCGAGCGCATTTCTCCCCGGCACCCGGGTCCGCACAATGATATATGCGGCCGGTAGACCGAAGAGAATTCCGACAACAAGAGCGATGCCGCTGAAGAGAAAGGAATTTTTTATCAAAAGCGGGGTCTCGAACAGGATAACTTTGAAGTTTTCCAGGGTCCAATAGGTCGGCAGCGGCTCCAGGACCCACCTTCTGGAAAAGGCGGATATTCCCAGCACGATCGGGATCAGAAGCACCAGGAGGGCGATGACGATCATGTAAAGATAGGCCGACACTTTCAGCACCGGGCCCGGTTCGATCACCCGGCCCTCGGAGGTGGTTCCCTTGGAAAGGCCGGTGTATTTTTTGCGCTCCACCCACCAGCGGGCCAGCAAAAACAGGCCGATGCAGACGACGGCCGAAACGACCACGGCCACGATGCCCATGTATTTTCGCTCTACGTCGGTAAAATGGTAGGCGATATTGATGTAGGAAACCGACGGCAGGTAGTCCACCTGCCCCAGGATCAACGGGGTGAGCCAATCGGTAAAGGGCCACAGAAAAACGATGACCGCACCTGCCAGATAGGTGGGGGTGCAGAGGGGCAGGGTGACGGTCAGAAAGCGTCTCGTTCCGCTGGCGCCTTCGACTTCGGCGGCTTCCTCAAAGCTGGGGTCGATGTTGGTGAACCCGGCCGAAAGGCTCAGGACGATAAACGGCAGCATGTGCAGGGATTGGATGAAGACCAGCCCGTGCAGACCGTAGATGAAATTGAAGGGCTCCTTTATCAATCCCAGGTCCATCAGGATCAGGTTCAAAGAGCCGAATCTACCGAAGAAAATGACGAAGGCGAAGACACCGGCGTAGGCCGGCAACACGATCGGCAGCAGGATCAGGGCCGTGAAGACGGTTTTGCCCCACTGGCGGTAGCGGGCCAGAATGTAAGCCAGCGGGATCCCGAACAAAGTGGAAGTCATCAGCACCAGGGCACTGAGCTTCAGGGTGTTGGCGAAGGTTTTGAGGTAATACGGGTCTTTGAAGAAATTCAGGTAATTTATGAGGCCCCACTCGTTGGTCGCAGCGTTTCTGAAGCTTTCGAGCACCAGGACGGACATCGGGTAGAGAACGAAAAAGGCAATCACCAACCACAGCATTGATGCCAGATAAAAATTGCCCCGATTCATGTCATTTCCTTTAGGTCGGCGAAATATGTCTTAACAAAAATCGGGCGGGCTCTGCCCGCCCGATTTATTGTCTGAACGCCACACCGGGAAACCTGCGGCCCCGCTGCGGGCTTCCGGTTCTGTTCCAGGGTCAAGGGGAGACCAGCAGCGCGCGGGCCTTGGAAGCCGCCAGTCGGGCGCCGGCATAATTACCGTCCATTTCGAAAAGCTGCCGGGCTTCCTTTATTTTGGCTTCGGCTTTGGCCGGATCGAGCTTCAGTGATTTGGCGGCCTCGACTTCGCCCTCGACCTCCTCGATCAGCGCCAGGCTGCTCTTGAGCTCGTTCCACTTGCGGTAGATCTCGTATTCATACTTTTTGTTGACTTCGTCCCAGCGCTTGGTGGCCAGATCCAGGTCGTATTCGATGAAGCCGACCTGGAGGTCCCAGAACGAGTCGGTCCCCAGGGCCTCGGCGGCGTGTTTGGCCATTTCCACGCCTTCTTTCTCCCAGACGGAAAATTTGATGTCGTTGCGGGCTGCGAAATAGCCGCCCTCAAGAACGTATTTCTGGCCTTCCATACTGAAGAGCCAGTCCAGGAAAATCTTGGCGGTTCCTTCATTGGGGGCGTTTTTCAACAGGGCCACGGCCTCCGGGACCAGGATGGTTTTGTCCGGCAAAAGGTCGCTCACCGGGTAGCCGTCCCGGCGGGCGACCATCGCGTTCATCTGGGGCTGGGCGATGCCGATGGGAAGTTCGCCCCGGCTGACCATTTGGGTGGTATCGGTGCTGCCGGTGGAGTAACGGCCGAGCTGTGCGGCCAGCAGGCGCAAATAGGCCCAGCCTTCTTTTTCACCGTAGGACTGGAGGATGATTTCGGCCGTTTCGTGCATCGTGCCGGAAGCGTAGGGCAGGGTAGAGACGATGTTGCCGCGATAGATCGGGTTGATCAGGTCCTTCCAGGTTTTTGGTGCCGGCAGCCTGAGTCTTTTCAAAATTTTATCGTTGTACAGGTTGGTGACGATCCAGGGCGCAAAGCAGGTCCACAGCCCGGCCTCGTCCTTGACCTTCATCCCGTGCCAATCGGCCGGGACCTTGTCCCAGTCCTTGGGCTTGTAGGGGACGATCATCCCTTCCTGTTTGAGGACCTCGTGGGCCGGTGCGCCGGCGCCCAGGAAGATGTCGGCATCGGGCTTGTCGCCCCAGGCCCTGACCTTGTCCAGGCATACCGGCCAGCCGCCCGGGCGCACAAAGGTGATTTCGATATCTTTGTTGTAGGTCTTTTTGTAATACTCAGTGAAACCTTTGGTCAGGCTGTCGGACAGCTCCTTGTAAACCGGGCCGACCCATCCGATTTTGTCTGCTGCCAGACCGTTTGCCGCCAGCAGCGGGAGAAGCAGAAACGCCGTCAGGGCAATCAGGGTAATGGCATTGCGGGTTTTTCCACTCATTTCGACCTCCTTTCACGTGATCGGGTTAAGGATAAGCATGACGTAGTAATTCAATGACGAATCGCCCTTGAGTCTGCTTGTATCATCCAGCCCCTGGCGGCGATACGCAGCCGACAGGAGCAGATATCTGCAACCGAACACCGGAAATCGCTATCGTGTGAGAATGAACCTTCAATACCCAATTTGATAAGAATTGGCAAACCTAAAATATCGAATCGCTTTGGAGCGCTGTCGGTTAAACCAGCCGGCGAGAGCATTCCCCGCAGCTTGCTGCGGGGATCTTCAATCCGGTAACCTCAATAATCAGTCGGTCAGGCATCCCGGGACGCCCCTCATTGTCCGCCTTTGTTTGACAACATTTCGTCCGCGTTATACAGACCTGTGAGCCGTCCGAAAAAAAGCGGTAAAATGCAGCACCGATTCCTTGAACCAGCCGGCGAGCGCATTTCCGGCAGCTCACTGGAGGGGGCTTCAATTATTAAACAGGAAAGTGTCATGAAACCCATCTGTCAATTTCAGGACGAGGACAAAACGCAAATCCGCTTTGTGCTCACAGACATCGACGACACCCTGACCTGCAGCGGTCGACTTCCAGCAATCGTATTTTCAGCGATGGAACGTCTTCAGGCTGCCGGTATCCGGGTCTTTCCCATCACCGGCCGGCCCGCCGGGTGGTGCGACCACATTGCCAGGATGTGGCCGGTGGACGGACTGGTGGGTGAAAACGGCGCCTTTTATTTCAGATATGACGATGTGAAAAAGAAGATGATCCGGCGGTACTGGAAGAGCGAATCCGAGCGGCAAAAGGATCGTGAAAAACTGCAAAGGTTAAAGGAGTCGATTCTCCAGGAGGTTCCCGGGTGTGCCGTTTCGGCGGACCAGGCCTACCGGGAGGCCGATCTGGCCATCGATTTCTGCGAAGACGTCCCCCCCCTTGCCCCAAACAGCATCGATGCCATCGTCAATCTTTTCCAGGCGGCGGGTGCAAACGCGAGACCCAGTTCCATTCACGTCAACGGCTGGTTCGGCAATTACGACAAGCTGGAGATGACACGCATCATGTTTCGGGAACTTTTCGACCTCGCCGTTGATCAGGAAAGGGATTGCATTCTATTTATCGGCGATTCCCCCAACGACTGCCCCATGTTCCGGTTCTTCCCCCATTCGGTGGGAGTTGCCAATGTGCTCGATTTTCAGGGCCGGCTCCCTGCCGAGCCGGCGTGGGTGACCGAAAAAGAGGGGGGCTATGGGTTTGCCGAAATGGTGGACCACCTGCTCGGCCAACCCGAAAATCTCGGGTCGGCGTTCCGGACAGAAGATTGACGTAAGAAAGGGACATCACCAGGCTGGCTGATTTACCGGTTTCCCTTGTTGCCAAGTAGACCAATTTTGCAGTACGCATTCAATTATCAAATAAAATTTGAAATGCTGGAGCAATATCAGAGCGGTAAGTCAAAAACGCCTGACAAAATTCGATCGGTGCCATCAACTGGAAAAAATCCTGAAACAGGACCGGAAAGATGAAATCAAAACTTTTTTTTAGATTGACCTTTCAGATCATATGCTTTTCGATGACCGGCCTGCTTGCGATCTCAACGGTTGCGGCAAGCGGGTCAGAATACCAGGATGCCATT
>Ga0210141_1000014_pt1 | contig 17012 bp, 15 predicted proteins | sample China_Galinas_Co_2_FD_184862 | JGI IMG/M metagenome (GOLD analysis project Ga0210141, IMG submission 184862) | Wetland microbial communities from San Francisco Bay, California, USA, that impact long-term carbon sequestration -... | ecosystem: Environmental > Aquatic > Marine > Wetlands ...
CGCCTGGATCGACCCGGCCGTATCTTTTCCAATAACGGCCGGCGGCCGGCGAAAAAGGTCCACCCGGGGAAGCTTGGACGCTTTCTGGAAAAGCGCCTCGGCGGCAATCTGGATGCCGGGACTGATGGCGCCGCCAAGGTACTCTCCCGCCTCGGAAATGGCGTCAAAGGTGGTGGCCGTGCCAAAATCAATGATGACCAAACTGCACCGATACCGGTGATAGGCGCCCACCGCATTGACGATCCGGTCCGCCCCCACATCGGCAGGATTGTTGTAGAGAATCGGCATGTGGGCACAATGCCGAGGGTCGACCCACTGGGGTGCATGGCCCAGATACTTGCGGCAGAAGGCCTCCAGGATCGTCATCATGGGGGGTACGACACAGGATATCACCGTTTTCCGGAAGCTCTTGGGGTCGATCCCGCTCAAATTCAGGAGGTTGGTCACCAGAACATTGAATTCGTCCTCGGTGACATTCTGTTCAGTCCGAACCCGCCAGTCCTGAACCAGCGTCTTCCCTTGGTAAACGCCCAATACTGTATTCGTATTGCCCACATCGATGACAAATATCATGGGATCATTCCGCTCCTTGGGCGTCACCTGACGGCTCGGCACCGGTATTCCGGATGGCGTCGATAATTTTAAGGGTCGCGCGGGTCTCGGCAACTTCGTGCACCCTGACGAGATGGGCGCCCTGCAACGCAGACGCCGCGACGGTGGCCTGGGTGCCGGTGGCTACGATCGGCAGATCCGCCCGAATATCTTTTTCGCCGGGTGGTTTTAGGAGATGACGAATGAACGCTTTGCGCGAGGCGCCCACCAGGATCGGGCAATTCAGCGCCTGCAAGGCCTTCAAGTGGTGCAGCAGTTGCAAATTATGCCTGAACGTTTTGCCGAACCCGATACCGGGATCGACAATAACACGTCGGACATCAATGCCGGCCTTAACAGCCCTTTCGACCGCCTGGCGCAGAAAGGTGACTACCGCATCGACCACGTCGTCATATTCCGGATCGACCTGCATGGTTTTGGGGGTCCCCAGCATGTGCATGAGGATGATGGGGACATCGTAGTCCACCGCCACGCCCGCTATGGCAGGGTCGACCCGCAGGGCACTGACGTCGTTGATGATGGATGCACCGGCCTCCAATGCCTGCCGGGCGACTTCCGATTTGGTGGTATCGATGGAAATCGGGATGGTCCCGCGACGGGCCAGCGCTTCGATGACCGGAATAACCCGTCCCAGTTCTTCCTCCGTTGACACGGCGTCGGAGAAAGGACGGGTAGATTCACCCCCAATGTCGAGGATGTCCGCCCCCTCATCCATCAGGCGGAGCCCTTGGGCAATCGCGTCGTCACGTGCCAGAAAACGGCCCCCGTCCGAAAAAGAATCAGGGGTCACATTCACGATGCCCATCACGAGTGTTCTTGGGCCCAGGGTCAACCGATGATCACCCCAGACCATCTGGTAGGCTGTCATCCTTTGTCGTCGCTCTTGTCGTCACTCTCGTCGTCGCCGGAAGGCTCCGCAGCCGGATCTTCGGTCGCATCTTCGGCATCCGATGCTGATGCCGCTTTTGGAGATTCGTCCGCCTTCTCGCTCTTTTCCGGCGCCGGCGTGGAAACAGACTCGTGCTTGGAAGGAAAATCAAAGTCGGGCCGCATCTCCAGGATGATCGCATCCAGTTCGCTTCCCATGACCGTTTCCTTCTCAAGCAGGACTTCGGAAAGGCGGTGCAGGATATCGATATTTTCTTTCAGAACCGATTGGGCCTTATCGTAAGCGTTATCGATGAATTTCGTGATTTCTTCGTCGATACGGCGGGCGGTTTCTTCGGAAAAATCGCGATGCTGAGCGATTTCACGCCCGATGAAGATATGCTCTTCGTCTTTGGCGTAGGACAACGGGCCAAGATCGCTCATCCCCCAGGACCGCACCATTCGGCTTGCCAAATCGGTCGCCATTTTGATGTCGCCGGCCGCGCCGGTGCTGATCCGGTTGAAAATCAGCTCCTCGGCCACCCGGCCACCGTATGCCACGGACAGTTCACTCTGCAACTGGTCCTTGTACTTGAAGTCCCGTTCTTCGGGCAGAAACCAGGTCACGCCGGCGGCACGGCCGCGCGGGATAATCGTCACCTTGTTGACCGCGTCGGTGAAGGGTAGAAACCGGGCCACCAGCGCATGCCCGGCCTCGTGATATGCCGTGGTTTTCTTGTCTTCCTCCGAGATCACCTTGGATTTGCGCTCCAGGCCCATGTAAACCTTGTCCTTGGCCTCTTCGAAGTCCATCATGCCGACCCGCTCCTTGTCCTGCTTGGCAGCCAGCAAGGCCGCTTCGTTGACCAGATTTTCCAGGTCCGCCCCTGAAAAGCCAGGGGTCCCTTTGGCCAAAATGACAGGATCGACATCGGGAGCGATGGGCGTTTTTTTCATGTGAACCCGCAGGATTTTCTCGCGTCCTTTAATATCCGGCAGTGAAACCACCACCTGGCGATCAAATCGACCGGGACGCAACAGGGCCGGGTCAAGCACATCGGGGCGGTTGGTGGCCGAAATCAGGATGACCCCCTCATTGGACTCGAATCCATCCATTTCCACCAACAGCTGGTTCAGGGTCTGTTCCCGTTCGTCATGGCCGCCGCCCAGTCCGGCACCCCGGTGCCGTCCAACCGCATCGATTTCATCGATAAAAATGATGCAGGGCGCATTTTTCTTGCCCTGGACGAAAAGATCGCGAACCCGACTGGCCCCCACACCCACAAACATTTCGACAAAATCAGACCCGCTGATCGTGAAAAACGGTACGCCGGCTTCACCGGCGATCGCGCGCGCCAGCAGCGTTTTGCCCGTTCCCGGAGGTCCCATCAGCAGAACCCCTTTGGGAATACGTCCCCCCAGGCGGGTGAATTTTTTAGGATCGCGCAGAAAGTCCACGATCTCGCCAAGTTCTTCCTTGGCTTCATCGATGCCGGCCACATCTTCGAATGTGACCTTGGCGGACTGGTCGGAATTCAGCCGCGCCCGGCTTTTGCCAAAACTCATGGCCTTGCCGCCGCCGGACTGCATCTGACGCATGAAAAAAATCCACACCCCGATGAGAATGAGCATCGGGAACCAGGACACCAGCACCGACATGTACCAGGGAGACTCGGCCGGTGGCTTGGCACCGATATGAACGCCTTTGCTCCTCAGTGTTGCGATCAGATCCGGATCATCCGGCGCGTAAACCTTGAAGCGATCGCCCTGGGTGTCCTTCACCGTTAGTTCCTGGCCTTGAATAACGACTTCGTCCACACGCTCGTCGGCCACCATGGCCAGGAACTCGGAATAGCTGACCGGTGTTTCCGCAAGACGCTGTTCGCTGAATATCTGGTAGAGCATCACGAACATCAGCGTAATGACGATCCAGAGCGACAAGTTTTTATAAAACGGATTCAAAAGATAGACCCTCCTGCAAAAGGTTCGATAACACGTTAAATCGAATAAAAATAACCATCTTGTCCGGATAGGCAACCAGACATTTCGACCTTTAGCCAACGCCTTGTGGACGGTGTAATTTTACCCACCTCGCTTTGACGCAACCCGACGACCCAGAGAATGCTGTCGCCGCAAAGCAGCATGGGGTAACGCGGTCGGTCTTCCCGTGGAATTTTTTGGTCAATAAAAATTTTTTTCACTTTCTGGGTGCCGTTCAACCCCAAGGGCATCAGGCGATCCCCCGGCCGAAAATTGCGGACCGTCAGGGGAAAGCGCAGTTGATCCATATCAAAAAAGGCGGTTTGCTGTCCAGTTCCGTACACATCTTCGGGCGGTGGGGTTTCCAGCAGGGTAAATGTCATTGTAATCCCGCTTTCGCCGATGGGAAAACACCCCGGCGACGGGATCCGGCATTCAAACCCGGCAGCCCTCGGGAAGGTCCGGGGGGAGCGCCCTGTTGTCCGGTTTCGGGGCCAATTCATCACATGGAGCCGATTCCCCTGACCGCGCACCACAAGACCGTCGGGCAAATCACAGGTTCCCTGCGCGGGCCCCTGCACGGCAAATTCACGCGCGGCTTCCAGGGAAACAAACCCCATGCGCCGCAGATCACCTTTGCAGCGCTGTATGGCCGCCCGTAAGACACGCCGCTGCAAGGCCGGGCTGCAATCCGCCAGGCCTCCGCGGTCCAGCACCAGCACCGCGCCGTGATCGGCAAGGGTCAGCATCCGCAGCCTTTCCGCCGCAACGCCCTCCAGCCAAACCTCTTCGTCGCGCATCAGTTGTGCCATTCGGCTCAACCCCTCGATCAGGGCCGGATTGTATTGTTCCTTGAGCAGCGGCAATAGGTGGTGCCGTATGCGATTGCGCAGGAAACGAACGTCCGCGTTGCTCTCGTCGGTCACTGTGACGACCCCGCTTCGCTCTATAAAAGCCAGGATAGCAGCGCGGGAAGTGCGAATAAGGGGACGAATAATGGTCGTGGCTCCGCCGGGCACAGGACGTTGCGGCGGAATGCCGGCCAGCCCCAAAGGGCCGCTGCCACGCAACAGGCGCATCAGCACCAGCTCAGCATCGTCGTCCTGGTGGTGCCCCAACGCAATCCGGTTGAACCCGCCCGCCATGGCCGCGCGCTCCAGAAAACGATAGCGCACCTCGCGGGCGGCCTCTTCCGGGCTCACCCGGTGGGCCTGCCGAAAGGCCTCGGCCGAATCGGTTTCCGTGACAAGCGAAACGCCCAGACGATCAGCCAGGCCGGCCGCATGCCGGGCATCGCGGGCGGCCCGGTCGCCTCTCAGACCGTGATTCAGGTGCGCGGCGCCGATGGTAATGGACAGCCTGGCACGCAGTTGGTGAAGACCGAGTAATAGCGCGGTTGAATCCGGGCCGCCGGACAATCCCACCAGCACCCGGTCGCACGGCTGCAACATGCCATGGGTCGCTATCGTTTTCTCGATGGCCCGGATCAGCGGATCGCGGGTTGGATCGCCATTCGTCCGCATGGGGATAATCAGACCTTTGGGAAGCTCCGGCTGACAGCACTATCAGCTAATGTGTAGGAATCAGTTATGATTTGATTAGGGCGGCCATGGATCGAAGTCAACCCAATTTGATCATTGGCAGGTGACTTTTTCCTTGCAAATCATCCCGGACTTGTCGATACTGTACTCCTATCGACGTGGGAATGGCCCCGTTCGGATTGATTCCGGCCGGGCACCGACGTTTTATGGCCGGACCCCGCGCAACAGACGCTTACGAACCTCGTCAGATCCGGAAGGAAGCAGCGATAAGTAAGGCTGGCTGTGTCGCGGGATTTCCGGCCATTCCGTTTCTGGCGCCACGGTTTCACTCCCCGCCCAACACCGTCTGAACCCCCATTGGACACATGATCACGACACACCGCCGACGTCGGCTAAACCCCCGTTAATCACAGGCTTATCGCCTTGACATCAATCCAACGCGTCTTATTCTTTTAGCGTTGCGAGCATCCGGGCTACAAAAGGCCGCTTTCGGATTCCGGAAGCGGTGATTGTTTATGGTTGCCCGGCCTCGTATTGGAAAAACAACCCGCTCTATGAACACGGCATCGAGGAAATCGAGCAAGGAGAACCAACAGCGTTATGACAGAAAAGGAATCGATGGATAACGTGACCGAAACCTACCAGCCCGCAGCGGATAAGACGCCGCTTGATCCGGATTTAGAAGACGCGTCATCCCAAGCCCCCCTCCGCGGCGATGATCAGGCAACCGATCGTGAAGAAGGAACCGAAGACCTGAACGCCCCCCCCCAATCGCTTGAAGAAAAGTTGCAGGCCGCTGAAAGGCAGGCCCAGGAAAATCATGAACGCTTCCTGCGTGTGGCCGCGGAACTGGACAACTTTCGCAAACGCAAAGAGCGTGAAGTCAGCGATTTGCGGAAATACGCCAATCAAATGCTGTTACGGGAGTTGTTGGGCGTGGTGGACAACCTTGAGCGGGCGCTGGCCGCCTCCCTGGAAAACAGCGAAACCGAAGGCCTCAGGGAAGGCGTTGAAATGACGCTGAAAGAGCTTTTGAAAATATTTGACCAGTTTAAGGTCACGCCGATCGAAGCGCACGAGCAACCGTTCGATCCCAACCATCACGAAGCGGTCATGCAGGAGCCCAGTGACGCCTTCCCACCCAATACGGTGGTCAAGGAGTTGCAGAAAGGGTACATGCTCCGCGATCGATTATTGCGTCCGGCCATGGTTGTCGTTTCCAAATAATAGACTTAACTTCGAGCGAACTGCGACGAACGCGGCGCTCCAGACCATAAATTTTGACAGCTTACTACTCGACTTTTAAGGAGGATAGACGAAATGGGCAAAATTATCGGAATTGATCTCGGCACCACCAATTCTTGTGTCGCCATCATGGAAGGGGGGGAAGCCAAGGTCATTACCAACCCGGAAGGCGGACGCACCACGCCGTCCACGATCGCTGTCAGCGACAGCAATGAACGGCTTGTCGGACAGATCGCCAAACGCCAGGCCATTACCAATCCTGAAAATACCGTTTTTGGGGTCAAGCGGCTTATCGGCCGCAAGTTCGACTCCAAAGAGGTGCAGCAGGACATCGGCATTCTGCCTTATAAAATTGAAAAAGCCAGCAACGGCGATGTGCGCATCAACCTGAAGGGCACCCGCTACAGCCCGGCGGAAATTTCATCCTTTATTCTGTCCAACATCAAAAAAACAGCCGAGGAATACTTAGGGGAACCCGTCACGGATGCGGTTATCACGGTACCGGCCTATTTCAACGACAGCCAGCGCCAGGCCACCAAGGATGCCGGCAAGATTGCCGGCCTGAATGTTCAGCGCATCATCAACGAACCCACCGCGGCCTCCCTGGCGTATGGTCTGGACAAAAAGGCGGAGGAAAAAATAGCTGTTTTCGACCTGGGCGGCGGCACCTTTGATATTTCAGTCCTGGAAATCGGCGAGGGCGTCTTCGAGGTCAAGGCCACCCATGGCGACACCCATCTGGGGGGCGAGGATTTCGATCTCCGGGTCATCGAGTTTCTGGCGGATGAATTTAAAAAGGACCAGGGAATCGATGTGCGTAAGGACAAAATGGCCCTCCAGCGCCTCAAGGAAGCTGCTGAAAAGGCCAAAATGGAACTGTCGACGTCGATGGAAACCGAAGTCAACCTGCCGTTCATCACGGCCGATGCCAGTGGCCCCAAACATATGAATATCAAGCTCACCCGGGCCAAACTGGAAGCGCTTGTGGCCGACCTTCTGGACAATCTGGAAGGCCCTTGCCGGACTGCCATGAAAGAATCCGGGTTGACCTCCAACGACATTAACGAGGTTATTCTGGTGGGCGGCATGACACGCATGCCGGCGGTCCAGGAGCGCGTCAAAAAAATCTTCGGTAAGGAGCCCCACAAAGGCGTCAACCCTGATGAAGTCGTCGCCTTGGGCGCCGCCATTCAGGGAGGTGTCCTGCAGGGGGATGTCAAAGACGTCCTTCTTCTGGATGTAACCCCACTTTCCCTGGGCATCGAAACCCTCGGTGCGGTCATGACCAAGCTGATCGAAAAAAACACCACGATCCCCACCCGCAAAAGCCAGATCTTCAGTACGGCCGCCGACAGTCAGCCGGCCGTCTCCATCCATGTTCTGCAGGGCGAACGCGAAATGGCCAGCGGCAACAAGACCCTGGGGCGGTTCGAGCTGGTTGGCATCCCCCCGGCGCCGCGCGGGGTGCCCCAGATCGAAGTAACCTTCGACATCGATGCCAACGGCATCGTCAGCGTATCGGCCAAAGACCTGGCCACGAACAAGGAGCAATCCATCCAGATCACGGCCTCCAGCGGCCTTTCCAAGGAGGAAATCGAGCAGGCGGTCAAAGACGCTGAAATGCACGCCGATGATGATCGCAAGAAAAAAGAGCTCGTGGAGGCGCGCAACCAGGCCGACTCATTGATTTATTCCACCGAAAAATCCATTAAAGATTTGGGTGACAAGGTGGACGAAGCCATCAAAAAACAGGCCCAGGACGCTATCGAGCCCCTGCGCAAAGCCATGGAAGGCGAAGATCCGGAAGAAATCAAACGCCTCAGTGAAGCCTTGACACAGGCCTCTCACAAACTGGCGGAAGCCATGTACCAGCAGGCCTCTCAAGATGGCGCGGCCGGTGCGGAAGGCGGGCCGCAGGGAGGGTCCCAGCAGGGCGCCGCAGGTGGCCAGCAGGATGATGTGGTCGATGCGGATTTTGAAGAAGTCAAAGAAGACGACAAAAAATAACAGCGCGTATCACCGGAAAACGCCCTGCGGCCTGTTGTTGCTGCAGGGCGTTTTCTATTTGGATCGGCGGATGGCCGGGCATTCAGACCTCAATTGAAAAAAGCCGGATCCGACGGCGCAGTTGTCAGGGGTTCGCAAACACTTTCTGCAGCAAGTCGGTCACCCGGGCCGACGGGTCCTGCCGGATTTTGGCTTCCTCTTCCGCCACCAGGACGAAAAGGCCCTCCAGGGCCTGGGATGTCACGTAATCGTCCAGATCCACCAGCCAGTCCGACAGGAACGGTATGGCTTCCGCCCCGGTCTGCAAGGTGTGGTATTGCTGGGTGACCCCCACCGATTCCATGCTCTGATGTACCAGCGGTTTAAAAACCGCCGTCAGTTGATCGGTCGTCTTGTCCTGAAAATACAGTGTGGCTTCGTTGTCCCCACCGTTCAGAATACGCTTGGCATCATCGAATTCCATCTGTTTGATGGCATCCCAGAATATCGACTGGGCTTCGGGAGCCGCCTGCTCAGCCGCCCGGTTCATGCTGAGAACAAAGGCATCCAGCTGATCGCCCATGCCGGCCGCCCGTACCAGTGTTTCTGTCTTGGCCATGGATTCCGGCAGCGGAATTTTGATCTTTGGATTGTTGAGATACCCATTCTCCTGGCCGGCCAGTTGGGTTGCCTGGGCGGTGCCGATCTCCAGCGCCTCCTTCAGCCCATTGACGATCTCGGCATTATCGAGTTGTCCGCCGCCACTGACGGTATCGATGGTTTTTTGGAGAACATCCGTCCATCCGCCCGTAGCGTCCGATACGGCCCAAGGGCCGACAAGAACGACAATTACCAAAAAGATCCCTATATTTTTCATCATTTATTCCTTTTTTTATGGGGTTTTCGTCAGGGTGTTCGCTAAGGCATATCGGTCATACGAGAGTTTAGCGGCCCTGCGGCAACTCAAACGCCGTGGCCGTCAATGTCGTGGTGGACCATTGCGACGTCTGGCGAAAAGGTTGTGCCCGATGGCGGCACTTGGCGCGACCGCAGACCGGACAGTTTTCCTTCTGACAGGGGTCCATGTGCACCAGCACACTTTCAGCGCCCGGCACTTCCGCCAGGATGGCTTTCTCCAGATCGTCCGCTTCGCGATGGGCGTCTTCCAGCGTCATTTCGCGGGGCAGAATCAGATGCAGATCGACATGGATTCGTGCGCCGGCATTCCAGGCACGCAGCTTGTGAATGTCGATCCAACTCGGTTTGCGGTGAGCCAGAATGACGGCCGTCACCTGCTTGAGTACGGCTGGATCGGCGGCATCCATGAGTCCTTTGTAGGATTCCCGAATCAACCGTGCGCCGGTAAACAGGATGTGGACGCCCACCAGGCAGGCCACCAGGCCGTCCATCCAGTACCAGTCGGTCAGCCGCACCAGCACCAGCCCGGCCACCACGCCAAACGAGGTATAGACGTCGGTAAGCACATGACGGCCGTCGGCTTCCAGGGTGATGGAGCGCGTCCGGCGTCCGATCCGCACCAGCCCCAGCCCCAGCAGCAAATTGACGGCGCTGGCCGCCACCAGCAGCAGCAGCCCCATGTCAAGGCCGGGCAGGGGCTGCGGTGATAGAAGGTGGCTCACCCCTATCCGAAAAATGCCCAGCGCAGCCAGGACGATCAGGGCGCCTTCGAATCCGGCCGAAAAAAATTCGATCTTGCCGTGGCCGTAAGGATGGTCCTCGTCCGGCGGGATGGCCGACAGGATAATGCTGACGATCGCGAAACTGCTGGCCACCACATTGATGATCGATTCCAGGGCATCGGAAAGCACCGCCGAGGAACCGGTCAGGCGGTAGACGTAGAATTTGACCGCCATCAGCCCGGCGCCCACCAGCAGTGACACCAGCCCGGCCGTAATGCGCAGCCGCTGTTGCCGATTTTCAGTCATGCCGCACCATTTTCCAATTTATCCCGTTTTCTTTGCAGTCAGGCGAGGCGGTCTCGATCAGGCGCTCCAGTTGAACAATCAGCGTTTCAACCCCGATCGCCTGATGATCCCCAATAGCATCGCCAAACCGCCGCAACCGGTCAACCGCTTTACGGGCCAGGCTGATGGCGGCGGCAGCATGACCGGCCTCTTGGTGAACATAAACCCCCGCCGCCTGGATCAGCCCTTTGAGACCTTCGCGCTCATCGCCTGAAGCGTTCAGCCAGTGGGGTTCCAGTATTTCATGGGCTTCAAAAGCTAATCCGTGACGCCAGAGAATGGCCGCCCGGTTCACCGGCGAACCACCCGAGGACCGTATGTCGCGCGTTGCCGCACGGTAGCGGGAAACACGATCCCGGATATAATCGGCATAGGGTCGCTGGGCGTAGCATTTCAGCCAATCGGCGGGAACATCGCCGAACACGTCATTCCGCTCCAGGCAGTCTCGCAGCATTTCGGAAAGGGTGTTGCGCACCGTCCTGGAAGGACGGTCGTTGAAAGGGTCGAACCCGTCACAATGGACTTGTTTCTTCGAATCGGTCACCGTCATTCCCTATTGTGGTATCTCAATCCGCGCCGAGACGATCACCCTCCAAGGCCTCGATACGCGCACGTAGGACATCGGGCAAGGACACTTTACCACCGCCGGCATAATCGATGGTAGCAATGCGACCGTCGCCTTCGGCGGCCAGCTTGCCATGCTGATGACTCGCCACGGCGTACTGCATCATAAATCCCTCCGGTGCCAGGGCGCTTACCCGGGCGCCGACCGACACGGTGTCCGGGAAGGTAAGCGGAATTCGATAGCGGCAGCGGGTTTCCGCCAGGATCGGCCCCACGCCGGTGGTTTCCATCACCTTCATGGCATCGATCGCGTCAAAATAGGCGATGCGTGCACTCTCGAAATAGCGAAAATAGACGACGTTGTTCAAATGCTGAAAAGCATCCATTTCGCCCCAGGCCACCGGAATGTCAATAATGACCGGGTAGTCGCGCAGCAAATTCTCCATATCGTTTCCTTATGCCTGTCTGGATTGGTCGGAATCAAAAGTCCTCGCAGCTTTCCCCGCCGTATTCTGATGGGGAGCTTCGGTCCGGTCCAGTTTGATCACCACCATGGTGATATCATCTTCCACATCCGAACTCCCGCAGAAATCTTTCAGGGCGATCACCAGGCGATCCCGTATCGTTCCGGCCGAGGCACCCGCATGACGCTTTATAAGGGCCAGTACCCGCTCTTTCCCAAACATCTCCCCGTAGGCGTTGCAGGCCTCCCAGATCCCATCCGTCCCCAACAGGAGGATGCTGCCCTCCACCAGATTGGAACGGTGCTGTAAGGTATATCGGGAGGCCGTGTCCACCCCCAGAGCGACCCCCGGCCCGGCCAGGCGTTCGAATCGATCCGCCTGTGGATCGTACAGAATCGCCGGGTCATGACCGGCCCGCACCCAAACGATCGCGCCGGCCACCGGGTTGACCGCCAGCGCCATCAGGGTCATGAACTGACCGGAGACGCCGACATCCTGGGCCAGCTGGCAATTGACATCGCTAAAAGCCTCTGCCAGATCCCCCGGCAGCGACAAGCGCTGGCGCAGCAGCGCCCGGGCCGTTGCCATCAGGAGAGCGGACGGCACACCGTGCCCGGACACATCCCCCACCACCACGGCCAGGGGGCTCCCTTCGGATGTTCCGGTCTCGTAGCGGATGTAGTCGTAGTAATCCCCCCCGGTCTCATCACAGTAGATACTCGTGCCGGCGATGTCGAGGCCGTCCACCTGCGGATCCTGGCGGGGCAGAAGGTTCTGCTGCACCTCCCGGGCCAGCATCATGGCCAGGCGCATCTGCTCCCGATCTTTCAGGCCTTCGGTCATCTGGTTGATCACATCGCCGGTGTAGCCCAGTTCGTCATTGGAGGTAACCTGAATCCGATCGTCGAAATGGCCTTCCCGGACCCGCGAGAGGGTTCGAATGATGGCCCTGAAAGGACGGGAAAGATTGGTGCTCACCAGCACCCAGAGCCATACCCCGACAATGATGAATATCAGGGAATTGGTGGTCAGAGCGTCGCCCAAGCGCTCCAGGATATCGGCTGGATCGCCATCGGTGGCCGAAAGGTTGAGATAGACCAGGATCGTAGCGAAAAAGGGCACCAGGTTGCAGGCGAACAGCAGGGCCGCCAGGCGCACCCGGATGCTGATGCGCAACGTCCCCGGGACTTCGTAGATCCTTCCATGGGGGAAAAAGAAGGGTGCCAGCACTTTCTGGAAAATATGCTCCAGGAGAAAAAAGGCGATCACGCTGGTGATGAGACCGATGTTGAGGTTAATGAGAAAGGTCCGCCGCAGGATATAGGCGGGTTCGCCCTTCTGCCAGAAAAAAGTCGTCCAGAACCCCGCCGCCAAAATCCAGATGGTCAGGTCGAGGACCACCGCGAAAAAGGGTTCGTTCAACAGTCGGCGCAGCACCTGGGACGGGGCTTCGGAAGGGTCGGGCCGGCCGGTACGGTGGCGTTCGATATAGCGGCGCATGGGCCGTTCGTACCAGACAAAAGCCAGAAACCCCAGTAAGAAAAGTATTGGTGAGGAAAGGGCCTGAATACGCACAAACTGCCAATACGTCACAACAGTAAGCTCAAAAGGCGCCACAAGATTGATGATGACCACCGCGGCAACCAGATTAGCCGTGACATTTCCCACCAGCATCCGATTTTTGAGATTAAACCGTTGCCGCGCGGTCATATAGACGCACCTGCTATTAAGTGTAATATAACTGAAGGAGTGGTATCACCCCTGGGATGTGCTGAAAAGGCGTGTCCGGGCCGGTCAGAACGCTGGATCAATTTTTACAATTAAAGGTACGGCGTGGTTGTTGCGATCGATTTCAAGGGTGCGGCCCATCTCCCACGCCCCACAGCGGTGGGAACCGTCCAGCAGTGCGTCGATATCGCGCACCAGACCCGCCACACCGATCACCGGGTGACGGCTGAAAACATGGGGCAGCCCGTAGGTCAGGCTGCAGGACAGGCACTTTCCAGGACGTTCCGTGAGATGAAAGGCAAATTGCAGCTGGTTGTCCCGGTAGCCGTCGTAGCGCAGTTCAATGTCGTAAGCGCCCTCGCTCGCGTCCCCGAACAACGCCTCGAAAAATTGATCCGCGCGATCAGCGGGAAAGAGGCCTTCCAGCCGATCCGGTGTAAACAGGGTGTCAAAAGGATCTTTGCCCATTTTCCGGTTTCCTTCCCGCTTCCATTTTTCAGAATCAGCAGCCGGCTCGCTGCGCGGTGCAGCGCTGTCCGCAACTGAGCATCAGGGCTCTTCGGCTGTAAACGTAGCCACAATGCCGAGCAGAATCAAGACGGCCGATACCAGCATCAATACGGCTTGTATAGCAAAACCGATTGATTCCGGCAATTGTTGCTGGAGCCAGACACCGAGGGCGGCCCCGCCCCACCAGTAATAGAGGACATATGCGTTGAACTGCAAGGTCATGCGTGGATTCCTTCGTTATCTCTGATTTCCCGCCGCGTTCGGCAGGTTCTTTCACTATCGACAAGCGGGCGTTTATTACCATATCACTTGTCAGAATTCAAACGCCGGCCCAGCCAGTCCCATTGCTTGACGACCCGCGTGGTATCTCTTAACATGAGGGTCGAACCATTGGCGATCCGCGACCGCACCGTCCTGCACGGTGCTTTTTTAGGCAGAAATCATGGCCCTGCAGCACAACAAAACATTTCTCGTGAGCGGACTGCTGTGCAGTCTTCTATTCGCTGTTCTGCTGCTGGTGCGCACGGGCATCGTCTCCCGGCCGGCTGATCCGGCTTCCCTTGCGCCCGCCATGCCCGACGGTCCCTTGGAGCAGAGCGAGCGCTGGATGGCCATCCTCCAGGACAACCGTCGCATCGGCACGACGCACAGCCGCCTGGAACCGACGGAAAACGGCTACCGGCTGACCGAAACCGTCAGCATGCGCATCAACACCATGGGACTGGTGCAGGACCTGGCGCTCGATTCCACGGGATGGCTGAATTCCGATTTGACCTTGGCCCGCTTCAGCTTCACCATGCAATCGGGCCTGTTCCGTTTCGCCGCCGAAGGGTTTGTTCAAGACGATGTCCTGATCTGCCGCATTCAATCCGGCGATGAAGACCAGCAGCTGCGACTCCCCATTGCCGCCCCCCCGTATCTTCCCGCCGGGATCTTTCCGGCCGTAGCGAAAGCCGGCCTGGCCCCCGGGGATACGCGGATCTTTCACATCTTTGACCCGTCCACCCTGGCCCAGGAAAAAATCACCCTGGCCATGCAAGCCCGTGAAACCCTGCAACTCGGCAACCGTTCGGTTGAAGCCCTGAAAGTCTCGTTGGAATTCAAGGGCATCTCCCAGGAAGCCTGGCTGGACGACAACGGACAGATATTGATGGAACAGGGGCTGCTGGGCATCCGCCAGGAACGCATTTCCCGGGAAGAAGCCCTGTCCGGCCAGCCGGTCACCGCCAGCGGCGATCTGACCCGGGTGGCCGCCGTCGTGCCGGACCGCGAACTGCCGGACCCCACGACCCTTTCGCGGCTCACCCTGGCGATAGACGCTGTCGATCTTGAACGCTACCACCTGGACGATGGACGGCAGCACTTGGAGGGCGATCGGCTGACGTTGGTCCGCGAAAATCTCTCCGGTCTTCCCGCTTCGCTTCTGAAAGAGCACCTGTCACCGGCGATCGCGGCGGATTTGTTACCCTCCACCTTCGTGCAGTCCGACCATCCCGAAATTAAAGCCCTGGCGGCACAACTGGTCGACCCTGACGATGCGCCCCTGGCCAACCTGCGACGCATGGTGGATTGGATCCAGACCAACATCGAAAAACGCCCGGTGCTTTCCCTGCCGGATGCCGTGACCACGCTCGACAAGCGTATGGGCGACTGCAACGAACACGCGGTCCTGATGGCGGCCCTGGCACGCGCCGCGGGCTATCCGGCCCAGGTGGAAGCCGGCCTGGTCTACCAGGATGGCCGCTTTTTCTACCATGCCTGGAACCGGATCTATATCGGCCGCTGGATCACCGTGGATGCCTTGTTCGGCCAGATCCCGGCCGACGTTACCCACATCCGCTTCGCCCGGGGAAGCGCCCACGAGCAGCTCGACATTTTGCCGTTATTGGGGAAAATTCAGATACGCGTGCTGGAGATGGAGTAAAAACCGATGAATGGAAAAGTCTTTCCAAATGGAAATTATTCTTTTACCGTCTTGATGGGTTTGAATGGTTTTCCCTTTGTCACGAGGCCGAGCATCGGGGTTGTGGACGATAAAGGCGCGGCGACTGTCTGAGCCCTGCTTTTAACAGGGCGAGTTTCGGCGTGTCCGTCCACAACCACGACGCGCAGGATAACCTCGTGACACGGGCGCCTTCTTTTGGTTCGTTTTCTTCCGCGTGGAAGAAAATGAACAACTAAAAATAAAAAACGGGAGCAACTCGCAAAATTGCCATTTAAAAGCATCGAAAATACTTTTCTGAATCGGAATATTTTCTCATGATCGAACTGCGCAACATCGCTAAAACCTACGGCAGCTACACCGCCCTGCAGCAGCTGAACCTGTCGGTCCCGGCCGGAGAAGTCTTTGGCTTTATCGGTCCCAACGGGGCCGGCAAGACTACCACCATCAAGATCATCGGCGGCATCCTGGCTCCCACTGAGGGCACCGTGCGCATTGCCGGAATTGACATGGCCCGCGACCCGGTGGCCGCCAAGCAGCGCATCGGGTTTATCCCTGATCGGCCCTATCTCTATGAAAAACTGACCGGCATGGAGTTCCTGCAGTTCACGGCCGATGTCTACGGGGTCTCGCACGCCGTCTTTCAAGAGAAAGCCGTCACCCTGCTGGAGATGTTTGCTTTGGCCGACTGGGGGGAAGAGTTGATCGAATCCTATTCCCACGGCATGAAGCAGCGCCTGATCATGTGCGCGGCCCTGCTGCACGACCCGGAAGTGCTCGTAGTGGACGAGCCCATGGTGGGGCTGGACCCGGTGGCCATCCGGATGGTGAAAAACCTCTTCCGCGACCTGGCCCGAAAAGGCGTGGCGGTCTTCATGTCCACCCACACCCTGGCCGTGGCCGAAGACATCTGCGACCGCATCGGCATCATCCACCGTGGCCGCCTGATCGCGGAAGGCACCCTGGATGACCTGCGCAAAGATATCAAGGGTGGCGCATCCGATCTGGAATCGGTTTTTATCAACCTGACCCAAGCGCCCGACAATCCCGGGGAGGCCCTGGCATCGTGAAAACCGTCCTTGACCTCCTCAAACCGCGCCTGTGGCCCCTGCTGCACCGGCGCCCCACCGGATCCACCCGCCAATACGTGCGGCTGGCCGTCGTGACGACGGTGGCCGGCGCCCTCTGGATCGGGGTTTTCCTGGTGAGCCTGCGGGTGCTGACCCATTTCAGCACCATCGAGCAGATCGGGGCCCTGCTCAATTACAAACTGCTCAACATGCTGATGGTGACTGCGCTGGCGTTGCTGGTCTTCAGCGACATCCTGACGGCCCTGTCCAAACTCTACCTGGCCCGCGATCTTCCGCTGGTGCATGCCCTGCCCGTGCCGGCCCACCGGATCTTCCTGGCGCGCTGGACCGAAATCAGTTTCGACGGCTCATGGATGGTATTCGCATTTACCCTGCCCGTTTTCCTGGCTTACGGCATGGTGTTCGAGCAGGGCGTTGTCTTCGGCCTGGTGCTCCTGGCCGTCCTGATCCCCTTCGCGCTATTGGCGGCCGCTTTCAGTTGCCTCCTGGTGCTGCTG
>Ga0210141_1000015_pt1 | contig 16635 bp, 15 predicted proteins | sample China_Galinas_Co_2_FD_184862 | JGI IMG/M metagenome (GOLD analysis project Ga0210141, IMG submission 184862) | Wetland microbial communities from San Francisco Bay, California, USA, that impact long-term carbon sequestration -... | ecosystem: Environmental > Aquatic > Marine > Wetlands ...
CTGGATCAGGTAGTCGAACGAGTTTTTGCCGATTTTTTCGGCCGCAGCGATACCGCCGTCGGCCAGAGTGTCGCCCAGAAACCCTTTGCGATGGCAGATGCGGTGGATCATTTCGATCACGGCGTCATCATTGCCCCAGCTTAAATCCAGCCCATCGGTTTCCTTGGTGGTAATGATGCCCTTTTCAAAGAGCTCCATGGCCCAGGAAATGATGCTGCCGGTCTCCAGGTTGTCCATGCCGTATTTGTTGACCAGGTGGTTTCCGGTCAACACGGTCAAAGCCCTGGGGGTATCGGTCTCACCGCCGAAGGCGCCCTGGGAAGTGTATTCCGGTCCCTCGTCATAGGTGCCGGCAAGCGGTCCTTCCGGGATCTTGTACTTGGCGCGGCAGTGGACCTGGCAGGCATAGCAGCCGGTCATGTGGTGCGGCCCCATGGTCTCCTCAGCGATTTCATCGATCCGCTCGGGCTCGATGTCATCCGCATATTCGCACTGGTTGTATTGAAAATTGCGGGTGCGCACACCGCCCCATGAGTTGGTGGCGCCCCAGATAAAGGGGGTGCCCAGCGTCCCCTGGGTCTGGTTGACCTTGGCACTGGTGATCTGGTTGATAAAACGCTTGTTGTACTCCAGTGCTTCAACCGGATGGGCGATCTTGATGTCCATGGTGCCGCGGGCGGCGACGGCCTTCAGGTTTTTCGAACCGAAGACACATCCCATGCCGGTGCGGCCGGCTGAATTTTTAATCCCCGTCATCACGTTGGCCCAGCGGACCAGATTCTCGCCGGCCTGGCCGATGACACAGCTTTTGACTTCCTGGTCGTTGAGGTCGTCGCGGATCGACCACTGGGTGTCCGGAACGGTCTGCCCCCAGATCGCTCGAGCGTCACGGATCTCAATTTCACCGTTGTGCACAAAAAGGTATACGGGATGCTCCGCCTTGCCCTTTATCACCAGGTGGTGAAAACCGGCCCATGCCAGCTCCGGTGCAAAGAACCCTCCCATATTGGCGGATCCGAGCATACCCGTCAGCGGCGATTTGGCCATGACGTGGGTCCGCGCAGTGGCGGAAGCACAGGTGGCGACCAAAAGGCCGGCCGAAATAATCAGGGCATTGTCGGGGCCCAGCGGATCGCATCCTTTGGGCGTATGGTTTAAAAGCAAATAGGCGTCCAGCCCGCGACCACCCAAAAATTTCTTTCTGACTTCGATCGGGATCGGCTTTGTCTGGACATCACCGGTCGTCAAATCTATGTAGGCGACTTTGCGATTCAACGGCATATCAGGATACTCCCTTCTCTTTCAATTTGGCTTCGGCAAGTTTGCGGTTCGTCTCCCAGACCGGTCCCCTGATGCGGGGCAGGGTCGGTGTGACCCAATGGACCCTGTATTCCATTCCGCAGGTCGGGCATTTAGCTGTTTTGCTGCCCTGCTCCGGTTGAATTCTTTCCATACAGGTCGGATTGTGGCATCTGAATTTGCCGTAGGTTCGGGTTTTGCGCAGACTCTCGGCAGTCGACTGGTTTTCGATTTCCGGTGCCATTTTACCCTCCCGTTCGTTATCTGGTTGAGATCGTTTGGATCGGTGCGACCGTTTTGCTCGTTTATAATTCTAAATTTCGTTATTGAGTTCATCTATGTGAACACGATTAAAAATACTGATATCATAATTGCAATTATTGTCAAGCCTAAAATGTTTAATTGGGGTTGCGAATTACTGAATTATATGTATAATTGGCATAAATTGAACCTGCCAGGACAGCTGTTTTTTTTAATTGGCGTCAGTTCTTACGTTCATTATGATGAACATATGCGTGGCAGATTAATCTCTGACAGTCTCATCCACACCAGCTTCAGTTCTTAAAAGGGAAATTACACGATGAAAGGGTACGGAGCGCCTTCCATAAAAAGAGCTTTTGCCATTCTGAACGCCATTTCGGCCTCAAAAAAGGGACTGGGGGTCAGCGAGATCGCCCGGGGACTCAACATTGCCAAAAGCACCACCCACGGCATGACTCAAGCGCTGGAAGAAATCGGTGCCCTCATACGCGACCAGCGCAGCAAACGCTACCGGCTGGGATTCACACTTCTGGAGATCGGCCGGCGGGCATATTCGCAGATCGACCTGCAGGCATTGACCAGACCGGTCATGGAAGATCTGATGACCAAGACCCGCACGTCGGTTTTTATCGGCACCCTCAATCTGGACCGGATTACCGTTCTGGATATCGTCGAAGCCCGGCAAGACCTTAAAATAACCGCCCCGGTGGGCACCACCATGTCCCTGTTCGCCGGCGCAGTCGGCAAGGTCTTTCTGGCGTCGCTGGCGCCCGGTGATGTGAAACAGATCATATCCGAAAAAGGACTGCCGCGGTTTACCGAACATTCAATTGTCGACCCGGATCTTTATTTTGAGGAATTGGAAGCCGTCAAGTCCCGGGGGTATGCCCTGGATGACGAGGAATACATATTGGGCGTGCGGGCGGCATCCGCTCCGATTACCGGTCTCGGCCATCTGAAGTCCGCCATCTGGGTGGTGGGTTTCAAAGCCGGTTTGGACGACAGGCACCTGAAAGCGGTTGCTCTCGCAACCAAAACCGCAGCCGATACTATCAGCAAGCGCATTCGTAAAAAACTTTTCAATTAGCCGCAGGCCTGCCGGTCATCCGTAAAAAACAAGCGACTTGACAGTGACGGGAAAGACCTGGCCATCCAAGAGAGGCTCACCGATGTCGATCCAGTCGCCTTCACGCAGGGAAAGTTCGTCGAGGGAGAGCAGGTTGGTCTTCAGATCGGTTTCGCGACGCATCACATTCCCGACACCGCAGGCGATATCGGTATTGAAGATCAAAATGATGGGAAGCCGGTTACGGATCGAATTCGGCAGCGCGGCTTCAAGGGCTCTGGAGAATAATTCCATCCGGGGGTAGGAGGACTGGACAGGGTCCTCGAAGTAAAGGGCGACGACATCTTCGCCCTCCTTGAAATCGAAGCGCTTAAAGGCCATGTTGACCCGAGCGGCCACGTGTTGGATGTCCATTTTGGAACGCTCGACATCCACCCGCAACACGGGCACATTGCGGATGGGAAACGAAAGGTTATCATCCATAAATCCCGAGCAACCCGAAATCGACAGCGAATAGGCCCCGGCGCCGATTACGGTAGCTCTGATTTTACTTGCCGACTCCACCACGGGCGCCTTCAACTGCGGCATCCGCAGGTTGAGCTCTCCGGCCAGAAGATGCCCGATGTCCTCGTAATTGTTGGGGGCCCCGTACATCAGTTCGGCCACGCCGCCCGAGAAGCTGTATTCATCAATCCGGGATGGAAAACCGGGGTCGGCGGTGAGCATCAGCTGGCGGCCCAAGGCAGATTTAACCGGACCGCTGAGGGCCTCAAAAAGGAGGTCGACCAATTTGCCGGCAATTTTACTCTTGTCTTGCGGCCGGATTCGATCGCCAACCCGGTAATTGAGACCCAGGTGATCCATCACTTTTCTGGCCGGATCGTCGATGCGCCAGATCCTGCCGTCCGATTTGATGCCGATGAGCCTGCCACCCACGGATATGCAACTGGTGGCAATGGTCTCCCCCTTTGAAACGATGGCAATATTGGAAGTGCCGCCGCCGATGTCACATGTCAGGATCGTATGGCCTTTGCATTTTGAACGCGAAGTGGCGCCCGACCCCATGGCCGCAAGCATACTCTCGAAATTAGGCCCGGCGGTGGCAGCCACAAATTTGCCGGCGTCGCTGGAAAGCGCAGCCGCAATTTCGGCGGCATTTTTCTTTCTGGCAGTCTCACCGGTCACAATAACCGCACCGGACTTGATATCGGCCGGATCGATACCGGCCAGCAGATATTCTTCCTGAAAAAAAGCAGTCAACCGATCGATGTCGATGGTGCGGTCGTCTGAAAGCGGCGTATTGACAATCCGGCCTGCGTATACGATTTTCCTGTCTTCGATGCGAAAGCGGCGTGTCTTTGAGTGCTCATCCCTTTTCAGGAAGAGATTCGAAAAAACCAGGTGACTGGTGGAACTGCCTACATCCACCCCCACCGACAATATGTCAAATTCGTTTACTTCCATTTAATAAAACTTTCCCCGGCCCGTTTCCCGTCAAACCCCTAAAAGTCTTTAGAATTAACCACAGACCATGATTCGCTCTTTGGGCCGCGATCCGGCAGGCCCGCACAATTGCCGGTCTGAAAGGCCCGTTGGACAGGCCCGTGGCGGGATGATCGGCAATAAACCCGACAAAGGGTTCTTTTTATACTGGCCACTGGTTGCTGATCACTGGTCACCCGGAAAAGATCAGCGCCACTTCTTGGCACCGTCGCCTACTCCCGGACGTATGCGCTTACGGGGACCGCCGCGCCCCTCGGGCGACCAGTCCTTGCATCCATGCAGCTCATGGATAAGGTGCAGCTGGCCGGTCTTCTTGAGCCGGGCGTAGATCTGGGTCCAGGCGCAGAACGTACCGCCCCCCACTTCGCAGTAACCGCCCTGTGAACCGCCGCAGGGGCCATTGAAGAGGCTTTTGGCACAGCGCGCCACCGGGCAGATGCCGGCGGTCTTGGCAAGAATGCAGTCTCCGCAGCCCAGGCATTTTTCGGTCCATGTACCAGGATTGTCGGAAGCCCCCAGGAAAGTGGTATTCAATGCCGGTATCACCGGTACCGGTTCAAAGGCATCGGCCAGCGTCTGCACACCGGCTCCGCAGGCCAGCGACAGGACGGCATCGGTGCCCTCGGGCAATTTCTGGAATCCGTTGACCAAATCTCTTTCGCACTGCCTCAAGATGTTCTCCACCGAGAGCACCGGCGGCTCGGATCCACCATAGAGGCGGCTGTCCGAAAGCTCGCGGCCGAGCTCCTCTGCCTCGCGCTCACCGCCGGACAGGCAGACAGAAACGCAACTGCCGCAGCCAATCACCAGGACGCGCCGGCAGCCTTTAATCGAAGAAACAATTTCTTCCAATGGTTTGATATCGCCGACAATCATGTTTTTTCATCCCTCGGTTTCCGGTCCGAACGGCCGACAACCGCATTGCGCCAAGTCGCGGCCGCATGCCTCTGGCGGTGCATCCGGCAAAGGGCCGGCTGGGTTGTCTCCGGATTTGCATATTGTTCGCCAATCACCTTGTCCTGGTAAACTGTCGAGTAAATCGGTTCCCCGCAGACCCGGCAGTGAACCAGATCGAGCTGCACCACTTCGTCCCAGCCTGAAACCATCAGGTGCTCAAACTCGACAGCGTCCTGGGGGCACACCCGCCAGCATTGGCCGCAGCGGGCGCATTTGGTCATATTGTGTTTGAGTATGCGCCGCCCCTGGCGGTCCTCCGCCGCCAGTGCCACCGCCGGGCAATTCTCCACGCAGGCCAGGCATCCGTTGCATTTATTGTTGACGCGGAAATAGCTCATAGTTCCTCACTGGGGGTTAGTCTTTTTGCCCGTTGCCCGTTAAGCCCCTGAGAATGGGTTGGCGGTTGCCGGATATCGAAGCTTAAGCTTTATAGAAAACCGCATTGACTTAAGCAACTTCTTTTGATTACCGATCGCCAATCACCGTTTGCTGGCTGCCGGTAACCGATTACTGCCACTTGCCCTATCCGCCACCCACCAGCAGCATGAACTTGACATCGTCACCTTCTTTTAACTCGCGACGGTCATAATCATCGCGCGGCATGATGCCTTCGTTATTAATCATCACCTGGACCACGTGGTCCAGATGGCCATCTTTGTCTAAAAGTGCCTTTCGAGCAGACTGCCCGTGCCGGCTGAGTATGTGGGACACTATATCGGTGACCGTGGAACCCGAGAATTCCATCTCGCTGCTTTTACCGATCAGGCGAGCCAGTATCGGCAGACCCAGCACCTCAACTTTGACTTTCACTTGCCACCTCCAACATCGCTTCGTGATCCAAAAAAGTAAGGCATCCGGCAAGGCGGATCATTCGTTCATCCATATGAACCGATCAGATTCTCTATATTGAAAACCTGAACATTTGTCAAGGCCTATTGTATCAATGAAAAAATTCGAATGTTGGCTCAAGTCAATTAATATCGTTTGATTTCAAAACCATATTGTCTCCGGTTTAGCCAGGCATATCGTTCACCTAAATGAACGAAATGCGGTCGGCAGGCGATTCAAGGGCTCTTTACCGCTATGGTCCCTTTCAGTGATTGGCCATGCCGGGCGTACACAATTGGATGTATCCGGCAGGAAGTATCTCAGGCCTGTATCGAAAGGCCTCAGCCCGGACATTTCATGAATATGCGAATAGGTTCTTTGAATTTAACTTTTTTAGACTTTAGTTCATCGCCGGTGTTCGGAGTGACCATCATATTGAAATTATATGGGGAAAATGTTATTTTTCCAAATCGACAGAAAACATACCGCCTTAGGACGAATGACGGCCCATCAGAATGACGATTACGTTCCCGGCACCCCGGAAGAGCGTATTCATCTGGTCTGATTGCCGACGCTGAGGCCTTGGATTCTCTGAAAACTTCGAACAACGGCGTTGCGTAGATCGCTCAAAAAGCGGCGCGCCCCTCATGCCGGACGTCAGCCGGCTCTCGAGAAAGTCCCTGGCAGATTGGAGAACACCATGCTCGTGATTTCAGCGACCGAAGACTGGCGTGCAGCGCATCCAGGGGCGACCATTGGCCTGCTGGAGATCTCGGGCCTGAAGAATAGCGGCTCGCATCCCCAATTGAATGAGCGCAAACAATCTATCGAAGCTCGCCTGCGAGAACGCTACCAAGGCTTCTCTCGGCAGGATTTTCTATCGCTGCCGGTGATGGCCGAATATGATCGGTATTACACGCGCTTTAAAAAAACCTATCACCTGCAGCTTCAACTCGAGTCCATTGTCCTGAAGGGGAAGCACCTTCCCAAAGTGTCGCCTGCAGTCGACGCCAACTTCATGGCCGAAGTCGAGACGCTGATATTGACAGCCGGGCACGACACTGCGAAACTGCGGGGACCGATCAAGATAGATGTATCCCGCGAAGACGAATATATGACCCAGATGAACGGAGTGGTGAAAGCCATTCGGGCGGGCGACATGATTATGCGGGATGCGGAGGGGATCTGTTGTTCGATTATCTACGGGCAGGATGCCCGGTCACCCATTTCTCCAGAAACTTCCTGCATTCTCTATGTCTCCTACGCGCCAGCCGGCATTCCGGCGGAATTGGTGGATGGACAACTTCGGAGAATCGAAGAAAATCTCCGCCTCTTCGCGGTGGATGCCACAGTGGAGCAACATCGTTTGCTGAGCAGCTGAATCCAGGCACCGGCTGACGGCGGTGGACAAACTATAACGGACCGCAAGGGAAAAACACGAGGCACTCGATTACCCGGGAGATACAGCTATGGAAAAGAAAGAGGGCCAAAACGGACCGGACTGTGTGGAGCGGCTCGAGGAAAAGGTGAATTCATTCGGGGGCTGCGCAGGCATTCCCTGACGCCAGTGCCCGATGAGAAAAATTTATTGCTACTCCCGCCCCGGCTCTGCCGCGGCGGACACAACCACGGCAGGTCGATTGAAAAAGGAGGATTTTATGCGGGATCTGGATCTCAAAAGCGCCTTTGTGTTAGGTCTTTTCATATTCCTGGGGTTGGCGGTTTTAGGTTTCTTTTTAGGATCGAGCGCAATCAAGTTTAAGCAATTCGATCGCACGGTCACCGTGAAGGGGCTGTCGGAAAGGGAATACCCGGCCGATATCGCATTATGGCCGATACAGTTTTCGGCCGCCGACAATGATTTGCCCAGATTGTATGAATCCATTGGAAAAGATGCCGATGAAATCGCCGCATTTCTGAAAGCCAACGGTTTTGAAGAAAGTGAAATCACCAGATCTCCGCCGGGAATTATGGATAAACTGGCGCAGGGGTACGAAAAATCGAGAATTGAGTTCCGGTATTCGGCAACACAAACCATAACGGTCTATTCCGATAAGATCGAGACTGTCAGAAAAACCATGAAAAACATTGCGCAATTGGGAAAAAAAGGGATCGTCCTTGCGGCGGGCGACTACCAGAATGCCACGGAGTACCTGTTCACCCGCTTGAATGAAATCAAGCCGGCCATGGTGGAAGAAGCCACCATGAAAGCGAGAGAAGTTGCCGAAAAATTTGCTGAAGATTCCGACAGCAAGCTGGGCAAAATCAGGAAAGCCGCCCAGGGCCAGTTCTCAATAACCGACAGGGATAAAAACAATCCGCACATCAAAAAAATCCGGGTGGTCTCGACGATAGAGTACTATTTATCCGACTGAAAAGCATAACCTCATCCAGCCACCCGGCACTGACGAGACCGTCCTCCTGCAGCTGCAGCTCTGGCACTGCGGGCGGGCCTCGCACAGCGGTTTCCACGGCGGTGAACGCCCGGTTTCCGCCTCCTCCGTAAGGCTTCAAGGCGACAGCATCCGCACGCCTCAGGGCAAAAAGCCCTGTGAAACACCGCGGGCCTTAACAGAGGATGAAAATTAGGCCACCATCAGTGATTGTCGCACGGCAGCGATCAATGCCCGGGAGGCTGGCTTCTCCGGGGTGGAAGTGCACGGCGCCGGAGGCTGCACAGACTGCGAAGCGTTCAAACCAGGGGGCTAATTTCTTCCAGCGATGACACCCCCGTCCACATCCCAGATCGCGCCTGTGACCCAATCAGCCTTGTCAGACAACAGAAAACAAACGGCATGGGCGACATCTTCAGGGGTGCCGATACGACCGATCGGGTGAAACGCGTCAAAGGAAGCAAGCACGGCATCCATTTCTTTCGGATCTACAAAGGCCTCGTAAATAGGCGTTTTGACGACAGCGGGAGAAACTGCGTTCACCCTGATATGATGATCGGCGAGTTCCATCGCCATGTGCCGGGTGAGTGCATGCAGCCCTGCCTTGGCCATTGAGTAGGCCGATGAGGGCGTCGCTTTAATGGCTTGCTTGGCCCACATGGACCCAATATTTACGATTGAACCGCCGCCATTCTCGACCATGTTTTTGGCCACTGCCTGCGAAATGAAAAACAGCGCTTTGTTCAGCCCCATGTATGCTTCATAGTCCTTTTCGGTATGCTCCAGGAATGGGGCGGGGTTGAAGCAGCCGGCCGAATTCACCAGATATTTGATGTGCCGGCCATGATCGTCGGCCACGGCCGCTACGGCATCTGTGCCGGACTGTTCGTACAGGTTTGCCTGGACGGCCTCAACCGTGCCATACTGGCTTAGCTGCCGGGAGGCATGCTGGAGCTTTGAGGCGTTGTTGCCGACGATGAGGGTGGAAATGTTCGACTCCAGCAACTCTCGGGCCACGGCGTAGCCAATGCCGCTGGTACCGCCGACAATCATTGCCCAGATTTTATTCGTATCAATCACTTTGACCTCCGGTTGGAATTGGTTTATGGTCAGCCTGGCTTCTTGAAGATCTTTCAGACATTTACAAGATAAAGCACGCAGCGTCCTGTCACAAGTAGGCACCGTTCGGTTTGGGCAATGCAATTTCGGCCGGCGCTCAGCGTAGGTTAAAAATCGATTGCTTATCAGTGTCCTGATTCCCTGCTCGATTCGGTGCCGTCCATAATTTATTAAAAAACCGGGATTGATCAAATGAATGCACTCAAGAATGCAGCGCCCGGCTATCGATGGGTTGTACTCTTTGTATTTTCGATCATCAATGCAGTGATGCAGATACAGTGGCTGACCTTTGCCCCTGTCGCCAGGGAGGCCAGGTTGGTCTATGGCGCCACGGCACTGCAAATCGACCTGCTATCCATGATCTTCATGGGCGTGTTCATTCTAATGTGCATACCGGCCTCATACATTATTGATACGTTCGGCATCCGGATTGGAGTTGGGTTCGGCTCGACACTGATTGCCGTCTTCGGCCTTCTGAAGGGAATATATGCGCACGATTACACCATGATTGTCATTTCCCAAATCGGCCTTGCGGTGGCCCAGCCTTTTATTCTGAATGCGGCCACCAAGGTCGCCGGATGCTGGTTCCCGGTCGACGAGAGGGCGACTGCAGTGGGGATTGCGACGCTGTCTCAGTTTATTGGGATTATTTGTGCCATGATCGTGACCCCTTTGCTTGTGACCCAGAATGCTGAAGGCGCCTACCAGTTGAGCACCATGCTGTTGACCTACGGGATTATCTCTGCGGCCGGCGCAGTCCTGCTTTTGATTTTTCTCAAGGAAAATCCTGCTTCTCAAGCGGGTGCGGGTGGCCCGGAGCAACGATTTAAAGTTTTTGAAGGCCTGCGGCACATCCTCGGTTTGAAAGACATGCGCTACATGCTGCTGCTTTTTTTTCTGGGTCTGGGCATGTTTAACGCCATCAGCACCTGCATCGACCAAATTTGCCAGATAAAGGGGATGTCCACCGAACAAACCGGTCTGGTGGGTGGGATGATGCTGATCGCCGGCATTATAGGCGCCGTCATCCTGCCCGTTCTTTCTGATAAATTTCGCAAAAGAAAGGCGTTTATTCTTGTTGGAATGATTTTTATGACCCCCGGTCTGATCGGGCTGACCGTTTTTACCGGTTATATTGCCCTTCTTTTATCCTCCTTTGTACTTGGCTTTTTCCTCTTGGGCGCATGCGCGCCGGTCGGCTTTCAGTACTGTGCCGAGGTGAGTATTCCCGCACCGGAATCAACCTCCCAGGGGTTGCTGCTGCTTGTGGGTCAGATATCAGGAATCCTTTTTATCTTTGGAATGCACCGAATCGGGATGATTCCCTCCCTGTTCGTTTTTGTCGGATTTTCAATCGTTGGGATCATCCTCAGCGCCATGATCAAGGAATCGCCAATGATTCAGGATCAGAAAGCCTAACCGGCATGGACAACACCTTTGAAGATTGGTTAAAATCGGTCCGGAGGGAGTTCCACATGCATCCGGAAACGCTCTATGAAGAAAAATGGACCACCCGGCGGATTTTGGATTTGCTGGCGGAAATCGGTTTGGAAACGGAAAGTTTTGACGATGTTACCGGAGCTGTAGGTTTGATCAGGTGCAATGACGACAATGGCCCGTGCCTGGCGCTGAGGGCCGACATAGATGCCCTGCCGTTGGAAGAACTCAACGAGGTACCATACAAATCGCTCAATAAAGGGAAAATGCACGCCTGCGGCCACGACGCCCACATCACCATAATGCTGGGGGTTGCAAAGAACCTTGCAGAATCGGACTTTGTTAAAAAGCACAAAGGGTCTGTGAAATTTATCTTTCAACCCGCCGAAGAAGGTGGTGCGGGGGCTAAAGCCATGATCGATCGAGGTGTCATGGAAAACCCGCAAATTGACGTGATCCTGGCAGGGCACGTTCAGCCCGACATCCCGATCGGGCATATCGGGATCTTTCACAGTCAGGCCCTTGCCTCCGCCGATATCTTCAATCTCACCATCACGGGTAAGGGCACCCATGGCGCCCACCCGGACATGGGCAATGATCCTATCCTGGCTGGAGCGCATTTTACGACGGCCCTGCACTCGGTGGTATCCCGCAATGTGGATCCCATAGAAGGGGCGGTTCTTTCCATCGGTGCATTTCACGCAGGAACCGTCTCCAACATCATCCCCGAAACCGTCCAGATCACCGGGACTATCCGCGCGCTCGAGCCTGAAATCCGGAACCTGTTGCATAAGCGCCTGCATGAACTGGTCGAAGGGATTGCCATCACCTTCAATGTTAAAAATGATTTCAGTATAGTAGAAGGCTATCCGGCCACAGCCAACACCCCGGCGGTTTCGGAATTTTTATTCAAAACGGCTGCTGACCTGCTGGGGAAAGACCGGGTTGCCTACCGGAGACCGGTCCTCGGCGCAGAGGATTTCGGCTACTTCTCCCGGATGTGTGCCGGCGCCATGATCGCCATCGGCTGCGGCAATAAGAGGGCCGCCGCACCGTTGCATTCCCCCCGCTTTGACATGGATGAAAAGGCGCTGGAAATAGGCGTTCGCTTATTTTCGGAAGCGGTAAGACGGTTTTTGACCGGCGGACTGTAATTTCGGTATTCTGATTATCCTTCTATCCTGCGAACCTGCTATAGGATTGAAACCATGCCAAATATTGTTCAAGGTTCAAAATCTGATTCCCTGAAGCCCCGGAGTGGAGATTCGAAGCAGGCGACGATGGAACGTTTTGCCCGGTATTTGTCTCCAGAAAAAGTGGCATTTTTTCAGTCGGTCGGAATAGACTTTGTTTTCGGCCGGCGGGAGGGGCCTTATGTCTGGGATGTTGAAGGGCCGAGGCGACTGATAAACTGTCACTGCAACGGCGGCGTGTTCAACCTGGGGCACAGGCATCCGGAGATCATACGCGTCTTAAAAGAAAACCTCTCCGAATTGGATATCGGCAACCACCACTTCATCAGCGAACCCCGGGCAAGGCTCGCCAAAAAGATGGCAGAGCTATCCCCTGGCGATATCACCAACACCATATTCGGTGTCAGCGGCGGTGAGGCCATCGACCTGGCGCTCAAAGTCGCACGCGGATATACGGGACGGCACAAAATCATTTCGGCCTCCGGGGCCTACCACGGCCACACCGGACTGGCACTAGCCACGGGAGACGCCAAATATCGCGATCCATTCGGACCGAATCTGCCGGGATTCGTCCAAATACCGTTCAACGACGTATCCGCCCTGGCCGCTGAAATGGATGAGAATACGGCCGCTGTCATATTCGAAACGATCCCGGCCACTCTGGGCATGCCCATACCTGATCCGGACTTCTATTCCAATGTAAAGAAAGCCTGTGAACGGCACGGCGCCCTGCTGATCGTCGATGAGATCCAGACCGGGCTTGGCAGGACAGGCACTCTCTGGGGATGCGAGCAGTTCGGTATCGTGCCGGACATCCTTGTGACCGGAAAAGGCCTGTCCGGCGGCATTTATCCGATCAGTGCCACCTGCCTGCGTTCCGATCTCAATGGCGTGTTCAGTAAAGATCCTTTTATTCACATTTCCACTTTCGGTGGTGCTGAAATCGGCTGCGAGGTGGCCCTGGCTGTACTGGAACTGTCATCGAACCCAGACTTCCTGCAGCACGTAAATGCACTCGCCGCATTTTTTAAGGGAGCTTTCAAATCACTGCAATCCAAGCACCCGCAAATACTGGTGGGCCTGCGGCAACTCGGTCTGATGATGGGTATCGAAATGGTCAACGAGATGTGCGGGCCGGTGCTTTCCAAAACCATGTTTGACAACGGCGTCCTGAGCGTCTATGCCAATAACGATACCCGCGTCAGCCAGTTTTTACCGCCGCTGATAATTGATATGGAGCTTGCGGAAGAAATCATGCAAAGAGTCGATCGTGCGCTGGAAGATGCCAGGCGCATGCTTGAGCTATAAGGTTAAGTTTCATTGGTTGGTTGAATTGGTTTAATCGGTCAAGATCGTTTAGATCGCCGGCACCATGGGTGAAGCCGTCTGTGTATCTCTGTGGTCAATATTTTTTTGCTTCTGTCGGTGTGTGTCTGTGTGCGTCTGTGGCCGATTATAAAGCCGGACCCTGTCCGCGAAGGTCTGCGGCCAGTTGGGAGTAGTTTTTCCGGTCTTATCTCTCCAGGCACTGGAACGAATTCGATGATAAAAGACACCGAACTTCTATTTCGTTTCGAGAAAGAGCTGAATCCGCAGGATCTCAACGCTTCGTCGGTGGCAGCAAAGATTGTCGGCTACGGTGAAATTTCCGTCATTTTTGAAATCGAGAGCATGCCGGGCATCGTCTTCAAGAGGCTGCCCATTTTCCCGGAGAGGCGTCGGGCCGAGAAATACCGTGACATGTACCGGGACTATTGCGCCTATCTGACAGAAACCGGTTTAACCCTGCCCGCCTCGGATACGTGCATCGTCGAAGAGCCTGGCAGGCCGATCGTCCTCTACATTGCCCAGGAAAAACTCCCCCCCGAACGCCTGGGCCACACACTTGTCCGGCAACTCGATAAAAATGCCTGCACCGGCATTATGGAAAAGGTCATTTTCGAGTTGGGAAAAGTGTGGCAATTTAACCGAAAGCGCCAACCGGCCCTCGAACTGGCCATTGATGGACAATTATCGAACTGGGTGATGCTGGATCAAAAGGGTCGGCCACAACCCAGTTACATTGACACCAGCACGCCATTGTATCGCATTGGGGGGGTCGAACAACAGGATCCGGAACCTCTGTTGAGCAGCACGCCGGGGTTTTTGCGCTGGATCATCAGGCTTTTTTTTCTCAAGGATGTAATGAACCGTTATTACATTCCCAGGCTGGTGTATACCGATCTGGCCGCTAATCTTTACAAGGAGCAGAGACCCGCCCTGGTTCCCGAGGCCGTGGACATTATTAACCGATCACTGCCGCAAGCCGACCTGCCACTGACAGTTTCAGAAGTCGACCGTTACTACAGGGAAGATAAGCTGATCTGGTCTGTGTTTCTCCGGTTTCGTAAAATTGACAGGTGGCTGCAGACGAAGGTGCTGCGGAAGCGCTACGAATTTATTCTACCCGGCAAAATCCTCCGTTGAACACCGGGCAAGCCCGCTCTATTGGCAATCAGCTAAGGAGACTGATGGTGGCCTTACCTGAGACGAACCCCGCCGACCCCAGCGATATTTTGCGCAAACTGACCGCCCTGCCCCACCGAGGCGTTGGAACGGAGCATGCAGAGAACGCCGCCGCGCTCTTAAAGCAAACTCTGGAAGACATCGGTGCCAGGGTGGAAAGCCAGCCCTTCCTTTGCCCCAAAACCTATTTGCCCTTCTTGTGGTGGCTGGTGGGGGGCATTCTTTTCGGACTTTTACTCGCCGGCTACTGGCCTTGGCCGTCTTTTGTCGCGGCCGCCGTATTCGCGCTAATGGGAGTCGCCCATTTTGACTGGAGAGCCACGCCGTTGCCCTACCTTGCGCCCAGGGTCCGCGCGGAAAATATCATCGCCAAATATGTGGCCGGCACGAAAGGCGAGGATCAAAAAACTAAAAAAATTGTTTTGATGGCTCACTATGATTCAGCACCGATTTCATTTATTTATCGCTCCTCGCTGGTATCGGATTTCCGCCGCTCGCTTTTGATCAGTTTGGCCCTGATGCTCCTGGCTCCGGTAGTGATTCTAATAGAGATTTTGGGCTTCTGGCCGGCGGCCCTCGCATGGCTGCGCTACGCGCTGGCGGCCTATTTCGTGATCCAGTTGATCTTAACCAGTATGGACTACTTCCGTTACGGATTTACCAACGGTGCCGCCGATAATGCCAGCGGCGTGGCCGCAGCTATTGCCACCGCCGAGCGATTGTGGCAAACCCCGGTGGGCGGCTGGGAGGTTGAACTCGTTCTCACCAGTGGAGAGGAGGTCGCGATGGTGGGGGCTCGTGAGTATATCAGAAAGAATTGGGATATCCTGAGTAAAGACGGGGCCTATGTGCTCAACTTTGACAATGTCGGTAGTGGAAAAATCAAAATAATTACAGAAACCGGCAGTATTTCACCAGTGCACTATGACAACCTATTGGTGAAGGCTGCCCGAAGGGTGGCTGAAGAAAATCCCCGTTACGCTGATATCACTACCGCCAACTGGCATACCGGCGATTTTGACACTATCTGGTTTGCGCGTGCCGGGATTCCCAGCCTGACCCTGTCATCACAGGATGAGAACGGGCTGATCGCCCATCTGCATCGGCCTGAAGATACAATCGAAAACGTCGACCTTGGCTTGCCGCCGCATGCAACTGATTTTGCGGTAGCCATCCTCGAGTCGATCCGGCGCCAGCCGCCTCCCGCCGTCTGAGGAATACCTTTGGATGACAAGCAATTTGGTCGGCTTCTGAAGTTCTTTGCACTTTCGTGGTCAGGCTACCGCAAAGTCCGCAAAGGTGTAAAGAAACGGGTACGTCGCCACATGCAAGAGTTGGGCTGCCGCGACGTGGAGGAGTATATAGAGAGGATCAGCTGAACCTGTCGTCCCTGAAAAAATTTTCAGAGACCGAACGCCTCGAGAGCCTTTAGGGCGACAACATCTCCGGACTCCTGCACGAAATGGCCCGCATCAGCGACCTCATAGGGCTCTGGACAGCCCCTGATGATCTCTCGCAATGCTTTCATAACGGGAGGACCGAGCACCGGGTCCTGCATGCCGACAGCCATAAATGATTCGCCGGACCACTCAGACCGAAACCAATCGCGGGCATTCCTGGAAACCGCGGCGCCGGGGGCGCCCGGATGGTCAGGGACCATTGCCGAAAAACGGCGTAAGCCGGCCTTATAACGCGTATCCGGGAAGGGTGCGGCATAGGCGGCACATTCTTCATCGGTCAACTGCGGGCAGGCGCGTTTCATTAGTCCGGCGACATCAAAATCCGGATTGTCCTGGACGAACTGCCGCCAGGCTCTAAAACCATCAGAGAGTTTGGTTTCGCCGGTGGCCAGCGCCGTATTCATCACCAGCAGACGGGAAAAACGATCGGGCAATTCCATCGGCAAGGTCAGCCCCAGCAGGCCGCCCCAGTCCTGGCAGACAAGAGTGATGTTTTTCAAATCGATGCATTTGATCAGTGCAATCAGCGATCCACGATGAAAATCGAATTGATAGACACCATCCTCAACCGGTTTGTCGGATCGGCCGAAACCGAAAAAATCCGGGGCGACCAC